>Ga0364874_10890_pt1 | contig 11655 bp, 10 predicted proteins | sample ExccelAu500001D4_2_FD_206922 | JGI IMG/M metagenome (GOLD analysis project Ga0364874, IMG submission 206922) | Enriched cells from Trout Bog Lake Hypolimnion, Wisconsin, USA - BchlTB.Aug07.5000.01.D4 | ecosystem: Environmental > Aquatic > Freshwater > Lake > Hypolimnion/Profundal zone | place... | reverse complement strand
AGTTAGGCAGCAACAACATCGACATCCTTCTGCGCGCTGAATCTCCTGAAGGAAATACCTTAATTGCCATAGAAATGAAGTGCTACCGCACGATAGCTGCTTCAGGCGGAACACGTGGAGCACACGACATTTTCATGAAGGACATTTACGAGGACCTTCATATCCTTGAGGAATACGTGGCTAACGGCCAAGCATCACGTGGTGTCGCACTGGTGATGAATGACTCGGAGCGGTTTGTAAACCCAAAGGTCAAGAACGGTAAGTGTTGGGCATACGACGTTTCCCAAGGAACCACATTCCCCGGTGGTCAAATTTCAGTCCCGATTGGAGGCAAGAACGTGCAAATTAACCTTCTGAACACTTACACATTCGAATGGACGAAATTTGGAGGACTTTGGTTCATGGAGCTTGAGGGGAACCGCCCTTTCACATAAGACCACCGTCGGCGGGGGTGTAAGAAGTTTTGTGTAAATGGTCTTTTGGCAGGAAACTGCTGTCTTGCATGGAGCAATGGAACGTAAAACACGGTTAATGATTCTATTTCTTGAGACCCCCCCATTTCATCTATTTTTTTTATGATTAATTACGCACCTACATCTTTATGCCTTCACATCTTTATTTGATTGAATTTTTAATCAAATATTCAGTCATGGCAGCTTCGATCATGTCTGTCATCTTCATGCGAAGGTCCCTGAAGAATATCACCTAGGCCATTGCCGGCGCGCATGATTAACGTTTAAGACCGTCACTGTGGCTGCATCCTCTTCAATAATGACTATGTAATTTGGATGCGCAACCAGTTCAAAAGTACCTTCAACCCGGCCGATTTTGCGCGGAAAATTCGGATCCGATAATTTGTCCACTTGGCCATCGATGTGGAGCCACATATCCACCCCGGCGGCCGGACTGTCTTTTGCAATTTCTGCTTCGATCTGTTCAAGATCCTCGTGGTACGGCTCTGTCCGTATGACCTTTTTCATTCAGCGAGCTGCTGCTTTTGCTTCAACTTAGCAGCCCGAATCTCGTCCCAGTCTTTCGGAGCAATGCGCTTCTTACTGCCATCCGCAAGAGCTGTCCTGGTTGCGTTTACCTTGCCTTCAAGCCAGTTCCGGTAGGCAACTGCCTCATGCGCATCTTTCATACGGTTTGAGGCATCTGCGCGTGATCGCTCGATCTTCAATGCCACCGGGTTGTACTCACGGGCATCGACCTGGTACTGCAAGATCCCGATGTCTTTCAAATAACCCGCAAGTGTCTCGAACTTGCGAAAAATTCGCACCGTGCCTCGCTTGGCCGCCAGTGCGCGTTCGGTCATACCGTACTGAACAACGACTCCCCAGCCTCCAGCCTGTCCCACTACATGCGCGCCACGAACGGCACCTGCTTCGACAAGGTGTTCAAGGGTTGCATGGTCCACAGTGCTTGCAGTGAGTGACACTTTGAGCCTTTCCGGTGATTTTTAATAGACCTTATTTTACCCAAACAGTAATAAGATGGGATGCTACGCCTATTGTTTTTTCAGCAGGAACATAAATCCGATCCCAGTTCCTGCCTCTAAGTGTCGTTAGTGGCGGGCGCGGCGTGATGCAAACGGGTGCTCAAGGCTTGTTCGCCGCCAGCACCTGCATCAACTCAGCCACCTGGGATTTCATAGCCTCAACCTGGCCGCGCAGGTTGGCCGCATCCTCACGAGCTGCACCGGCCTCCTGGTGTGCCTTCTCCTGTCCAACCTCAGCCTTTGCCAGACTATCGGCTGCGCGCTTGGCTTCCTGCTCAGCCGCTTTACGTTGTTCCTGGCGCGCCTGCTCAGTGGCCTCCGCCTTGGCTGTGATGGCTGCCAGATCGGCGCGGACTTGATCCCGCTCGGCGAGCACAACTTGACTGGCCTTTTTCTGCTCCGTCAGATCCAGCCGAAGTTGCTCAACATCCTGCTGGTGGCTTGTGCGCTCGGCATCAATGGTGGCCGTCATGCGGGCCAACTCAGCCGCATGCTGCGTGCCCGCAACGTTCGCCGTTTGTTCTGTCACCGCCAGACGTTCCCGCACCTGGGCCAACTCCACCGCTTGCGCCTGGTGGCTTGTTTGCAACTCCGCCAATTTGGCCTCCAGCGCCGCCACCTGTACCGTCGCATCATCGAGCATGGTCTCCAGATCTTCAACCGTTTGAGAGGCATCGGCCAACTCTCGTTCAGCCTGGGCGCGCTGCTCACCGGCAGACCGCACCACCTCATGCACCTTGCGTTCTGCGGCCTTGACCGCCTTGTCGTTGAGCTCAACCGCCAGCGCACTCAGACGCTGAGTCAACTCCTTAGTCACCAGGGCCACTTCTTCCGCCACTTCTACCGGTAATTCAGCCACCGGCTCAGCCTTGGTGACCGATTGACTGGCCAGATGTTCATCCCACACCTGCTTCAACCTGGAAGGATTGCCACCACCGACCTTCTGGCGCAAGGCAAAGCCGGTGATGTTTCGACCAGTGGCTTGCAGATCCTGACCGGCACTGATGATGGATTCGGGACTAAATTCAACGGGACGCATGGAAGACCTCCTTGAGGGCGTGAATGGAGTGGGTAATGCCCCATTTTATCATAACAAATAAACTAACGAACTAATAAACAAACAAATTAACAGAGCCGCAGGCGAGCGGCGGCCGCATCAACGCCTTGGCAGGTCACAGCCAGGGCCAGAAAACACCGATTTCACTGGGGATCACACCACCTGGCAGAAAAGGAACAAAGGAATGCGTTTAAACGGGCCAGGACGCAATAAGTGCGCGCACCCTGCCTAACCCCTTGTGTGACTCAGAAAAACGCCGCCGTGGGGTGTTGCGTCTGCACCAAGCCGTATCCGTGTCCAAACGAACAAGCAATGGCAGTGATCTTGCAACGTGTGTTGATTTTTTGGGATGCCGCTCGCTTCTCACTGCCTTTTTGCCCAACCGGCTGTTTCTCCCCCTCGTGTAGAGGGGGTTGGGGGGTTAGCAGCCAGGAGCCGTAAGCGGGCGGCACGCCGGAGAGTTGGACACGTAGTGCCAACTTGACCAGGGGGACTCTGGCAGATCCCCCGTGGGGGACTATTGAATGTGGTTCCGGTTGCTTATCGCAGCTTCCTTGTTTTCAGGCGTGTCTTCAGCCCGTAGGGCTCTCTTTGGTTAAAGAAGGGTTAAATACAGGTTAGCGCTGTTTTGAATCGGGCTGTAGCCCGCACCAGGCTTAGCTTTGAGGGTTATCCACAATGGGTCATAACTCAATAGTCCATGTGTCATAACTCAATAGTGGCATGTGTCATAACTCAACACTGTGGATAAGTCCCGAAACGAGCAGCTAACCAGGCTGTAGCCCTTATGTGGCCTTGTTTTCCGCTAAAACGGCCATGTGTCATAACTCAACACTGTGGATAAGTCGTGATTCCGTTCTGAAACGATCTTGGAACTGGCCTGAAAGCCTTACGCAGCCTCGTTTTCAGCCAAAACGGCCATGTGTCAAAGCTCAATACTGTGGATAACGCAGTGTTCTAGCAGCTAGGCCTTCAAAACCGCCTGGAAATCGATGCGAAATGGCCCTCCAGACCCACTGAACACATCAAAGTTGGCCGCTTTTTTTGCGGGGAAGTGTGCAAGACCATGTGTCATAACTCAATATGATATTTGCAACAGCACTGTTTTTAGTGCGCGGAAAAGTGCTTTTTAGTGCACTTTTCGTTCTACTTCAGACCAGAGTGGTTGTTGGGCGCACGCTTGACGGTGACGAGATCACCAGCGACATCAAAACTTAGTAGGAAACCGCAATCAACTAGGTTCATCAGTGCTTTTTTGATCAACCTTCGAAGCTCAGTCTTTGCGACTGTATTCATCCCAGCACCAAGGGCAATCGTTTCAACTTTGATAGGGTGTGGCACCCGATGTGATGCCAAATACCCATGAAGCCAAGTTGCCAACCCATCAGGTAATTGGAGCCGCTGTTCCCACTCTATGCGTGTGAAGTGGTCGTTGCCAAACAGCTCCACCAATTCCGGGGCGATCCGAACTCGCCAAAGTGGCAGGGATTTCTGTGTCTCACTGTCTTCATATTCAAAGAATGGAATCATGGACAGGCTAACACCCCGATCGAGCCGCTTGCTGTACACGTCCAGGCCCGTAGCCTGCATACGCCTCAAAGACTCTTTGAGCCGCTTGTAACTCTTGTCATTGATGGACCAACCAATGCTTTTGCAAAAAGAGTAGGCAGTGAACTCAACAAGCTGTCCAACCACATGCTGCCTGGCCAAGTGGACGAGCTGAAGCCATACCGTTTCATCATCTTGGCGTAGCTCTTCACCTCGATAGGTGATTCGTCCATCACCAATGATGGCAATCGGCTGGCTCTTCAGCATGGCTCTCTCGGCGTTCCGGTTTTTCGCGTTGAACAGAGCCGACCGCAGAATCTCATTGGGGAGTGACCGCACCACATCCGGCCACAAAGGAAGTTGGCTGATTTCAACGGCCCGTGACGCAGGCTTCTCTTTTTTGGCTGGTATAGCCGCCATTTGAGTGGCCTGCGGCGGAGGCACTGGAGCATCGGTGAAGAAATCGCCCACGCTAGGTGGAATGGGCTCCTGGATGATCCGTGTGGTGGCCAGCTTCTTCTGCTTGACCTTGGTCTTGCCTTCGTTTGCAGCCATTTTCGCAACAATTTCCCTAGCTGCAGCTTCATCGGCCCCCTTGGCAACAGCGTTTTTCACCCACGCGTCTTGGCCGCGCGTGGTTGTTAGCTTCCGATCTGGCACGGTACTTTTTTTGCGATCTATCATGATAGCTATCTATATAGCTAAGCTCCGAGAAACGACCGCAGAGACTGCTCAACCAACTCTGTCTCTGTCACGCGAGAGCCCGTTTTGACGGATCTCTCGTAGGCCTCACGCTTGAGCGTGTTGATCAGGTCCAGGGGCAGACGGAAGACCTTTTGCTCCCGGTGCACCTTAGCCTCAAACACGGGCTCAGCAACCTTTGCAGGCTGCTTGGCCGATTTGTCGGAGGCATCTGCAGCTCCACCTTCCAGGAAGCTGGAGGGGTCCTTATGGGGCTTGAACTGGTCTGTGTTGGGTTTTGCCTTCATGCTTGCACCTCACGAAAAAAAGCTTCAATTTCAGCAATAGCTGCCTGATCCTTGCCCAGCTCCTGGACGATGACGCCCTCCCCGATTGCGCGCCGGAAAGCTACTCGCTCGCAAACCTTCGTTGGCAGGACAGTCAGCTTTTGATCGGCCAGGAACTCCATCATTTCCGCGGTGTCTTTGGTACGGGGATCGACACGGGTCAGCAGCACACGCACATCCAGTTCAGGGTTGTAGTCCCGGCTCAGCTCGACGACTTCAAGCAAATCGGTCATGGCCGCTGCGTCCAGGTTGCTCGCACCAATCGGAACAATTGCCATCTGTGCCAACAGCAGGGCTGCACGCAAACCAGCCGAATCACGCCCACCGGCATCCACAACAACGTGTGCGTACTTGGAGGCCAACTGCTTCCCTTCGGAAAGGATGGCTTTGCCGGCCAGGCAGGTAGTCGTAGGGCTAGGACCATGTTCGGAGTTATCACGCCTCCATGCGGCCCAGCTCGCAGCACTGGCTTGCGGGTCACCATCAATCAACAAGGTTTCTCCCAAGCGAGAGAGCATGGTGGCAAGGTGCACCGCCGTGGTGGTTTTACCCACCCCGCCTTTGGTGTTTACGACTGCGTAGATCATGAATTCGCTTTCATCTATATAGATAACATTATAGCTATCTATAAATTCTTGGCAACCTTAATGACTCACGGAGCGATCTTTCCCTGCAACCAATAGATGTTGCATCTCTTCATGTAATCTTTTTCATTGGGGTTTTCAATCCTTACAGACAGAAGCTCCCTCGCCACAAGTGTGCTGATGGCTCGTGAGACTGCGTTCCTCGACATGCATAAGACACTGCATACCGTTGTGTACGTCACTCTGGCCTGCTGGCTTTCTTTCTCTCGAACGCTTGCAATGTACAAGTAGAGCTGTAACGCCTCAAAAATCTCTTGCCCCCTGTTTGGCAACAGCGCAATCTTCTCGACCTCCCGATCGTCTGCTCCATGCAGGTGTCTTCGTGGCAGCTTGACCCAGTATGTAGCGGTAGTGAAATCGACAATTTGATAGGTTGTAGGACGACCTTCAAGGCGCTCGATGATCTGCATCTCCATGAGCAGCCGAAGTCCACCAATAACAACTGGCTTAGACATCCCAGTCAACTCGCAAAGAGACTGTATTGTTTTTTGGACACATCCCGCTTGCGCCAATGTCTTTTCCTCAGGGCTCTTGGCACCATAGAAATTGGCATGCAGGCAGAACGTTATGTACAGCTTGAGAGCGGCAATCGCTGTTCCACACGGCTTACTTCTTAGAACCGCATGAACAGTTGACTGCTTTTGCCAACTGCAGGGCATCTTTGACCAGTAGCTATGCCCCATGCCTACCTCTTTTCCTTGTTGTTGCTCTTGACGCTTTTGATTGCTACCGATGCAAGCCAGATCAATCCGAGGCATGTCAGCCCCATGAACAGAATTGCAATCGTCAATGGCTCACCGTGTACAGCAGCAGCGATCAGTTCTTCGCCAATTTTTGGCATATCAACCCCTCAAGTTGTTTGAGGTTCTGTTTGTACAGGTTACTCCACCAGTGTTCTAGATAGAGTATTTTGTACGGATTTAAAAAAATCAATACAAAACAACATCTTACATAGCATTTACCATTTAAAAATGGTAAACGGGGAATACCTTTTTTTGAGGATTTTGTCGTTAAAAACTCAAAATTGGCTCATTCGCCTGCCGACATTCGGCGTTCAACATCTTGGAGATCAGTGGGCTGGGCTTTGACAATCTTTCTTTAGATATCAACTCCAATCCTCCCCCAGCGCCTGGGCCTGCTCCAGAATCAGATCCACGGCGGCAGCTTCAAAGTCAGGCGGGTACTTGTACTTCCGCAAGATTCGTTTGACCATCAACCGCAGCTTGGCCCTGACACTTTCGCGTTCAGACCAATCGACGCTTAGGTTCTGGCGGAGGTTTTCCGTCAGTTCGTGAGCGATCTTCTTGAGGGTTTCGTCTTTCAGCTCACGCACAGCGGATTCATTGTTGGCCAGCGCGTCATAGAACCGCACTTCGTCTTCGCTGAGTCCCAAGGCCTCACCCCTGTTGGCCGCGTCCCTGAACTTGCGGGCCATCTCCACCAGTTCCTCCATCACCTGGGCTGTTTCAATGGACCGGTTCTGATACCTGGTCATGACACCTGAAAGCAGTTCAGAGAATTTGCGCTCCTGGACAACGTTGCTTCCAAACCGGCTCTTGATCTCGCCCTCCAGCAAACGCTCCAGCAGCTCCACGGCCAGGTTGCGCTCAGGGAGGTTTTTCACCTGTGACAGGAATCCCTCATCGAGCAAGCCGATGTTGGGTTTTTCCAGTCCAACCGCATCAAAGATGTCCACCACAGAGTCGGACACCACCGCGGAGTTGATGATCTGCCGGATGGCCAGCTCACGCTCTTCATCCGTCTTCTTCTGTGCGGTCAGATCACGTTTGGTCAGAATCACCTTCACACCCTGCAGGAAGGCAACCTCTTCTCTGACGGCCTTGGCTTCATCCAGGGTGCAGCACAACGTGAACGCTTTGCTCATGGCCAGCGCAATGTCCGCGAACCGCTTCTTGCCATCCTTGATGCCCAGGACGTGATTGGCAGCACCGGCCAGCGTCTTGTGTCCACCAGTCATGAAGCCGCTGTAGTCAAACCCGTGGAGCATCGAGCGCAAGATGTCCAGCTTCTCTTCCAAGACGCTGTACGCCTCGTGTGCGTCCACCGTGGGCTTGCCCCGGCCCTTGCTGGCCGTGTACTCCTTCATCGCGGCCTTGAGTTCATTCCCAATGCCGATGTAGTCCACTACCAACCCACCCTGCTTGTCCTTGAACACGCGGTTGACACGGGCAATGGCCTGCATCAGGTTGTGCCCCTTCATGGGCTTGTCCACGTACAGGGTGTGAACACAGGGCGCATCAAAGCCGGTGAGCCACATGTCCCGCACGATCACGATCCGCAAGGGGTCATCAGGCTTCTTGAACCGCTTTTCCAGGCGCTTTTTGACCTGGTTGCTGTAGATGTGTGGACGCAGCAGGGGCTTATCGCTGGCAGAACCGGTCATCACGATCTTGATGACGCCTTTTTCTGGATCAGGGTCGTGCCATTCCGGCCGCAGTTTGACGATCTCGTTGTACAGGTGGACGCAGATCTCCCGGCTCATGGTGACCACCATGGCCTTGCCGGTTTGGGTGGTGCTGCGTTCTTCGAAGTGGGCCACCAGGTCGGCGGCCACACTTGCAATACGTGGCCCAGCTCCTACAACCTGCTCCAGAGCTGCCCAGCGGCTTTTCAGGCGGGCCTGGGTGTTCTCTTCCTCGTCTTCTGTGAGTTCATCAACCTCACTGTCAATTTTGGGCAGGTCTTCATCCTTAAGCCGCAACTTGGCCAGGCGTGATTCATAGTAGATGGCGACGGTTGCGCCATCTTCCTTGGCCTGCTGCATGTCGTAGATTGAAATGTAGTCACCAAACACGGCGCGTGTGTCTCGGTCCTCGCTGCTGACCGGCGTGCCGGTGAAGGCCACGAACGTCGCGTTGGGGAGCGCATCACGCAAATGCTGGGCATAGCCGACCTGGTAGGTTTCATGGCCTGGCTTACCCTTTAACTTCGCCTCGAATCCGTATTGGGTACGGTGGGCTTCATCTGCAATGACAACGATATTGTGGCGGTCAGAGAGGACGGGGAACGTGTCCTCATCTTCACCAGGCATGAACTTCTGGATGGTGGCAAAGACAATGCCGCCTGATGGCCGGTTTGCCAGTTTGGCTCGTAGATCCTGCCGGGTGCTGACTTGGACAGGTTCCTCCCGCAGAAGATCATGGGCGAGGCTGAAAACGCCAAAGAGCTGGCCATCCAGGTCATTGCGGTCCGTGATCACGACGATGGTGGGGTTCTCCATGGCCGGGTCCTGCATCACGACTGCCGAGAAGCACGTCATGGTGATGCTCTTGCCGCTGCCCTGCGTATGCCAGACCACGCCGCCCTTTTGAGAGCCCCCCGGCCTCGATGCTTCGATGACCTGGGCAATTGCCGACTTGACGGCATGGAACTGATGATAGCCAGCGATCTTCTTGACCAGGGTTCCGTCATCTTCAAAGAGAACGAAGTAGCGCAGATAGTCCAGCAGGTACTTGGGCGCGAGCACACCACGCACCAGGGTCTGCAGTTCGTTGAATTCACCGAGCGGGTCTAGCGTCTTGCCATCGATGGTGCGCCAGGCCATGAAGCGCTCACCGTTCGCAGAGAGCGATCCCAGAAGCGCATCGGTGCCATCGGATATGACCAGGACCTCGTTGTACTGGAACACATCGGGGATCTGCTCCTTGTAGGTCTGGATCTGGTCGTAGGCCTTCCAGACGTTGGCGTTCTGGTCTGCCGGGTTTTTGAGTTCAATCAGGACCAGCGGCAGGCCATTGCAGAACAGGATGATGTCTGGCCGGCGAGTGTGGTGTGGGCCCTTGATTGAGAACTGGTTGATGGCCAGCCAGTCGTTTTTTTCAGGGTGCGCCCATTCGACCAGGCGCACGAAATCGCCTCGCGTCTCTCCGTCCTTCTGGTACTGGACGGGGACGCCACCAACCAGGAGCTTGTGGAAATGGCGGTTTGCGGAAAGCAGCGAAGGGATGCCAAGATCCACAACCTGCTTGAGAGCATCTTCCCTGGCCGCTGTCGGCACACCAGGGTTGAGCTTGTGGATGGCCTCACGCAACCGGAATGTCAGTTGCACCTGGCGGTAATGGGTGCGCTCAGGGTTAGGGCCGTCATGCGCGATGTCGGGTCCATAAAGATGGGTGTAACCCACGTCTTGCAACCAGGACAGTGCTTCTTGTTCGAGTTGGTCTTCGGTCATTGCGCTAACGCCTTGCTGATTTCTGCCAGTGACTCACTCATTTTTTCAAGCATGTCAGGCACTTTCGTCAAGGCGTGTTGGGACTTCAGCAACTCAGTTTCATCTGCGAGTGCCCATTCATAGAAGGACGTATCGACAAAGAACGGTAACCGGAAGACCTTGCCTTTAGCATCCCGAAAGACGACTTTGCCTTTTAACTCGTTCTTATTGGCTTTGATTTGCTGTGCCACCCAGTGATGCACGCCCAACATAGTGGCTTGCTCATCGCCCGGCATAAGAACCGCGATTGCATGCTCCGCATTACCTGCGAAATGGATGGGCTGCGCTTCATTTTGAGGACCTTGCCGGATAGAAGGAACACCACCATCCCATTCCAGGTAAACACGGTGTGCAGCCGAACCACCCGCATTTTTGATTTTGATAAGTGACAGGCCTTGCCGACTCTTGACATCTATGTACGGGTAGGGATAAGGCCGTTGAGACTCTTCAACAATCGCCACAGAGCGAAAGGCCACAAGAGCCGAGACCGAAGCCGCCAGTACAGCTCCAGCTCCCGTGAAGACGTTGGCAATATCTGGCTTTGGCTCCACATAGAACTGATACCCAAAATACACCATCGTGCCAAGGGACAACAGCACCAGAATTAGCGCCAACCCATTGCCCATAGCCGCAAGGGGGAATCGTGTCATCTGGTTACCCTCCGGTGATTTGCAGCTGTCCGGAAATCAAGCGAGGGAGCAATGTGTCGCGTAGGGTCGCAAGATTTTGCGCTTGTCGTTCATTCTCAACCAATCGCTCAAACAACCCGCTCGCCACGTTCAGAAATGCATTCATTACATCTTCTGACGGTACCAAGGCGGGAATGGGCCTAAACGCCTTCTTACTAATCTCCATAAAGGTAGATCCATTGGCGCGACCTTTGATGTTTTCCATGTTTTGACGACACCAAAACAGCAAATACAAAGGCGGTAGCAATCCACCCGGCAGCATGGCGATGTAGCCCTGATTGATCGCCAATGGAACTTGGGCCAATGCCAGATAACCAATCGGTGCCCTAGATGACAACAGCAAGGTTCCAATTGGTAGAAGACCCGATCCAATTTTTGCCAACCCGGCATCACTGAGTTTGCGTCCGGTGTTCAGCAAAATGGGGGCATCGATCCCGGACAGGTCCTTTGGACTCGTCCAGCAATGATTGGCTGGTGCCCAAAACTCCAGGTTCTTCGTGTCTGGAGTTGCCCCGCCCACTGCTTCAACCGCATCACCAATTGGCATAACCTGCCACCCTCTCGGCACAAACCCCAGCTCCGACTGCTCCAACGCATCCGGAAACAACGCCCCAGTAACCTCATCCATGCCTTCCGGCATCCGGCCTGCCATCTTGGAACGTACTGGATCGAAATCAACAAACCATGATTTGAAAAAAGCCTGGACGATGCCTTCCAGCGTGGTGTTGGTTTCGCGCAGAAGAGCGACTCGGTCGTCTAGGGCACCTAATATCTCAGCAACCTCGTCCTGTGCAGTCTTATCCGGTATTGAGACTTGAACTTGCTTCAGTGCATCTTGAGATAGGTTGGAAATTGTTGTTCCTGTTGCAATCCTCGGGAATATTTCTCGATAGATTGGAGACTGCAATAGATACGCCAAAAACATTGGGTTTGTCGCCACCTTGTCCGTGAGTCGATAGC
>Ga0364874_10888_pt1 | contig 11659 bp, 8 predicted proteins | sample ExccelAu500001D4_2_FD_206922 | JGI IMG/M metagenome (GOLD analysis project Ga0364874, IMG submission 206922) | Enriched cells from Trout Bog Lake Hypolimnion, Wisconsin, USA - BchlTB.Aug07.5000.01.D4 | ecosystem: Environmental > Aquatic > Freshwater > Lake > Hypolimnion/Profundal zone | place: USA... | reverse complement strand
GTGTAACCTCCTCATGGAGCGTGCCATCCTCCGAAATCTGCGAATCCACCAGTTGCTTCCAACGGCCGAGCCCCTTGTTGAAAATCCCCTTGTCATCCAGATACGCCCCCTCGCACAACGCAAGCAACGCCCCGAAATTCGCCCAGTTGTTGGTTCGCTTCATGCACAGACCGGCGCTGTCGCTCTTGATCACCACATTCCTCACGAACGCCTTGAACCGTTCCTGATCGGCGGCGGCAAATCCGGGATATGCTTTCAGCAGATCGGCCGCGATGATGAAGTTTGGAAACCCGCTGCTGATCGAAAGACTCGTGTTCGAGTTCTTCGCGTCAATCACCTTGAGCCCCGCGGCCCACGCGTCAAGCAACCGGACCGCCGATTCGGCATATCTCTTGTCACCGGTGATCCGGTAGGCGACGGCGAGCCGGAACACGGCATGACAATCGCGTCCGAAGGTGGATTGCCTTTTGATTTCATCCTGCTGCGCCGCGGTGAACTTGTAGGGACTCAGCGTGTGATAGGTTTCCGGCACCACCGCCTGGTAGGCAAGCGCCTTGTCCGCCTCCCCCTTGAGCAGAAGCCATGCCGTATAGTTCGGCTCCACCCTGTTGACGACCCGCTGCCTCAGCGTCACAAGCCGCGCGTCCGACAGATATACGGTTGAGGCAAGGGACGCCTCCGCGAGAGCGAAGCCGAGGATGACGATTGCGGAGATGAACAGGCGAGGGGTTTTCATACGGCAACCGTCTCACGCGATGTTTGTGAAAACCTCCTGCACATCGTCGTCTTCCTCGATGCGGTCGAGGATCTTCTCCACTTCCAGCAATTGGTCTTCGCCGAGTTCGACCGGTTGGTTGGAAATGCGGCGCAACCCGGCCTTGCTGGCTGTTATTCCAAGCGCTTCGAGCGCCTGTGACAGACTGGCAAAACTCGTGTAATCACCAATCAGGGTGACCACACCATCCTCGCAGGTCAGTTCTTCCAGGCCGGCATCGATCAGTTCCAGTTCGATTTCGTCGAGCGCACGGTCGGCCGGCTCCGGGAATTCAATCACGGTCTTGCGCGAAAACAGGAAATCAAGCGAACCGGAAAGGACGAGTTGCCCGCCGTTCTTGTTGAAGGCGGTCTTGAGGTTGGTGACGGTGCGGTTCGAGTTATCCGTGGCGCACTCGATATAGAAAAGTGTGCCGTGCGGCCCCTTGCCCTCGTAGTTCACCTCGACGATATCCGCCGCGTCTTTGCCTACGGCGCGTTTGATCGCGGAGTCGATGTTTTCGCGTGAGAGGTTCTGCGCCTTCGCATTCGCAATGGCGACGCGCAGGCGGGCGTTGGTTTCCGGGTCCGGACCACCGTCCTTCGCGGCCAGGGTGATGGACTTGGAGAGTTTGGGAAACACGCGGGACATCTTGTCCCAGCGGGCTTCCTTGGCTCGGCGGCGGCATTCGAAGGCTCTTCCCATGATCTGATCGGGCTGTTTGTCCGGGTGCTGTGTTATGCTTTTGCCAGGGCCTGGTCGAGGTCGGCGAGGATGTCGTCGATGTGTTCGATACCCACCGAAAGCCGGATCAGGTCCGGAGTGATGCCGCCGGCTTTCTGTTGCTCCTCGGTCAGTTGGGAATGGGTGGTGCTGGCACTGTGGATGGCGAGGCTCTTGGCATCGCCGACGTTGGCGAGGTGCTTGAAGATATGGAGGTGCTCGATGAATTTGCGTCCCGCGTCCATGCCGCCCCGGATGCCGAAGACAACCATCGCTCCGCCCTTGCCGCGAAGATAGGTTTTGCTGAGATCATACATCGGGTCGCCGGGCAGCCCCGGAAAACGGACCCAGGTAACCTTGGGATGTGCCTGCAGGTGTTTGGCCACGGCGAGCGCGTTTTCGCAGTGGCGCTCCATCCGCAACGGGAGCGTCTCGATCCCCTGGAGCAGGAACCACGAGTTGTCCGGGGCGATGCACGAACCGAGATTGCGGAGCGGCACGGTGCGCATGCGCAGGATATAGGCGAGCGGAGCGAGCGCGGCGGGAAGATCGTGGCCCCAGCGCAGACCGTGATAACTTTCGTCCGGATCGTCGAAGAGCGGATGCTTGCCGGCCGCCCAGTCGAACTTCCCGCTATCCACCACAATCCCGCCGATGCCCGTTCCGTGGCCGCCGAACCATTTGGTCAGCGAATGCACCACGACATCCGCGCCGTGATCGAACGGGCGGGTGAGATAGGGCGTCGAGAATGTGGCATCGACGATGAGCGGCAGTCCGTGGGCGTGCGCGACGTCCGCGATTTTCGATATGTCGGCGACTTCGAGCGCGGGATTCGAAACGGTTTCGCAAAACAGCGCGCGGGTCTTGGCGTCGATGGCCTTGGCGAAATTCTCCGGATCATTGGAATCCACGAACTTCACCTGGATGCCGAGCGCGGGCAGGATGCTGTCAAACTGCGTGTAGCTGCCTCCGTAAAGATTGCGGGCGGATACGATGTTGTCTCCGGCGCGGGCGAGATTGATGATGCTGTAAAACACCGCACTGGTGCCGGATGACAGACCGAGCGCGCCCATTTCCGGCGCGCCTTCCAGCAAGGCCACGCGCTTTTCAAGCACTTCGGTGGTCGGATTGCCGAGGCGGGTGTAGATATTGCCAAGCTCCTTGAGCGCGAAGAGATTGGCCGCGTGTTCCGTGTCGCGGAAGACATAGGCGCTGGTGCGATAGATCGGCACCGCACAGGATAAGGTGGTCGGCTCCGGTTGGTATCCGCCGTGCAGGCAAAGTGTTTCGAGTTTCATATCGTGGATCGTTCGGTCGGAGGACACCATGTGTGCCCCAAACGGCGGTGTCAACCCGGAGCCAGCCCGGCGGACAATCCTCCCACGCGCCCTCGGATCACCTGCCGTCAGTCCCCCCGGCCGTCCGTTCCCCATGTGGCCATCCAGAGTGTTCCACCCGCCCCCGCACGCCAGCCCCACGATATTTTCCCGGAAAATCACTGGAGCCATAGCTCAGAACGAAAGATCCTTTGCGATTGCGCAAAACATCAGCTTGCGAATCGCGCGAATCGGTGGGAACGGTAGGACGTGCCATCACCCACCCACCACCAAGGATCGACCCGCCTGATGCAGCATAGCGGCCGGTTGCGTGTCGGACATTTCATTTCCCATGCGTGAAACCCTGATCGTCATTGGCTTGCTCGTGCTTGCAGCCGCGTTGCGTTCGTATCGCCTGACGCTGCCACGCAAGCTGGGCGCCATGGTGTTCGTTGCGACCGCGTTTCTGATCCTTTATTTCCCCACCCGCAGCATCTGGGCTGGCATTTGCGGCGCGGGCGTGTGGCTGCTTTTGCCTTGGGTGGAACTCTTGACACGGGTCCGAAGGATGCGCCAGCCCTTGGACAACCGACTGCAACGCCGCTCGCTCCCCAATCCTGCCTTTTTTCCGAACGCTCCGGAAGCCGCTTCCGCCATGTCCGAAGCCGGCTTCGAACACGCCGGCGACTGCGGATGGGAGTGGGACGGGATGAAACAATCATTCCGCCTGTTCTGGCACCCGGAAGAGCGGGCCGTGGCTGCGGTTTGCCTCTGCGAGCAAAGCGACATCGTGTATTCGTTCATCGCGGTTCTCTCGCGCGACGACTCGGGACGGCTCTGGCGGACCACCAATTACCCGTTTTCGCCAACCCTGAAATGCCCGCCACACGTGCGCTGGAACCACGTCCCTTGTCATCGCAATTGTTTCCACCAAATCCTGCGCGACCACCGCGCCTTCCTCGCGTGCTCCGGCGTGTTGAAGGAACACCTGCGGGTGCCCGACCCGGAGGAAATCGACTCGGATATCGAGCGGGAAATGAGGATCGAGATCGATCACAACCTCGCGCTTGGCATCATCCGCCTCACCGGCGACGGGAATTTCGAGTATTCCTTGCGCGGCCTCGTGTTTCTCTGGGGGCAGTTTGTCAAAGATATGGTGCGCCTGTGCTGAGCAACCCGGCTCCAGGACTTATGTTTGGGCGCGGCACACTACTGCCTGCCTTCGGGCACGACAATAGCCCGAGGGATGTTCCCATCCGTCTTATCCAAATAATCCTTAATCAGAAACCAGATCGCGGTTGCCAGCAGGAGTGACGCGATCTTTCCGATCCAGTTCTTTTGAAACGCTCTTCTCATCTTGTGATTTGTCGTTTAAAAACACTTTGGCCAGACGCCCGCGGAAATCATCATCACCGAGATTTCTCATCAGTTCGCCATCCATGCAAATCGATATCGCCCCCGTCTCCTCGCTCACCACCACCACCACGGAGTCGGTTTCCTCGGATAATCCCATCGCCGCGCGATGCCGCAACCCGATCGAACGGTCGCCCAGTTCCCTCTGGCTCACCGGAAACAAACAGGCCGCACCGGCCACCCGGTCGTCCGCTATGATCATGCCGCCATCATGCAACGGCGCCTTCGGATAAAACACCGCCATCGCCAACTCCGGCGAAAACTGCGCGTCCAGTCCCACCCCGGTCTCCAGATAGGTCTTCAGGCTGATCCCGCGCTGGATCGCAAACAAGGCCCCGATCCGCTTGCGCGACAACGCGATCACCGCATCCGCGAACCGCTCGATGAACGCCACACGCCGCGTCGCGGAAAAAGAAAACAGCCGCGTGCTCCCCAAACGAGCCAGCGCATTCCTCAGCTCGGGTTGGAAAATCACGATCAACGCGAACGCCAGCAACGCCGCCGCACGCGTGATGATCCAGTTGATCACCTGGAATTTGAATACCTGCGAAAGCAGCGTCATCGCAATCAGGACAACCCCCAGTCCCACCAGGATTTGCGCCCCGCGCGTGGCCCGGAAGGCACGGTAGATCTGGTAAATCCCAACCGCCAGGATCAGGATCTCCACGCCATTCCGCCAGTGCACTGCTATAAAATTCCACATCGCCTTCCGCGCCGATCCTAACCCGCCCCCGCCGCAATGTCACCCGGTTCCGGGGAAAATTTCGCTTGCATGATGCAAGCAACCGCTTACATGGAGGCAAGCAACCACTTGCATGAACGAACACCCCACCTCCACCACCGGCAAATCCGCCGCCCGCGATCGGCTGATCACAGCCGCGATCCGCGTGTTCGAGCGCGACGGACTGCGTGGTGCCACCACCCGGGAGATCGCCCGCGAGGCCGATGTGAACGAAGTCACATTGTTCCGCCATTTCCAAAACAAAGACGGCCTGCTCGCCGCAGTGATGGAATACAAGGTGCAAGTCCATACCGAGTTATTGGAAACGGGATCGGTCTGGACCGGCGATCTGTCACGCGACCTTCACGAATACGGCAAGGCACTCTACCGCGCCCTCGGAGAAAGCGAAGCATTCATCCGCATACTCGTCGGCGAGGCGAAACGCCAGCCCGACTACTCCCGCCAAATGATGATCGACTCCACGAGGCCGACCTGCGAGCGCTTCGCAAACCACCTCAAGCAGGCGATCCGCGAAGGCAGGATGCGCTCGGACTTGAACCCGGAGATCGTGGTGGACGCGTTCACGGATATGTTATTGTTCGGCATGCTGCGGGAAACCGCACGCTGGATGCCCCGCTACGAGGCGGATAGTTATGTGCAAACCTGCGTGTCGATCTTCATCAACGGGCTGGCCTCGCCAAAGACAAGCCAATCGCCCGACCGCGTTGCCGCCCCTGCTCGCTCCACGAAGCAAGCCAAATCATTCCCGAAACGCTGACCCTCACCCCGATGAATCCGCAATCCCACATACTCCCCGCCGTCCTTGCCACCGCCCTGGCATTGACAGCCTGCAAACAACAGACAGCACAGGAAGCCGCCGCCATCCGCCCGGAGGCGAAACCGGTCGCCGTGAAAACCGCCACCGCACGCTCGGAACAAGTCGCACGCTCGGTCCGGGTGACCGGTGAGTTGAAAGCGGCTACCGATTCCATGATCGCCGCCAATGCCACCGGCAGAGTCCTGGAAACTCACATCGAGCGCGGCACTGTCGTGAAAGCCGGAGATATCATGGCCGTACTGGATACCCGGACCACCGTGCTATCTCTGCGCGAGGCCGAGGCCACCGTGCTCCAGGCCACCAGCGCGCTCGCACTCAGCAACGCCGAACTCGAACGCAATATCCCACTCGCCAGGGCAAAAGCCGTATCCGACACCGACTTGCAGAAACTCCGCACCGAAAACGACAGCCGCAAGGCCAGTCTCGCCGTCGCCGTGGCCCGCCGCGACAAGGAAACCCAATCTCTTCAGGATGCCGAAATCCGCGCGCCGTTCACCGGTGTCATCGCCGAACGGCTCGTCGAAACAGGCTCCTATGTCACACCGAATCTCCCGGTCGCACGCCTGGTCGATATATCACATCTCCGCCTCGTGATCGATGTCCCCGAACCCGTCGTCGGCCAACTCCATTCCGGCCAGCGGGTGGACTTCGGCGTGACCGCATACCCGACCGCCAAATTCACCGCCAAGTTGCAATATCTCGGCCCGGCGCTGCGCACCGGATCGCGCGATGTGCAGGTCGAGGCCATAGTCGATAACCCGGACCACAAACTCCTTCCGGGCATGTTCGCCGAAGGCCGCCTGATGCTGGCCGAAGAACCCGGCATCGTCGTCCCTGAATCCGCCCTGCGCGCCAGCGGCTCGCTCATTTCCATCCTCGTCGTCGAACAGGGCCACGCGATCGAACATATCGTGGAACCCGGCGAACCGAATCACTCCTGGGTGGAAATCCACGGCGGTATCAAAGCCGGCGAAACCGTCGTGGTGAATCCGCCCGCCGACCTAACCGACGGCGCGCCGGTCCGCCCCTCCGCTTCCTGAGCACCCTTTTCCCCTATCTTTATGCAATGGCTCGCCGCTATCTGTGTTCGCCGACCGGTCTTCGCCTCGGTGATCGTCCTCGTGTTTGTCGTGGTCGGAGTGCTCGGATATTCCAAACTCCCGCTCGACCGCTTCCCGAAGGTGGATTTCCCCACCGTGATCGTCACCACCAGCATGCCGGGCGCAACCCCGACCGAAGTGGAAACGGAAATCTCCGACAAGATCGAGGAAGCCGTCAATACCGTCAGCGGCATCGATGAGTTATACTCGACGTCCAGCGAAGGCATATCCCAGGTCGCCATCACGTTCGTGCTGGAAAAAAACCAGGATACCGCCGCCCAGGAAGTGCGCGACCGCATCAACCGCATCCTCTCCGACCTCCCGGACAACGCCAAAACCCCGGTCGTGGAAAAACTCGACCCCGACTCCGCGCCGGTCCTGAACATCGCCCTGATCGCAGACCGCCCGATCCGCGAAATCACCGAATATGCCGACAAGGTGCTGCGTCGGCAGCTTGAAAGCGTGTCCGGCGTGGGACAAGTCACCCTGCTCGGCGGACGCAAACGACAAATCAATGTCTGGCTCGATCCGGTCCGCCTGCGCGCCTACAATCTCACCTCGCTCGACGTCGAACGCGCGTTGAAACAACAGAACGTCCAAATCCCGGCCGGCACGGTGAAAAGCCCGACCCACGAGGCCGGGCTGCGCGTGCTCGGCAAACCGGAATCCGTGGACGGACTGGCGCGCATCGTGGTGCGCCAGGACAGCGGCGGCCTGATCCGCCTGGGCGATGTGGCACGCCTCGAGGACGGCGAGGAAGAGATGCAAACTATGGCCCGCCGCAATGGCGTGCCCAGCGTGATGCTGTCCCTGCGGAGGCAGTCGGGCGAAAACACGGTGGCCGTGGTGGACGCGGTCCGCGAACGCCTCTCCGAGATATCAAAACGCCTCCCGGCCGGATACTCCGTCGATGTCGTCCGTGACAACTCGCTGGTCATCCGCACCAGCACCGGCGCTGTGAAGGAACATCTGGTCCTCGGCTCGCTGCTGGCCGCGCTCGTGGTGCTCTTTTTCCTCGGCAACGGCCGCGCCACCATCATCTCGGCATTGTCCATCCCGACATCCATCATCGCCAGTTTCGGCGTGATGTGGATCGCCGACGTGACCCTCAACCAGATCAGCCTGATCGCACTCGCTCTCGCCGTCGGCATCGTGATCGACGACGCGATCATCGTGGTGGAAAACATCTTCCGGCATATCGAGGTGAAAAAGGAATCCCCGCATGACGCCGCGATTTCCGGCACCCGGGAAATCGGTCCCGCCGTGATGGCCACCACGCTCTCGCTGCTCGCCGTTTTCGTTCCCGTTGCCTTCCTCAGCGGCATCGTGGGACGCTTCATGCGGGGCTTCGGACTGACCATGTCCTTTGCCATCGCCGTGTCCCTGCTGGTCAGCTTCACGCTGGCCCCGATGTTGTCGGCCCGCATGCTGAAAATCAAAAAGCCGGGCTGGTTCGAACGCGCGATGGGCCATGTGGTGAACGTGTTCTACAAGCCGATCGAGGCCGTTTACATGACTCTGTTGCGGTTCTCGATGCGCCACCGCTGGGTGATCGTGTTATTGTGTTTCGGGGCGCTGTGCGGCATCAAGCCGATGATGGCGAGGGTGCAGAAATCACTGATCCCGCCCACCGAGGAAGCCCAGTTCCAAGTCACCCTCCGCACCCCGGAAGGCTCCAGCCTGGAATCCACCGATCTCGTGGCGGAACGTATCGCACGTGATATCCGCCGCCTGCCCGGCGTGGATTACACGCTCATGACCATCGGCGATAACGACCGGCGCACGCGGAACGCCGGCAGCATCTATGTCCATCTCATCGACCCCTCGCTGCGCGTCGAAACCCAGGAAGTCATCATGGACCGCGTCCGCCGCGAAATCGTGCCCAACTACCCGCTCGAACTCCGCCTCAACGTGCTGCTCGTCCCCGCCTTCAGCACCGGACAATCGAGCGCCAACGTGCAATATATGATCGCCGGTCCGGACCTCGCCGTCCTCACCAAAACCATCCAGGAAGTCCTGCCGGAAGTCCGTCAAATCGATGGCATCCGCGACGTGGACACATCCCTTGTCACCGGAAAACCCGAACTCACCGCGGATATCAACCGCAGCAAGGCGGGACAACTCGGCGTCAATATCGCCGACCTCTCGACCACCCTGCGCCTGCTCGTCGGAGGAGATGATGTTTCAACTTATTCCGAAAACGGCGAACAATATGACATCCACTTCCGCGCCGAGGAAAAATACCGCAACAAACGCGAGTCTCTCGATCTGCTGTCCGTACCCTCGTCATCCGGAAAGCCGGTCGCTCTGACCAATGTCACCGACTACAGCGACCGCGAGGGGCCGAGTGAAATCAACCGCCGCAACCGCCGCCGCATTCTCACCATCACCGCCAACTCCGCGCCAGGATTCGGCGAAGCCGAAATCCTCGCCGCCATCGACACGGTGGTGAAAAAACACAACCTTCCGCCCGATTACGAAACCGGCCCGCTCGGACGCTCCAAGGAGTTGAAGCGCACGCTCGACGCCTTCGTCACCGCCTTCACGCTCGCCTTCATCTTCATGTATCTCATCCTCGCCGCCCAGTTCGAGTCATGGCTCCATCCGTTCACCATCCTGCTCGCCCTGCCGCTGACGTTTCCGTTCGCGCTGTTATCCTTGCTGCTGTTCCACCAGTCCCTCAACATCTTCTCCATCCTCGGCGTGCTCGTGCTGTTCGGCATGGTGAAGAAAAACGGCATCCTGCAAATCGACCACACCAACAACCTCCGGGAGGAAGGCATGCAGCGGCTTGATGCCATCTTGCAGGCGAACCGCGACCGTCTCCGACCGATCCTCATGACCACCGTGGCATTCGTCGCGGGCATGATCCCGCTGCTGCTCTCCAAAGGCGTGGGCTCATCCATGAACACCGCCACCGCCGGAGTCATCATCGGCGGACAAACGATGTCCCTGCTGCTCACCCTGCTCGCCATCCCGGTGTTCTATTCGCTGTTCGATGATGTGACTTCACTTTTGCGACGCCTCGTGGCAAAAGCGACAGGAAGCAAGGCGGACGCGCCGGATCTCGCCATCGAATCTCCCACCACCTGATCCCATCACCCCATTTCCCATGAATATCAGAAATCTCATCATCCCCGTAACGGCGCTGGCACTGGCATCCTGCATGGTCGGCCCGGATTACCAAAAACCGGACACCTCCGCGATCACTCCCGCCCATTGGAAATGGCGGAGCGCCTCGCCCAGGGATACGCAATCAAAAGAAAAATGGTGGACGGTGTTCGGCGACGGCGAACTCAACCGCATCGAATCACAGGCGGTCCATAACAACCAGGAACTCCGCGCCGCCCTCGCCCGCTTCGACCAAGGCCGCGCCTACACCCGCGCCAGCGCCGCCGCCTTCGTCCCCACTCTTACCGCCCAAGGCGCCGCAAGCCGCCAGCGCACGTCCGCCAACCAGCCGACCCCCATCCCCTTCGCCATCCCGACGGCCCAACTCAACACCTTCACCACCCCGCTTGATCTGACTTACGAAATTGATATCTGGGGGCGCATCCGCCGCTCCGTGGAATCCGCCCGCGCGGATACCGACTCGCTCGCCGCGGCATATCAGACGGTGCTGCTCTCCCTGACTTCGGATGTGGCATCGTATTATTTCCAGGTCCGCGCCTGCGACGCCGAAATCGCCGCCCTCGAGAAAACCATATCAACCCGCGAGAAAAGCCTGAAGCTGATCGATCAGCGCGCCAAGGCCGGTGCCACGAATGAAATCGACTCCGCCCGCGCCCGCAGCGAACTCGCCTCCACCGCCGCCGAAATCGCGGATGTGAAACGCCAGCGCGACGAACTGGTCGGCGGCATCGCCTTGTTATGTGGACAGCCCGCCACCCGGTTCTCCCTCAGCCACCGTGAAAGCACAATCAGCCCGCCCTCGATCCCGGCCGGCATCCCGGCCAACGTGCTTGAACGCCGTCCTGATATCGCATCCGCCGAACGCAATGTCGCCGCCCGCAACGCGGAAATCGGAGCCAATATCGCGGGGTATTTCCCGGCGATCAGTCTCACCGGACAAGGCGGATATCTGAGCAAGGATACCGCCACCCTGTTCTCCTCCCAGAGCAAAGTCTGGTCGATCGGCGCGGGTGCCATGCAACCGATCACCGGATATTTCACCACCAAGGCCAAAGTCGAACGTGCCCGCGCCGCCCACGATGAAGCCGTCGCCAAATACCGTGAAGCCGTCCTCGCCGCCATCAGGGATGTGGAAACATCCCTCGGGCGCATCCACTACCGCCGCGAACAGGCGAACGCCCAGGATGCCGCACTCAACTCCGCGCACCGCGCCAACGACCTCATCCGCGCCAATTACGAGGCCGGCACCATCACTTATCTCGACCTCCTCGAATCCGACCGCACCTGCATCCTCCAGGAACGCCAGTCCGCCCGCCTTCACGCCCTGCAACTCGTTGACACCGTCTCCCTCATCAAGGCGCTCGGCGGAAAATGGTGATATCATCTCCCCCCCTGGGACCGCCAAGCCCCAGCTTGGCATTCTTCTCTTCCCTGGGACCGCCAAGCCCTAGCTTGGCATTCTTCTCTTCAGCACCTGGCCGAGTATTGATTCAACAATCAAGGAGCGCCGGCGTCCCGCCGGCTTCTTCGATGCGAATCGGCGCGACATCGCAAACACCGTCTCCAGCAATCAAGGAGCGCCGGCGTCCCGCCGGCTTCTTCCATGCGAATCGGCGCGACATCGCAAAAACCGTCTCCAGCAATCAAGGAGCGCCGGCGTCC
>Ga0364874_10886_pt1 | contig 11702 bp, 12 predicted proteins | sample ExccelAu500001D4_2_FD_206922 | JGI IMG/M metagenome (GOLD analysis project Ga0364874, IMG submission 206922) | Enriched cells from Trout Bog Lake Hypolimnion, Wisconsin, USA - BchlTB.Aug07.5000.01.D4 | ecosystem: Environmental > Aquatic > Freshwater > Lake > Hypolimnion/Profundal zone | place... | reverse complement strand
TGCGTTTTAAATAACTTGCGCCGGTGGCTGCTAGCGGGGCATAATGACAAACCTTGACCGCGGGGTGGAGCAGCCCGGTAGCTCGTCAGGCTCATAACCTGAAGGTCGTTGGTTCAAATCCAGCCCCCGCAACCAACTAAAAAACGGCCATTTCCCTTGTGAAATGGCCGTTTTATCATTTTCCGGGAGGCCGATTTTTCCGGTTTTCAAAACCACTTAAAAACGTTTAAAAGCGATTAAAAAGTGATACAGAAGTGATACAAAGTGATACAGCAACCGGCTTCGGAAAACAGTTTCCCCCTAGTGGTCAAATCGGGTTCCCGATATTTTGGCAACGAACGCCGGTATGCCTAAAACCTGAAGTGCTTATTGGGAGAACAGTAACGGAGGGGCGGAATTACATGCACTGCCAAAACTTTTCTCGCCAAACTCAGCAAAGCGGATTTAAATGACAAAAATGAAACCGCCTGAATTATTTGGTGTGGTGGTCCTTTATGGTGGCTGGGAAATTTGGAGCGGGCTGGACAATGTTGTGGAGAATCTGATTGCGACCGCCCGAGGTGACACTTCTGACCAACCTGCAAGCCTTGGCTTTTTTGTGATTGGCATTCCGTCGCTGGTTGTGGGCGTGGGTATGTTCTTTTTTGAGGAGGTGATTGTGAAGCTGGGGTATCGGAAGATTGGAAGTTGCGCGGGTTAATTTTCAGAAAGGCGTGTTGCCGAAAAACTCAACTTCACCGTTAAATGAAACCGGTTTTTTTTCTTTTCTTTTTGTGGTTGGGCGTCGCAAATGCCCAGCAAACCAATACGGTTTCCGGCAATCCATCCGAAGATGATATTCCTTCGTTTTCTTACGATGAACGGTTTTCAACCAATTGGTATATGGCGGTTCAGCAAGTCTTGCCTGTCGGGTATTCTTTGCATGGAAAGTATGACTTCCAAGCGGCCACCAACGGCTTAAGTCAGGCGAGCCGGAATGGAAATTTAACAGCCCAAGCATTATGGGGATTCACCTTGATCGTATTGAGGAGTTCCCCCGATGCAACCGAGACGGGTTTAAAACTGGCACGCGATGCAGCGGAAAAAGGCAATGTTCTGGCCATGATAAATCTCGGCTACCTGTTTGAGATCGGCAAATATGTCCACCGAAACTTCAATGAGGCTTTTCGCTGGTTTCACCAGGCGGCTGAACTGGGAAACGCCGAAGCCCAACTTCAACTTGGCGGATGCTATCATTACGGCTTTGGAAACACCCCTGATTATTCAATGGCGGCAAAGTATTACCGACTCAGTGCCAATCAGACCAATTTCGCTGCCATGAAGAGCCTTGGCTACCTGTTGATGAACGGCTACGGCGTTCAGACGAACGAGGACGAGGCCAAATCTTGGTTCCTGCGGGCGGCAAAAGAGGGGGGCAGTCGACGGGCAATGTATAACCTTGGTGTGTTATACTGCCGGAAATATCCCGACACCAACGCGATGATTGAGTCTTTCAAATGGTTAAAGCAAAGCGCTGAACTGGGCGATGCGCTGGCCGCATATCATTTAGCCAGTTTTTATTATCGCGGCTGGGGTGCGACGGAAACCAATCTTGCCAGCTACCGCTTATGGCGTTTCAAAGCTGCGTATCTTGGGTCGACCGAAGCACAATACCGCATGGGGGTGGCGTACCGGTTGGGCGACGGTGTGCCCAAGGATCCGGAGAACTCCCTGTTATGGTATGGCAAGGCTGCCGCCAAGAACCATCCCGAAGCACTGTATGATCTCGCCGTGCATTATCTTGAAGAGAAAACCAATCGTGCTTCATTGATTTTGGCGAACCGCTTGATGCTTCGGGCGGCACAAATGGGTCACCGTGAAGCCCAATTACAATGGGCCAAGAGTTGTTGGCGCGGTGATATCATGTTGAGTTGTGAAGAAGGAAAGGAATGGCTGACGCGGGCGGCAGAAGCCGGGTGGCCGAATGCGGAAATCTGTTTATACCAGTTGTATTATTATGGAATTCAACCGGGAAAAGACTGTCCCTCTTATCCCAAGGATAAAACTGAGGCGATCAAATGGATGCGGCGAGCGGCGGAACACGGAAATTTTCAAATGCAGGCTATGCTGGCCGTCATGTTGATTCGCGGGCTGGAGATGGACCCGAACAAAGTAGAAGCGGAGAAGTTGCTGCGGAGCGCCGCCACCCATGGATATGCCCCGGCGCAAAATGATTTGGGGTTTGCCATCCTGAATGGTGACGTGTTGGCAAAGGATGCCACGGAAGCCGCCCAATGGTGCAAACTGGCAGTCATCAATTCAACTGACACTAATGTTATAAAGCGCGCAGAATTTAACTTGGCGCGAGCGTTGTCCCGCCTAACCGCTGACCAGCGACAGGAAGTTGACAACCACGTGAAGCTTTTCAAGCCGGTGCCGCCGCCAGAAGTGGATCCCAAAATTACAGGGTGGGAGAATAACTCTGATTATCAGAAGGAAGACGGCCGGTTTGGGCATTAAAAGGTTGGAATTCTTAATAAAACCACAGCAGAACCGGCGGGATGGGGATGCCGGCAATTATTTAACCGTTTTTTCTGCGGCGAGGAGGGACTGGATGTATGCCGGCGTCAGGCGCAGGAAGTGTTCACCCTCGGCGCGGGTGGCGGGGGCGATGTAATGTTTGCGGGAGATGGTTGGCGAGTTGCCGAGATTGCTGGCAACGGCGTTGAAGTCACCGCGCAATGCGTAATCGAACGAGGCGTGGGTGTGGCGCAGGGCGTCAAACGGCCAGGTATCATCCGAGCCGATGGCCAGTAACTGGCGGCGCCAGCGCTCATAAGTGTCAATGTCGTGGCGCGGGATGACGGGGCCGGATTTTTTGATGCCGATAAATTCGAGCCACTGGCGGAGGATCGGGCTGATCTTCACCCAGCGGTAGCGGTGGCATTTGCCGGTGGAGCCGGCGATATTGATACGTTCCTCGTCGAGGGAGATATTCTTCCAGTCCAGCCGGCAGGTTTCCGCTGGGCGCATACCGGTGAAGCAACCCAGAACGAGCGCGGTCAGGAATCTGGCTTTCACCCGCACGGCGTCTTTCAGCAAAGCTTCGCAGCGTTGGGCGCTGAGCCGTTCGGGCACCGGCTGGTCCACCTTGGGCAGCTCCAGTTTGACCGTCGGATTGTCGGCGCGGAGTTCCAGTTTGACGGCGTGGTCGAAGAGCAGTTTCAGGGTGCCAATGAGGTTCTTCTTGCCCTTGGGTTGGAGCTTTAAGGAGCGGAGCCAGACTTGGAGGTCGTTGGCGGAGATGTCGGCGATGGCCCGATCGCCAAACTCCTTGGTGAAATGCTTCAACTCGGAACGGTTGGTGGCGAGGGTCTTGCCCCGCACGGTGGCGTTCAAATGCCGTTGTTTGAGGAAGTGACGGACGACGACGTCGGCGCGACGGGATTTGGCCTTGGGTTTTTCCTCTTCCTTTTGGGCAAACTGCTGGACGGCCGCGAGGAATTTCCGGCAATCCCCGCCGACCAGGCTCAAGGCCGTGCGGAAGGTGGCGAATTGTTCATCCGACAGGCTGCCGTTACCCCCGGCGAATTTGTTCAGCCGAAGCCGGGCTTCCGCGATGAATTGCTGGGCCTCGGCCTTGGAGGCGAATAGTTTGCGGGTGCCGGTCTTTTGGCGGAGGACCGGCTCCCACCCCTTGCGCACAATGATCCGCCAGCGGCATTGGCCGCGATGGCTGATTTTGGAGGCGCTGAGGGGCGGTAACAACATGGGTGATTCGGTGACTGGTAAAGTGACTGGCGGTTTGGGCTGGGTCTTGTGCTGGCGGCGTTTGGGGACAGCCCGGTGGCCGCGCCCAAGACAATCTTGGTATCCATCCGGTGATTCACCGGCATGGAGGCGTTGGAGGACCTTCTGGATGTCTTCCGGCATATAGCGGCGCTGGCCGGCCACCTTGACGGGTGACAACCAGTCCGGAGTGCGGGTGAGGCGGAATGCCAGCGTGGGACCGAAGAGTTCGGCGTTTTGCAGGTCTTTATAACGGTAGAACTGGCGGTTAAGCGCGATGTTGACGGTCGGCAAACCAGACGAAGGAATCAGGGCATTGGCGCGGTTTACGCCAATGCCTGCCGAGTCCTTCTGTCTATGTGCCCGCTTTTGCACATATAAATTATCTCAAAGGAATGCACAGCCTGTGCGGAAACTAGGCGTTTTTTTTAATATTTATTTTCGCCTAACCTAAAAAAAGTCCCACAAAAGTTTTAAAACATGATATCATGGAAGCCTTTTTTTGAGGTTCCAGGGCGGGAATATTGCCGGTTTTCGGTTCCGACATCGCTGTAATCTCGCGGTTAACGTGATTAAAACTTAGTCAGAAATTGACTTAAACCTCAGTCTTATTTTCGTTGGCTCGGGCTGGGAAAGCGATTGGAAATCGCCGGCCCAAGGCCAACTTCTGTCTGCCTTCGAATTATGGCGCAAGCATAGGCACCGTTATCTAATTCAGCGTATTGCTGTGGAACATAGTTGCCATGATACCAACCAACTCACTCCCAACCGCTGTGTTATCAGAGTTGAAAACCATTCCATCACAGCAGGCATCGAGGCCAGAAACCAGGCTCTCTGTCGGATGCCGGGCATCGACATAACCACGCTAGCTACCCTGTTTGCCCCAAACCTAACTTGGTTGCAACGATGTCGCTACCCTAACGAAGCTTCTTGGAATCGGCGGAGGTAGAACCGGTGAACAGGGGATGAAGGGGTTGTATTAGGTAAAATAGAAAGGCCGCTCTTTTGACGGAGCGGCCTGGTGGTTTCCCAACGAAACTACTTCTTCGCCTGAGCCGCTTTCTTCGCTGCCCAACGCGCCTTGGCCGCCGCACTGATCTTGGCTTTGGCGGCGGCACTCATCGTAAATTTCTTCTTGGCCGGCTTGGTCGTAACGATAGCTTTGGCTACGGCTTTGACCGCAGTCTTAACTGCGGCCGGTTTGGTCTTCGCAGCTCTTACCTTGGCCCAACGTAGTTTGGCGGCGGCGGCGATGCGAGCACGGCCGGCGGCACTCATTCCACCTTTCTTGGCTGGCTTAGCTGTAGCCGGGGTGGCTTTGGTTTCTGCGCCGAAAATGGCGGCGAGTTGTTTTTCCAGACCGGCGATCTGTTCTTTGAGATTCGCAGCTTGACGGAGTTGTTGTGCGGATAGATTGGCAATACTCATAGGTTGGTTAGTAAATCACCGTGCTATTCTTAATGAAAGGAAGAAATCTGACGCTAGGGTGTGGTGGTTCCTGCGCGGGGCGATGTGGTGCTGGGCGGCGGGTTTACGACAAACTTCATCTGGTGCGTGCTGTTGAACCTGAAAAACCGCACCGGTTATCAATACCTCGCCACGCACGTCAAAGCGGAACATGCCCATCACGGCGGCACCGGGGGTAGTGAACACGGTGGCGCGAATTACCAACATTAATAATTCTTCAGCTTGTTTGCTGGCTGTGGCGGTATTTTTCTGGTGACATGCCGAAATGCTTTAGGAAAGCCTGACGAAGTTGCTGGTAGTTGGAAAATCCTGCGCGCCCGATTACATATTTTATGGGAACATCGGTTTCCCGCAGCAACAACGTGGCGCGGGCGATGCGGCAGCGCTGAATCTCATTGAGCAGGGAACCGCCGGTAATGGCTTTGAATTTGCGCTCCAAGGTGCGTCGGTTGACGCGGGCGTGGCTGGCAACATCCGGAACTCCAATCTGGTTATGACTCTGGCTCCAGATAAAATCCATTGCGGCATCGACCGCAGGATCCCCAGACCGCAGAATCTGCGGCTGATCTGTGGTTAGCGTGTCCATCAGGGAGTGTGACAGCAAGCCGATAGCCTGCCAGGAGAATTGGAGCGAATTACGCGTGCCGGCGGCGGCAATGGATTCAACCAAGTGGCGGAACTGGGCTTCAAAGAGCCGCGGCTGTGCGATGACAAGCAGGTTTTTATTCAGTTGAAAATTGCCTTCCCGCATCCAGCGATGGGGTAGATTGCCATTAAAATCAATCCAGACATTGGACCAACCGACAGCCTTCATCGGGCGATGCCGATGCCATTCGCCCGGCTGGTAAAGAAAAACATCACCGGCCTGCAATTTTTGAACTCCTTGCTGGGTTTGCAATTCGCCTTGCCCTCGGGTGACCAGTGATACGCAAAACTCACCCAGAACGCGCCCCTCCTCCCATTTGAAGGCATAATACGAAGGATGACCGGGCCGGGGATAAGTTTGGTTCGGGGAGACGTCTTCCCAGCCGGCATGGGTGACATAGAGCGGCTCCTGAAAAAGCCGATCATTCAATGGCAGGGCGTGGGCGTGATATTCCACTTGTCGCATTTCAATAGATTATATTTGACGGCAGGTCTCATACAATCAAATAAAGCCAAATATGAAGCATAACAAATTAGTTTATGTGTCGCAAAAAAGACAATAAAAAACTTTGTCCAAGTTCGCTTGACCAGCGCAACCTATCCCCAATTAATCAAATCAGCACGGTTGACTTATCCAATATTACACCTTGTCTGAAAATAATGTGGATGTCTGCGGGTAAGGCAATTTTTTTACAGGATGATTGGGTGCTTGAATGTTCAAATCCGTAATCAGCTAACAACATGCCTGCCGCAAATAAAATTTGCCTCAGTGACTACAGTCTCGTCGGCAAAGACGCTGCCCGTGCCATCGAAAAAGGATTGGCACGGAATATTCTGAAACAATTTCCCGACCTGCGCCTGACCTGTGATTTCAGCCACTGGGTTTGCGTTTGCGAACGGCTGTTGCCTGACCTGGGCGAAACCATCGCGCTGGCCGCCCGGCATTGTCATCATGTCCATGCGCGAGTGGGTTACGAGGAGGGGCCGCAAGTTCCCGATCCCTCCGCACCGGAATATGCCCCGCACCTGAACGCCCACGAAAGCTGGTGGGAGACGATCTGGCAGGCCCAGCGGACGCATGGCATAGCGGTGTCCACCCTGGCTCCTGAATTTGGCCCGCCCCCCAACCTGCACACACTGCCGCATACAAATGTCCCCGTGGCGGATTTGGCGAATGTCTGTGATTGGATGGCCCGCCGTCAGGCCAAGCGCTTTGCAGCGAAAAACTAAAAACAATCAACCTATGACCAAAAAAGAACGTTTTTTTGCAACGATTGAGCGGCGGCCGGTGGATCGTCCGGCTTCCTGGCTGGGCATTCCCGCCACGAGCGCGCTGCCCCGGCTTTTGTCGCATTTTCACGCGACCGATCTCGCCGGCTTGAAGCGGGCCATCGGCGATGATGTCTGGCCGGTGGAACTGCCTTACCACTCACCCACGGCGGACGCCATTTACATGGCCTTCGACTTTGCGAAGAAGGGGCATCATGCCAATGAGGAGCGCACCCTGAACTCGCCCGGCTGGTTCGAGGACATCACCGATCCGGCGCGCGTGGCTGATTTCGCCTGGCCGGATCCCGCCGCTTACATTTCAGCTGAGGAATGCCGGGCGGTGGTAAATACTGCACCGCCGGAATATGCCGTGCTGGGAGTGGTTTGGTCGGCGCATTTTCAGGATGCCTGCGCAGCCTTTGGGATGGAAACAGCGCTCATGAATATGATTGCCGAACCGGAAATGTTCCGGGCGGTGATTGACCGGATCACGGCCTTCAACCTTCAGGCCAACGCCATTTTTTACGAGGCAACCCGCGGCAGGCTGGATGCGGTATTGATTGGCAATGATTTTGGCAGTCAGAACGGGCTGATCCTTTCACGCGAGTTGATCCGTGAATTCGTTTTTCCCGGCACCCGTGCATTGGTCGAACAGGCCAAGAGTTACGGGCTGAAAGTGATCCATCATTCTTGTGGCGCCATTCATGACATCATCCCCGACCTCGCGGCCTTGAGCGTGGATGCGATTCACCCGATCCAAGCGTTGGCGGCGGGCATGGATGCGGAAGGCTTGGCGCGCGACTTCCGTGGTCAGGTATCTTTCTGTGGCGGTGTGGATGCGCAAAACCTGCTGGTTCATGGCACGCCGGACGCCGTCCGCCAACGGGTCAGAGAGTTGAAGAAACTGTTTCCGACCGGCCTGATCATATCGCCGAGCCACGAAGCCATTCTACCGGACATCGCGCCGGCGAACATTGAAGCTCTCTTTGCCGGGGTGCGGGAGGAGGCGGAATCATGACGGCAATGAAAACTTCCGTGCAACGCCATGGTTCGGTCGTGGGCGTCAAAGCAAGTCAGGTCGCCCGCTACACGGAATTGCACGCGGCGGTTTGGCCGGAGGTATTGGCAATCATTGAACGCAACCATATTCGCAACTATTCGATTTATCTCCGCCAACTCGCCGCCGGGCGCCATTATCTGTTCAGCTATTTCGAATATACCGGCAACGATTTTGCCGCAGACATGGCGCGCATCGCCGCCGAGCCTGCGACCCAGCGTTGGTGGGCAGAATGTGTGCCCTGCCTCGAACTGCTTCCGGATCGGAAGCCGGGCGAAATTTGGTCCGGAATGGAAGAAGTATTTCACCTTGATTGATGTTTCGTAAACGAACCGCAGCGGTTGATTAAGTTAAAAACATATGATTCCCCCAAATCCACTGCTCGGCACCGCCCTGCACGCCATCGGCGCGTTTTTCGCCTCAATCTGCTATACGCCGCAAAAGCGTGTGAACGGCTGGTCTTGGCAAAGTTATTGGCTGGCGCAGGCGTCGTTCTGTTGGTTTCTGCTGCCGCTACTCGGCGCGTGGCTGACCATTCCTGAACTGGGCGCAGTGCTGCGCGAAGCCCCGCGCGGCGCCATGCTTGCCTCGTTTCTGCTCGGTGCGGTTTACGGGATTGGCGGCACCGCGTTCGGCATTTCGATCCGTTACATCGGCTTTTCACTGACCTATGCGATTGCCATCGGTCTTTCGACGGTGCTCGGCACGCTGATTCCGCCGCTGGTCAAAGGCACTTTGGGCACAATTTTAAGCCAACCGGGGGCGGGCTGGATTGTCGGCGGCATCGTCGTCGGCATTCTCGGTATCGCCTTTACCGGAGCTGCGGGACGGATGAAGGAGCGCGACTTGCGCGCCTCTGCCACCCTTGGCGGTTTCTCGCTTGTGACCGGATTGCTGCTCTCGTTGCTCGCCGGGGTGCTCTCCGCAGTCTATGGCTTCGCACTCGAAGCCGGCGACCCGATTGCCGATGTGGCGTCGGCGCATGGGGCAGGCGTTTTTCGCGGCAACGTGGTTTACATTTTCTCAAACACCGGCGCATTTTGCACCACGGCGCTTTATTGTCTTTGGCTGCATCGCAAACACAAGACGCTTGGCGAAATTGTCGAGCTTCCCGCTGGTCCGGAACGGGCCAGCCTGCCCTTGAACTGGGCCATGGCCGCGCTGACCGGTTGTTTTTGGTATGGTCAGTTCTTCTTTTACAACCTTGGTCATGTGCGGATGGGTAATTACAAGTTCACCAGCTGGGCCATTCATATGATCATGCTCATCCTTTTTAGCATTGTCCTCGGTGTGGTGTTGCATGAATGGCGCGGTTCAAGAAGCCGGACCAAAGTTGCCGTGGGTTGTGCCTTCCTGGTGTTGATTGGCGCGGTGCTGGCGTTGACCTGGGGCAATCATCTGGGTGAAATCGCGAAGTAATGCTGGTTATGAGGAATGCCTGCGTAAAAACAAGTCGGTAAGACTCCAACCCCAATGGCCCTATTGAGCAGGAAATCGAACTTCTGGCTCGCGGAGCCGGACACATCAAAGAGACGCGCCTCTTTGAAATCGGTTTGCACGACCGCCCGGATCAGCTTTGTTCCACGTTGCAGGCGAACCTTGAGGCCGTGGATGCGCGGACAGACATTGAGGCCATTGTGCTGGCCTATGGTTTGTGCGGACGCGGCACGGTGGGACTGCGTCCATTGCGTCACAAGCTGGTCATTCTGCGGGTGTTTTACAACGAAATTACTATTTAGCCTGAGCCGCCTTCTTTGCCGCCCAGCGAGCTTTAGCCAATGCTGAAAGCTTGGCTTTGGCGGCGGCACTCATCGTAAATTTCTTCTTGGCCGGCTTGGTCGTAACGATAGCTTTGGCTACGGCTTTGACCGCAGTCTTAACTGCGGCCGGTTTGGTCTTTGCCGCTCTTACCTTGGCCCAACGAAGTTTGGCGGCGGCGGCGATGCGGGCACGGCCGGCGGCACTCATTCCACCTTTCTTGGCTGGCTTAGCCGGAGCGGCTTTGGTTTCTGCGCCGAAAATGGCGGCGAGTTGTTTTTCCAGGCCGGCGATCGCTTCTTTGAGGTTCGCGGCCTGACGGAGTTGTTGTGCCGATAGATTGGTCATACTCATAGGTTGGTTAGTAAATCACCGTGCTATTCTTAATGAAAGGAAGAAATCTGACGCTAGGGTGTGGTGGTTCCTGCGCGGGGCGATGTCTTTTATGTCACAACTCTTGGATGCTACGAACAGCTTCACCTCCACCAAGCGGTCATTTTTGCTGACGCCACCGGCAGAGTAACGCGTTGTGTAGTTTGCCAGCAATTGTTCAAGCCAGTCGTCGAAACTGTGCAGGGGTGGTTTCTTTATCACCCTTGGTTTATTGGGGAATATTGTTTCCGATATTGGCTGGGGGTGACGCCGATTAGTTTGTTGAACTGCCGGGTGAAATAATTACTGTCGGTGAAACCGACCTGGAACGCAATCTCGGTCACACTTTGGTCGGTGCGACGGAGGAGGGAAGCTCCGCGATTGACGCGCAGTTGGACGAGGTGCGCAATGGGGGAAGTTCCCATTGCCGCCTGAAAACTCCGGATGAAATTCCTTTTGGACATGTGCGCAATCCGCGCCAGCCGGTCGAGGTTAATGGCCTCCCGGTAATTGATTTCTAAATCACTGATGGCTTCCCCGATACGCAAAAGGGCGCGCGAATCGGGACTTTTTGAATTCGCGTAACTTCGCGACAGGTAACCGACGATTTGCATGAATGCCGCCGTGGCCATGAATTTGAAACCGTTGGCGCGGGTGCGTAATTCTTCTTCCAGCTTGTCCACCATCGGCATGACCACGCTTAACTCCCGTGGCGTCAACCGCAGTCGGCTATTAAACTGGTGCCGCCGCCGCCAGGCTGGTTCCAGGGTGAACAGCGCATGATAGCCGGGCAACATCCGGAGGTCATAGGTGCGCAGGTTTAATTTGTCCGGCTGAAATAATATATTCACCAGGCAAAGTCGGTCCATGCTGTGATAATCATGCTGGCGCGAGCCGCCAATCACGAAGGTGTCACCCGTATTCAGCAGATAAGATTCCGTGTCGGTGACATGCACGCCCCGGCCGGCTGTGATGATGACGATTTCGGCAAACTCATGTGCATGCAGTCCAAAAGGTTTTTGGGGGTCGCGCCGTTCGACGGAAATTGGAAATCCATCTGGATGAAACCAATCCTTACGCTTAAGGGTCGAATGTGGCATGACTTATTCCAGTTGGCGACAGCTTGGCTGGTGATTTGGCTTGGCCAGATAATGCTAATATTTGGCGTCCCAGTCAAGGCAACGCTCCCGCTTCTAGCCTAACCTTTCCATGAACACAGCACATAAATGCCAACAACAACAGCCATAGAAAGTTCTTACCAACTTGCCCGCGAACGCTACGCGGCCCTCGGCGTGGACGTGGATCACGCGCTGAAAACTCTCGCCACCATCCCCATCTCGCTGCACTGCTGGCAGGGCGACGACGT
>Ga0364874_10789_pt1 | contig 11702 bp, 12 predicted proteins | sample ExccelAu500001D4_2_FD_206922 | JGI IMG/M metagenome (GOLD analysis project Ga0364874, IMG submission 206922) | Enriched cells from Trout Bog Lake Hypolimnion, Wisconsin, USA - BchlTB.Aug07.5000.01.D4 | ecosystem: Environmental > Aquatic > Freshwater > Lake > Hypolimnion/Profundal zone | place... | reverse complement strand
GGCACTCCGCGCGTGCGCCCACCGTATCCCGCGGCATCGGGACTGTGGGGCAAGCCGACGCTGATCAATAACGTTGAGACGTTCGCCAACGTTCCGCCCATCCTGCGCAAAGGTGGCGCGTGGTTTGCGGCGATCGGCAAAGGAAAGAGCAAGGGCACCAAGGTCTTCGCACTGACCGGCAAAATTCAGAACACCGGTTTGGTGGAAGTGCCGATGGGCATGCGGCTGCGCGACATCGTGGAAGGCATCGGCGGCGGCGTACCCGAGGGGCGCACCTTCAAGGCGGTGCAAACCGGTGGGCCTTCGGGCGGTTGCATTCCGGCCGAACTGCTGGATATTGAGGTCAGCTACGAATCGCTGGTGCAGGCCGGCTCCATGATGGGCTCGGGCGGCATGATCGTCATGGACGACACCTCGTGCATGGTCAACGTGGCAAAGTTCTTCATGGAGTTCTGCATGACTGAGTCTTGCGGCAAGTGCATACCCTGCCGCGCGGGCACGGTGCAGATGCATGAGCTGCTTACCAAAATATGCGAGGGCCGGGCCACCATGGACGACCTGGACCTGTTGGTCGACCTGTGCGGCACGGTGAAGGAAACCAGCCTGTGCGGCCTTGGGCAGACGGCGCCGAACCCGGTGCTGAGTACACTGCGCTACTTCAAACAGGAGTACATTGACCACATCGAAAACAAACGATGTTTGGCCGGCGTCTGCACCATGACGCGTGAGGGGGTGACGGCATGAGCGCAGCCACCGAGATCAAAACCCTGGTGATCAACGGCCAGGACGTGAGCGCACACCCGGATCAGACGATCCTCGACGTTGCGCGAGAGAACGGGATCAACATTCCCACTCTGTGCCACCTGGACGGACTGACCGACGTGGGCGCGTGCCGTTTGTGCCTCATCGAGGTCAAGGGGCAGAACAAGCTCTTCCCCGCGTGCGTGACGCGCGTGGAAGAGGGCATGGAAGTGACGACCGAGTCGGAGCGGCTGGCCAAGCACCGCCGCACCATACTCGAGTTGTTGTTTGCCGAGCGCAACCACATCTGCGCGGTCTGCGTGGCCAACGGAAACTGCGAGTTGCAGGCGCTTGCCCAGGAACTTGGCGTGACCCATGTGCGCTTCCCGTATCGCAACCCGGATAAGTACGTGGACGCATCGCATGAGCGCTTCACCTGCGACCACAACCGCTGCATCCTCTGCACCCGCTGCGTGCGGGTGTGCGCCGAGATCGAAGGCGCGCATGTGTGGGATGTGATGGGACGCGGTGCCGATTGCCTGGTGATAACCGACCTGGCAACACCCTGGGGCGACAAGAATTCCAGCTGCACCAAATGCGGCAAATGCGTGCAGGTCTGTCCGACGGGCGCGCTCTATGAAAAAGGCAAGGTGGGCATCGAGAGGCCAAAGCATCCCGAGTTCCTGCCCTACTTGAACCTGATGAGGGAGGCGCAATGAGCAAGCTGAAGGTGGCAACGGTTTGGTTGGATGGCTGCTCGGGATGCCATATGTCCTTCCTTGATATGGATGAGCGGCTCCTCGAGCTCGCAGAAAAGATCGACATCGTTTACAGCCCCATCGTCGACCGCAAGGATTATCCCGATGAAGTCGACCTCGCTTTGGTTGAAGGTGCGGTCGCTTCGGTCGATGACGAGGCGAAGATCAAGAAAATTCGCGCGCACACAAAATTCCTTATCGCCATGGGCGATTGCGCCATCACGGCTAACGTACCCTCGATGCGCAACCCGATTGGGCCGCAGGCGATCCTTGACCGCGCGCGAAGGACAGACAATCCTCGAGGCGGCTCGCGCCAACGGCAAGCAGATTCCGACGCTTTGCTATTTGAAGGGCCTCAGTGCGGTTGGAGCCTGCCGTGTCTGCATGGTGGAACTCGCCGGCACCGACCGGTTGCTGCCCGCCTGCACCACTCCCATTCAGGATGGCATGTCGATCAAGACGTCTTCGACTAAGCTGACTCTTTATCGCAAGATGGCAGTCGAACTGTTGCTTGTCGAGCGCAATCACATCTGCTCGTCCTGTGTGTCGAACGGCCATTGCGAGCTTCAATCGATGGCCCAGTCTCTTGGCGTCACCCACGTGCGCTATTCCTATAACAACCCGCGCCTGCCTGTTGATATGACGCACCCTCGCTTCGTTCTCGATCACAACCGCTGCATCCTCTGTACCCGTTGCGTCCGCGTCTGTGCCGAGGTTGAAGGAGCGAATGTGTGGGAGGTTGCCTCGCGCGGCATTCACTCCCGGCTTGTCAGCGATCTGGCGGATGATTGGGGCCACGCGCGCAACTGTACTGGCTGCGGCAAATGCGTGCAGGCATGTCCCACCGGAGCGCTTGCGGAAAAGGGACTCTCCGTTCACGAGATGGTGAAGCAGAGCGATTCCGTAACCCGGCTCGCTACGCAAAGGGCGAGTCACACCAACGGCGCGATGTAGAGCTTCGCCAGGTGCAGCTGTTTCCTTTCTGGAAATACTGCATCTTGAATTCTCATTGCCCACCCTTTTCACGTCCATCGCGAATAGGGTGGGCCGTGGCTGCCCATTACCTGGCAATGAAAACCCAGTTGCTCAATCGTGCCGATGCCGCCATTGATTCACCAGGTCGTCGGCTGCTTCGGGCCAGTCGGGGAATCCAAACTCAAAGCCTGCGTCAAGCAATCGCCCAGGAACGACGCGGCGGCTCTTCAGCACCAGTTCCGACTCCGTGCGCATGAGAAATGCGGCGGCCTCGACGGCCAGCGACGGGGCAGGGAAGCCGTTGGGCACGTCCCACGCATCGCGCAATGCCGACATGAATTCGCGGTTGGGCAGCGGGTTCGGAGCTGCAATATTGATGGGCCCGTCCAGGTCCTCGCGGGCAATGAGGAACCCGACAGCCCGCGCAAAATCATCCTCATGAATCCATGAAACGAACTGCCTGCCGTTGCCCTGTGTCCCGCCGAGTCCTAGCCTGACCAGGTTGGAAAGCACCCCAAAAGCGCTTCCCGGCACAGGGCTGAAGACGATTGCGCTGCGCAGGGCCACCTTGCGAGTCTGCGGTGTTTCGGCAGCAAAAAATGCGGCCTCCCAATCCTTGGCCACGCCGACTGAAAAGTTCCAGGTTTCCGGCGCTCGCCGCCGTTTTGAAATCGACTCGTTGCCGCCCAGTTCGCCCGTGGTTTCGTCCATGTCCCGGTCGAGCGCATGGCGATAGATTGTTGCCGTCGAAGCATTCAGCCACACGCGCGGCGGCTCTGCCAGGTCGGCAATCACGTCGCCCAGCAGCTTTGTGGTTATGATCCGCGAGTCATGGATCTCTTGCCGGTTGGCCGCATCGTAACGGCAGTTCACGCTACGCCCGGCCAAGTTGATGCAGACGTCGGCGCCTTCAAGATATTCGGTCCAGGGACCGGGGTTCAAGCCATCCCAGTGAACCGTTTGCCAGGGAGCGGTATAGGGGCCGCGAGTCAGCACGGTCACGTGATGGCCATGCTCCTGAAAGTACCGCGCCAGCACCTGGCCCACCTGCCCACTGCCGCCGGGAAGCACGATGCGCAAGGCGCGCAGACTCATCGTAGGAACGATTCCCATTGTTTCAGCGTACAGTGCCGGGGTGGGACGCCTTGGAGGCTTACTGCCTGGGAGGCATCGGATAGCCCCTTAAAAACAGCCTGCGGCGATAGGCACGATATTCTCGCACCACCAAAATGACGATCGAGCAGATGATTAGCAGGGGAACCCAGAGTACCCAACCGGGTTGGATAACGCGCTCGTTGCCAACATTGACTGAAGCGGGTGCGCGCACGCTGCCGAACATGGCCACCATGTCCTTGCCCACAGTGACGTTTTCGCCCAGCCGGACAACGCCGAAGAAACTGACCAGGTCCTGGCCGATAGAGGCGCCATCGTCCGCCGTCACTTTGCCGAAAAAGTTGACCACATCGTGATGAGCCGCGCTGCCAATATGGATATTCCCGAAGAAGACAACAATGTCTCCCTCGACCTCGCCCTCGGCATTTACGCTGCAAAAAAAGCACACGGCATCGTGCACTGTGGCATCGCGAGACACGTGAATATTCGTGCCAAAACTGACCGCATCGCGGTCGGCGCGGGCGGGGGTCGAGGCCACCGCAAATGCGGCGCCAAGCAGGCAAAGTGCGAGTATTCGCTTGTTCATAATAGGCGTCTCCCCAACCGGTACGCGCAAAGCAGAGGAAAAGTTCCGGCCGGCCCCAACAATCGGGCCAGATTTTGGCTTCCCAGTCTATCCCTCAAGCCAGACGAGCAAAAACCTCACCGCCGGATGGCATGCCTTAGAACTCGAACCGCATCCCCAACTGAATGCGCCTTGGCGGAGCAGCCGCAGTTATCTGGCCGAACGAACTGGAAGTCTCCACCGGGTCAATGCCTGCCCCGTTCAAGTGGTTCAGCACGTTGAACGCGCCTGCGGAAAAGCCCAGCCGCGGTGCCTCCTCGTTCTTGTTTGCGGTAATGGCGAAGTCGTGGCCCCACCTCAGATCAAGGTCCACATACGAGGGGTTCGTCTCCGTGTTGCGTCCCACGCCTTCCGGCCGGGTATTGAACAAGCCGTCGCCGTAGGCATCGCCACCGGTAATCACTGTCCACGGCGTACCGGTATTTGCAAAGATTCCCGCTGACAGGTTCAGAATGCTTTGCGGCTGAAACATGGCGTACATGCCAAGCCGGTGACGGCGATCAAACCCCGCATTGGACCACTCATCGTTGGGCGCGAACTGATTCTGCGGAAACCAGCCGATTCCGCCCGTGTTCGACTCGTAGTGCGCCCATGTGTACCGCCCGAAGCCGGTGAAGTATTTGCTCAACCGCCCACGGTATGAAATATCAATTCCGTTGCCTTCAAAAAAGCCCTCCGGCTGCATCTGCCGGATGCGCCCATAAGCAGGATTGGGCCGTTCGGTATAAGCGGATTGGGGCGTAGGGGCGTTGATGTCCACCGAGCGGAAGCTGTCAATGCCGCGCACCGTGTAGGCGCTGACGATGGCCGTAGCCTTCTCGCCTAGCTGGCGCTCGATTGATAGGCCGTACTGTATCTGGTAAGGGATTTTTGCGTTGGGCTCCAGCCGGGCCAAAGACGGCGGTTGAGCCGCGAGCGTTACGCAGTTCGAGATTGGCACGCAGCTTGTCGTGGGATCGAGCGACAGTACCACCGCCCGCCGCCGCGCATTGCCATAGCGCGCCAGGTCCAGCAGCGGTCCTGAGCCGAAGCGGTCATAGTAGATGCCACCGCCACCGCGCACGACCATTTTGGATTCTTCGTTCAGCACCCAGGCAAACGAGACGCGAGGCGCAAATCCAAGCCGCCGCGTTGCCAGAAAATTTTGCCAGTCGTAGCGAATGCCGGGGGTAATCGAGAAACGTTCATTCAGCTTGAACTGGTCCTGGATAAACGCGCCCATCTCCTGCTGGTGATAAACAAAATGCACGTCGCCCGTGTTCTGCGTAAATCCTGAGGGCCTGTTGTTGGTGTAGTTCTCCAGTGCGGTTTCGAGCACGGTCACGCCGTCAGAGGCCAGAGTTGGGCCAAATGTGTAACTCCCCAGCGAGTTGGTGTTGTCATCGAAAGCGCGGCGATCGATGTGCGGCGTTCCCGCTCCAAGCTTCACCAGGTGGCGCCCCCGGGTCCAGGTCACCATGTCGTTCATTCTGAAGTTGTATTCGCTGCTGAAGGCGTCGATTTGCGCGGAACCGCCGCTGAAGTCACCGGAAACGTAGATGCGCGGAGCCTCGACAACACTCTTTCTGCGGCTCGAATCGCGCTCCACCACGATCGAAGCCTGGTTCAACAAAACTGCCGACAGCGTCGAGTCCAGATGTGCGACCGCGTCGTCCTCGCGATATTCGTTGAAATATCCGGCTGAGGCCAGCGCCTGCCCGCCCACGCCCAGGTTCTGCCCGGTCCAGTCCTCGTAGCTGTACTGCAAATAACCGGAGTGCCGATCGCCGAACTGGTGCGCCGGCCGCATGCTGAACTCCGTGTCGCGGGTTGGCGTGGGCACATTGGCTTGGAATGCGCCTTTCGGATTCGAGGTTGTTGGCACGATGCTGGCGCTCACCACGGAGTCCATATCCTCTTCGGCCCGGTTGAATGTAAATAGAAAGCTGCTCTTTTTCGCGCGCGGAATCGGTCCGGTGAAATGGCCTTCGTAGACTCGCCTCTGCTCAAACGGCTTTGAAGCTGCCAGCGCGTTCTGCGCGTTCATCGCCGAGTCGCGGAAGAGGAAGTTGAATTGCCCGTGATATTTGTCCGCCGCAGACTTGGTAATAATCTCCATCTGTCCCCGGCCCGGCCAATAGTACTGCGCGGAATAAGGGTCCTGGTTGATTCGGACTTCCTGCACTGCTGAAGCTGAAACAGTTGCCCGGTTGGCTTCTACCCCATCCACCAGCAATCCGGTTCCGCCTGTTGCCGTCACGTTCTCGTCCAGGAATGACCCCATCGCGTTCGCGTAGCCATTGTCAAAGATGGGCAGGGACTTCAGGTCCTGCGAATTCACCACAGAGGTGTCGTTGTTCGATTCCGGCGCGGTCAGGTCCTCGTTGTTTTCCGCGCTCACCCGCACGCTGGTGGTCATGGAACCGATGGGAAGAATTATCCGCAATGAGGCTCCCAGGGTCGATGCACCCGGAATGGCAAGCATCACCGGCTTCCGCACTGTTTCAAATCCTGCGCCTGACACCACCAGTGTGTAGTTGCCGGCGCGCGGAGCCACTATTTGGAAATTGCCCTCTTCGTCAGTCAGATTGGTGCCTGCCACCGCGCCACTGGGGTCCACCAGGTCAACTTCGGCGCCGGGTACCGTCGCGCCCGTCGGGTCTGCTACGACACCGCGCACCGCCGGGCCAGAGGGAGGCGCACCTGAAGATGTGTCTGCTGCAAAAGAGCCTGACGTAAACGTTAACGTAAACAGAACGAGAGCCGGAGCTAAAAAGCGCAACATATGAATCTCCAACCTAAACGCAATTAACGTCTATAGATGCAACAGACAATGACCCTGACGCCGACGAATCTACCGCCTGATTTTGAGGAGCATCCGTGGCCATTTGGATGCATTAATGAGAAGATACGCCTTCCCCACGGAGTCCGTGTTGGAATTGGCGCAACCGCTGGCCAGCCATCGCAGTGCGGCAAGATGATAGGCACATGCGGTTGAAATTTGTGTGCAGCAGTCTCATGGACCGCTGCCTTCAATCGATTTTACCGGGGGCTGAGTGCTGCCGTCCACTCTGCCGGGGAATCCACAAGCACGTCCGGCTCCGTGGTCTCCAGAGTCTCCGGCGCCAACCCGAAGGTACAGCCGATGCTCCAGGCGCCGGCGTTCCGCGCCGTCAGCACGTCCACCATGCTGTCGCCGATCATAACTGTCTCTTCCGGTTCAGCGCCAGCCTCCTTCATCAGGGCTCGCAACCCCTCTGGATCGGGCTTCTTGGTGCTGAAACTGTTGCCGCCGTAGATGTGGAGGAAATACGGGGCCAATCCCAGCGCCTCGCAAATGGCCCGGGCGGGCCGCACCGGTTTGTTGGTCAACACTGCCATGGCGCGCGACATCCCGTCAGGCAGGTCGTGCAACTGCTTGAGTGCGGCCAGCGCCTCCAGGACACCCTCGTAGGCGTAGGTAAAGTCCAGCTTGTGCTCTCGGTAGTAGTCAAGGAAAAAGGCGTAGGCCTGCGCCAGAAAATCCTCATCGACGGGTACTCCGGCGCTGGCTGAGAACGCCCGCCGCACCAGCATCATGGCGCCATCTCCAATGAATCCCGCGATCAACGCGTCGGATAGAGGCTTGCGTCCAAAGTGCTTCAGCGTAGCGTTCACGCTGTTGCACAAATCCTGCGCGGAATCGATCAGGGTGCCGTCCAGATCGAAAACCAGCAGTTTCAACGACTCAACCGGAAGAGGACGAAATACTTGCTGCATGGTTCCAGTGTAAAGGAATGCGAATTTCCCTTCACCCGACTCTCCTTGGTAGTGCATGATAGCCCCAAGGCCGGCTACGGATGGATGCTATCAGCAGCCTCATGGAAGGAGCCTCGTACGTTGAAAAAATATTCAGTCCTTTTGGCGATAATTCTCTCAATCGGGTTTGCCCCCCTGCACATCGGAGCGCAACATCAGGCTGCAACGGTCAGCGCGCTGGCGCCCGGCGAGCGTATCGCTAATCTCGATACGCTGAAAAGCCAACTCAAGCAGTACCACGAGTGCACCTGCAAATGCGGCTGCTATGCCCATGACCTGGACCTGCAGGCAGATCGCGCTATTGCCTTCCTGCGTGCGCGTGCAGCCCACCGCCGCTCTCAGGAAAGGCTGGCGGTGGTGCTGGACATCGACGAGACCACCCTCTCCAACTACGAGCAGTTCTTAAGGTCCGACTTCGGTTACGACGGAAAGGCTTTTGCCGTGTGGGTCGATTCCGCCAAGGCACCCGCCATACCTGGCACGCTCCGACTCTTTAAGGAAGCACAGCGGCTCGGCGTGAGCGTGTTTTTTCTCACTGGCCGAGCGGATGCTCAACGAACCGGCACCGAGCAGAACCTTCACGCCCAGGGTTTTCAAGACTGGCAGCAGTTGATCACGCGACCGCCCGCGCAAGCCTCTGAAACTGCTCTGAAATACAAATATACGGCCCGTGCCGCAATCGCTGCGCAGGGCTATACGCTTGTCCTGAACGTGGGAGATCAGTGGAGCGACCTGAAAGGAAAGCCTGAGGCGGAGTTTTCCGTCAAATACCCAGACCCGTTCTACTTCATCCCATAGCGAAGGGAATTGGAAAGAAAAAGAGGGGCGAGGCCCTCCCATGGAGCCCTGCAGACCTCGCCCGTGGAAGGAACGTGTACGTGAAGGCTGAGCCCTTATCTCTTACAATCTCAATGAATCCTAACGTCACCCGAGCCCGTGCCAATGCGCACCGTGGGGCCGCCGCCGTTGAGCTTGCCGGTCAGATGGTGGCGATCCGAGGAGCCTTGGGTCAGCATCTCCCGATCCGTGTGAATGCTGCCGGAACCGGTCGAGGCATCCAGAGTTAACGGGGCGTTGCCCGCCCAGAACTCCACATTGCCCGACCCAGTCTCAATGTGCCATGGGGAGGTTGGCGTTCCACCGATCTTGATGTCCCCGGAGCCTGTTCCGGCTCGCAATCCCCCGCGCAGGTTTTTCAACTCAACATTGCCTGAGCCGGTCTGGGCCTTTACATCGCCTTCGCCCGTCTGTTCCGCATAAATGTCGCCCGAGCCGGTTCCCACTGAAAACCCACCATGCAGGCCGGTGGCGTGGATGTTTCCAGAGCCGGTAGAAATTTTGGCGTTTTCGCCAATACCCTCATCGGTAATGTTGCCGGAACCGGACCCCGCGTCGAGATATGAATTCTCGGGCGCCTGGATCTCATAATCGATGCTGATGTTGTGCAGGTTTTCGTGCCGCGCCCCGATACGGACAATGTTGCCCGTCTGCTCAATTGGTGGATTGGCCGCAATTTGCCGTACCTGTTCCTCGCTTCCACCCCAACTTGACTTCACCCGGCCAAAAATGTGGATTCGATCACCCGAGCCGTGTGTCAGGTGAATGTTGCCCGACCCGGTCGCGACCGACAATTCCACCCGCCCGCTGACCGTGAGGTTCCGCTCAAATGTTGCCTCTGCGCCCAGCGCGGGAACCGCCGCCAAAGCCAAAGCCGTCGCTGCAATCAAGAAGCCTTTCATTTCATTCCTTTCTCTAGTAGGGATCGCTATCCAGTTACCGTCCCTCTTGCATCTGGTTTGCCAAAGCGTGGCTGACCTCAACCCCAATCAATTCAGCCAGATCAATCCAAAGAGAAACCGTGATCTCGTCCGGCTGATGTCCAGTTCCGAACACCGCCGTTCGCGGCCGAACAGGTTCAACTGGCCCCTGTCAACTGCTTTTACTGTTGCAATACAACTTGCTCGCCTTCCTTCAGCCCGCTCAACACCTCTGTAACTGAGCCGTTTGAAAGCCCCACCTTGACCGCGATCTTCCGCTTGCCTTCCTTCTGCTTCTTGTCAGGAACCTCGACCGATGCATTCTTTTGCCCGTCGTACATAACCGCGTTCTCAGGTACTGTCAGCACGCCCTTGTGCTCGTCCAGCAGAATCTCGGCATTGGCCGTCATGTTGGCCTTCAACTCACCGCCGGGATTGTCGATAGAGACGCGCACTTCAAACGTGGTCACGTTATCCTTTTCCACGCCCAGGGGGGCAATCTTGGTCACCTTGCCCTGGAATGTGCGATCTCGGAAACTCTCCACTTTGATTCGCGCCGGCTGGCCCATGTAGACGTGCGCAATGTCGGCCTCGTCCACCTTGCCCTGTACATAAACTTCATTGATGTCGCCCTCGGTCATCACCAGCGTGGCCGTCGAGCCCAGTACCAGGATGGAACTGACCGCGTCACCAATCTCTACATCTCTTGAGAGAATTACCCCATCCATCGGCGCCAGAATCGTGGTGTAGCTGAGCTGCTCCTCAAATTGGTTGAGGCTGGCTTTGCTCTGCATTACCTGTGCCCGCGCCTGTTTCAGCTTTGCGTTGTCTACGCCGATTTGCGCCTTGGCCGAGTCGCGCCGCGTCAGTGCAGCCAGGTAGTCCTTGTTCGCATCGTCCAAAGCTTGCCGGCTTACGATGCCTTCCTTTTGCATCTCCTGATTGCGCTCCAGGGTTGCTTTGTACATCGGCAGGTCAGGCGCTGCGGCGTTTACCTTGTCCTGCTCGATATTGGCTTCGAAAGTACTCACATTGGCCTCGGCAGCGGCCAGTTGCGCCTTTTGCGCTGCTACCTGAGCCACTATCTCCTGCTGGTCAAGTTGCGCCAGCTGCTGGCCCTTGTGCACCTTGTTGTTGATGTCCACGTAGAGTTTTTCCACAATCCCCGAAGCCTTGCTCTTCACCTCGACCTTGGTAATCGGCTGAATTTTGCCCGTGGCCACCACCGACCGCGCCACATCGCCGCGTGTCACCTTGGCCAGCTTGTTCGGATCAATGGCCGATCCCTTGGCCAGCAATGTCAGTCCTACGCCAGCCACTACCACGACTAGCGCAATCCCCGCACTCAGCCATATCCAGAATCGTTTGCTCTTACGTGACCCAGCCACAAGACACCTCCGACGGCTACAGCACACTTTCCACGACTGCTGCCTTTCCATACGCACATCGCTGCGTCATGGTTCCAGCCACCTCAACTTGTGCTTTCCCCTTGTCGAAACCTGATAACCCTGCTCACCCCTCTTGAACCGCCGAATGCTATCCTCCAGAACAGGATGCACGGTCTTCCGCTGCTGCAATTCGTCGCCGTGGCCATGCTTATTCTGGCCAACGCCTTCTTTGTGGCCGCCGAATTTGCCCTGGTTTCCATCCGCGATACACGCATCGAGCAGACGGGACACGCACCTGCCATCCACCCCGCAGCTATGTTCCTGTTTATAGCCTTTATGCTGATGAGCCTGTTTCTGAAGAAGGCATTCTGCTCGTGGCTGTGCCCGGTGGGAACGGTCTCAGAGTACCTGTGGAAACTGGGAAGGAAGGCATTTGGGCGCAATTTTCGCCTGCCCAAATGGGTCGACATTCCCCTGCGGGGCTTGAAATATGTGTTGCTCGGCTTCTTTGTGTTTGTCATCGGCTCCATGTCGGCAGACGCATTGCAGGATTTTATGCACACACCCT
>Ga0364874_10883_pt1 | contig 11802 bp, 7 predicted proteins | sample ExccelAu500001D4_2_FD_206922 | JGI IMG/M metagenome (GOLD analysis project Ga0364874, IMG submission 206922) | Enriched cells from Trout Bog Lake Hypolimnion, Wisconsin, USA - BchlTB.Aug07.5000.01.D4 | ecosystem: Environmental > Aquatic > Freshwater > Lake > Hypolimnion/Profundal zone | place: USA... | reverse complement strand
CAGGTTCCAGCGCAACCAACTCGTCTCAGCCTCAACCTGCACCCACTTGCGGAACTTGATGTCAACAAACGCGCCCCCACCGTAGAGGTAATCCTGTGCGGGGTACTTGGGCTGGACTGCGGAGCCAAAGCCGCCGGCGTACAGGCTGAATGGTCCCTCGTGTGCGTCGGGAACCACCTGCGCTTTGGCGGACAGTGCCGTTAAAACTGCGGTCAGAAGAAACAGCCTGATTACGAATTTCATCGAAGTCATCAATCTACCTGTGGAATTCATTTGGTCAAAACAATTTTAATACTTTGACTCGCTGAGCGTTAAAAAGAATCCACTGGATTCTTGAATTTTTATTGCCGCTCTTTGAGGCCTGGGGAGTGGGGATAAATTCGGGAAATAAAACAGCCGGGAATATCTTCTTCCCGGCTGTCTGTACCTGATGGTTATCCCATCGAGCTGTTCAAGCTACGAGGAGGGTGTGTTCGGGTCCGTAGCTTGTGGCGTGGTCGCTGGTGTGGACGTTGGAGCGGCGCTCGGTGTGGTCGAGTCCGGCGTGGTGGCCGGAGGTGCTGCCTGTTGTGCTGCCGGTGTTGCACCGTCAGCTGGCGGCGGCGTTGAGTCTGCCGCAGGAGCGTAGCCAGGGCCAAGCTTGGTCACGTCGTAACGCAGAAGCTTGTAGAAGACTGGCGTAACTTCGAACGGCATCTTGTCGCGTGCGTTCATCGGGGCATAACGGCGTGCGTTGAGCATGTGCACGCGGTCATCCCACGGGTCGGTCTTGAGCCAGCTGCCCAGTGGGAAGGCTGCTATCTGCGTCAGGTCGTCCGGATTCAGCTTCGGTGCCTGGTGCGCAAGGTCTGAGAGCCACGGCGTGCCGTCGGCCTTCAGCATGGAATCACCCAGCTTGGGTACATTAAGCTGCTTGAGCACTTTGCCGCGCTCGGCCAGCTGCGCATAGTACAGGCCCGCATTCGGCATCTTGTCCTTGTACATCGATGCGTTCAGCAGATCCATCGCCTTCTTCACAGCTTCGGCGTTGTCGTGGTCGTTGTGGTACATGTTGATGCGCTGGAACGTCGACTCGTCAGGGAACAGCAGGCGGTCGTTGAAGGCGTAACGCGTGTCGATGTGGTGGCCCATCACGATGTGGGCAAGCTCAAGCGAGATGATCGAGGCGAACGACTCTTCGTTCGGCATCGTGTCGATCAGGCCCTTGCTGATGATGATGGTGTTGCCAACCGTCGTGGCTTCGATCGTGTCCGTGAGCATGATGCGGCAGTGTACCGGGTCAGTGAACTCCAGGTTGCTCGGCACCGCCAGGTTGGTCACAATCTGCTCAAGGTTCTTGTCAAAGTCCGAGGGAGGAGCAAGAAGGCCCGCTTCCACCAGGCGGTCAAGTACGTTGTTCTCGGCCTGCGTGATCCAGCGGCGCTGCGACTCAAGCGGGCCCACGTCTTCCGATTCGCCGCTCTGGTCAACCGCTTCGTCCACCTTCACGGTCACGTTCTCGCTGTCGCGTGTCGGCAGCGTCAAAGAGTAGCCCCAGAAGCGGGTCTGTGCCTTCAGGCCCACCGACTTGTGCTGCTCGCTCCGCTCCGTCTCTTCCACGTAGATGGTTACCGGCAGCCACACGTTCGGCTGTACGTTCAAGCGCCAGCTGTCAAAGTGGAAGTAGTACTTGCCGCTGTCCACCTTGCCTGCGCCGGTGTAAGTGCCGTTGAAGCGCACCACGTTGCCGTCCTGATCCTCGATCCATACGCGGCCGGTAAAGCGGCCCGGGCCGCCGACCTTGGGACGCACGTCAACAACTATGGTGCGGACTGAGCCCAAAAACTCGCGCCGTACATAGCTGAAGCTGTAGTGCTGGTTATCAAAGCCAGACGGGTCAATGAACATCATCTGCATGAAGCCCTGCGGCGAGTAAGTGAACTTCTCCAGCCCCAGGATCTTGGTCAGGTTCGTGATGGCGTCAAGGGAGCCCTTGAACCAACCCAGCTTGCCGCCCTTTTCGCCCTTGCCCTTGGTCTTGGCCGAGCGGGGCTCGTACATCTTGTCTGTAAACACCTTGCCGAAGTCAACACGGCTTAGCGTGTAGTAGTCCTGCACAGGCACCATATAGAGCTTGACGTCGGGGCGCGTGTCCTGAATGTAGGTCTCCACCAGAGGAGTGCGCTCCTTGATGTTCTTGATCACTACCTTCTCGCGCGCGATCGCCTTCTCAACCAAGGCCGTCTGCTCGGCTGTTAACTTGTGCAAACGGATATACCGTGGCTGCTTCTTTTTGGCCGCATACGCGCAGGTTGTACCCAGAACGATCAGCAGCAGGGCGATGGTGATCTTCCGAAACTTCATGTCAGGCTCCTAAAAAATGAGGTCTCAACTTGTTTGCTCCGCGGTGTTCCCTTTTGCAGGGGGCCCCGCTTGAGACTTGATAGTGTTGTGGCTTAGCTAAAGACGTTAAGCCAGCTGGAACGTAATCGTTATGTTCGTTGTCAGGTCCACCGGTTTCCCGTTCTTGGTTGCCGGTTTGAATTTGTACAACTGAACCGTGCGCTGCGCTTGTTCGTCCAGACCATGGCCCAGGCCGCGCACCACGTTCAACACCTGAACATGACCGCTGGCCGTGAAGATGACGCGCAATACTACATCCCCTTGGATCTTCAACTGCTTCGCTTCAGCAGTGTACTCCGGCGCGGGTTTATAGGTCAGCTCCACGCTCGATGAATTTGGCTCCACAGGTGCTGCCGGCTGTGCGATTGCCGCCTTCTGAACCTGCGGCAGGCCGGCAGATTGCACCGTGCCCATCGGGCGGCCGCTGTTCGCATTGCCCGTGCCGCTCGGTATACCGGCTGATGTTACCTTCGTTGTCCACTTCTGACCGGCGTTCGAGCCGCTCTGCAGGCCATTGCCGATTCCGGCTGAACCTACCACGCCTTCTGACACCTTCACCTTGCCCTGGTTGCCGCCATAAGGGTTGCCGATGGCCGCAATCGTCGCAGGCTTGTTGCTCGTCGAGTTCGGGTTCGGCGTCACGCCGAACAGCTGCCCATAGTGCACCTGCTCAACCTTCGGCTTCACGCTTGCGTCCTGTGATGGTGCGGCGGCAAGAATCGCGGCCTTGGGCTGCGGCGCCAGCTTCACCGTCGTATCTTTGCTCTTCAGCGTATCTGCCTTGGTCTCCAGCTTGATCTCAGGCTTCGGCTCAGGCTTCACTTCTTCCTTGGGCACGAAGATCTTCTGCTGCTGCGTCTCAATCGGAACCGGCGGAGGCGGCGTATCAATCTTCGGCGTAGGCGGCATCTTCACCGGCTTAACCGGCTCCGGCTTCGGTGGAGGCTCAGGCAACACAAGCAGCGTCTGCTCATACTTGCGCTGGTCAATCTCTTTCTTTGTCAGAATCGTGATTACGACAATCAGCACCGCCAAACTGATGTTCAGGATCGTGCTCAATATGAATGAGCCCGGACTCCGTTTTGGCGGGGGTAGGATTCCAAAAGTCTGCGGGATTGTACCGGGACGCGCCGGCTTGTCAAATCCATGCTGACCGCGGACCTGATTCTCGATGTTCTGTCTGCTATTGTCCTCAAGACCGAGCATTGTCATCCCCTCATTCGTGGCCTAAAAAAGTTGTTCAATCTTGCATTTTGCTGCACAAAAAGTGTCGCAGCACCCCGGTATTTGTTACACCGTATCCAAATTTTAGGATACAGGCTGCTCATTCTATCGTACACGTATCCTACCGCGCTAAGGGCTGATTGCAAAGTGACAATTTAGCCCTTACTCACGCCGGTAACTATACAAATTTTACGGTATACCAAGTGGTTCAAACTTGCACAGCATTATTTCCTCCAATATGGCCTTTGGTTTCGTTACGGAGATTACCCTTGCTCAATGCAACCTCTTCGACCCAAACTGGTTCGCTGCTACAACTTGCCTTTACTTCCTACACGCTTACACGGCCGTTTTGACCCGCTCTGCTATGACCCCATTCGCGTCCTCAAATCACTCTGCCTGCCTGCGCAGCCCCTGATTAGTGCTGCTTTCTCCTCACTTTCTGCAAACACTGCATACAAGCGTAATACCTCTGTAGAAAAGACTCGACAATGTTGCAAAATGCTCTCAAGTATTCAATTCGACTCAGATACTTAACTGGAAGTAATACCCTTAGCTGTATAAATCCCTATAACTTAGTTACTTTCGTAATTCGCTATTTTTTTCTTACCTAATCCGATGCCTTTCTTCCAATCTCATTTTCACTTCACCTCTTGCTTCTGATTCATCTCAATTTAACTTGACACTCACATTTCTCAGCCGCGATTGTTGAGCATATTCCCCCCAACCTGCCTTCCGATTTCTTGTGGGGATTTGTTTCACTTCTTCACCGCGCGCCTCGTATCGAGGCTCATGCTGTAAGAAAAGAAAGGTTGAGCAGATGTCAGAAAACACGGTAACCATCACCACTCCAGCTGAAGCGGCCAAGGGCCTACCACGCGTCATCATGGCCTCCTCGGTCGGAACCATGATCGAGTGGTACGACTTCTACATCTTCGGCAGCCTGGCCACAATCCTCGCGCCCAAGTTTTATCCGCCCGGCAACGCCCTATGGCAGTTGATCGCCTATCTCGCCACCTTTGCCGTCGGATTCGTTGTCCGTCCCTTCGGCGCCATCTTCTTCGGACGCATCGGTGACATGGCCGGCCGCAAGGTCGCCTTCCTCATCACCCTCATGTGCATGGGTGGCGCTACCGCTGCCATCGGCGTTCTCCCCACCTACGCTTCCGCTGGACTCGTCGCTCCCATCGCGCTCCTTCTCATTCGCATCTCGCAGGGCCTCGCCCTCGGCGGTGAGTACGGTGGTGCCGCCGTCTACGTCGCTGAGCACTCGCCCGACGAGCGCCGCGGCTTCTACACCAGCTTTATCCAGATCACCGCCAGCCTCGGCTTCTTCGTCTCGCTCATCGTCATCCTCATCACACAGCACTCCATGAGCAAAGACGCCTTCAGCGACTGGGGATGGCGCGTGCCATTCCTCGCATCGCTCCTCCTCGTCACCATCTCCCTCTACATCCGCCTCAAGATGAAAGAGTCCCCCATCTTCGCCCACATCAAGGCCACCGGCAAGCACTCCGCGCGCCCGCTCATTGAAGCCTTCACCAAGTGGGAGAACCTCAAGCGCGTCCTCATCACTCTCTTCGGCGCAACCGCTGGCCAGGGCGTCGTCTGGTACACAGGTCAGTTCTACGCGCTCTTCTATCTCCAGACCATTCTCAAAATCGACAAGGACACCGCCTACATCCTCGTCGCCATCGCCCTCCTGCTCGGCATGCCCTTCTTCACCGTATTCGGCTCGCTCTCGGATCGCATCGGACGCAAGAAACTCATGCTCGCCGCATGCCTCATCGCCGCCGTCAGCTACATTCCCATCTACCACGGCCTCGTCTACGCCGCCGGCAACAACATCGACCACGTCACCTCCATCACCAACAAGGTCACCGGCGAGCCCAAGCTCACCTCCATGACCGCAGACATCAACCCCGCCACCGGCCTGCCCAACATCGACCCGGCCACCAACCAGACCAAGTGGGTACCGGCCAGGGACGCCACCAGCCCCAACAAGCCGCTCATCGTCCTGCTCATTTGGATTCAGGTCATCTTCGTCTGCATGGTCTATGGCCCCATCGCCGCATACCTCGTTGAGGCATTCCCGGCACGCATCCGATACACCTCCATGTCTCTGCCCTACCACATCGGCAACGGCGTCTTCGGCGGACTGCTACCGGTCATCGGCCTCTTTGTCTGCGCATCCACCGGAAACATCTACGCCGGACTCTACTACCCCATCGCCATCGCCTCGCTGACCTTCCTCATCGGAATCTTCCTGCTCAAAGAAACTCACAGCGTCAAGATCTGGGATGAAGTCATCGCCGACGAGAAGATCGGATAGGCAGTCGTCAGTTTTCTGAGATCAGAGATCAGTGCGAACAGTTGCTGGCATCGGCCACTGTTCCCTGATCCCTGTTCCCTGTTCCCAGCCTTGACCACTTGCTCATCGCATCCTCCGGCTTATAAAGTGTCTCAACGCGGAAATTTTTTCTGCCGGTGCTGTATCTCGTATCAAGACTGCTTTTTTACGTTTCTTTAGGGGAATTGACCATGTCATCCGTTCCTGTTCCAAATGGCCACAGCCAGGACCTCGATCAACTGCTTCGTGAAAACCGCGTATTCCCCCCGCCGCCGGAGTTCAGCTCCCACGCTCACGTTAAAAGCCTCGAGGAGTACGAGGCCCTCTACAAAAAATCCATCGCTGACCCCGAGGCCTTCTGGGCCGAGGCCGCCAAAGAGCTCGACTGGTTCACCCCCTGGTCCAAGGTCCTCGATTGGCAGCTCCCCTGGGCCAAGTGGTTCGTCGGCGGCAAGCTCAACCTCAGCCACAACTGCGTTGACCGTCATGCCCTCGGCGCTCGCGCCAACAAGACCGCCATCCTTTGGGAAGGTGAGCCCGGCGAGGTCCGCAAACTCACCTACGCCGAACTCCACATTGAAGTCCAGAAGACCGCCAACGCGCTTAAGTCGCTCGGCATCAAAAAAGGCGACCGCGTCGCCATCTACATGGGCATGACTCCCGAGCTCGCCATCGCGCTACTCGCTTGCGCACGCATCGGCGCCATCCACTCTGTCATCTTCGGCGGATTCGCCGCCACCGCCATCGCTGACCGCGTCAACGACTCAAGCTGCGTCGCCATCCTCACGCAAGACACCAGCTATCGACGCGGCTCCGAGATCAAACTCAAACAGATCGTCGACGAAGCCGTCACCGTCTGCCCCACTGTACACAGCGTGCTCGTCTACAAACGCTCCGGCTCGCCCGTCAATATGGTTGAAGGCCGAGACCATTGGTGGCACGACGTCGTCGGCAAAGCCTCCGCAGACTGCCCGCCCGAGCACATGGACTCCGAGGACCCGCTCTACATCCTTTACACCTCCGGAACCACCGGCAAACCCAAGGGCCTCGTACACACCACCGGCGGCTACGCGGTCCAGACTTATCTCACTGCAAAATACATCTTCGACCTCAAAGAGAACGACGTCTACTGGTGCACCGCTGACATCGGCTGGGTCACCGGACACAGCTACATCGTCTATGGCCCGCTAGCAAACGGCGCAACCGTCGTCATGTATGAAGGTGCGCCCAACCACCCCAACTTCTCCCGCTTCTGGAAAATCATCGAAGACCACAAGGTCACCATCTTCTACACCGCGCCCACAGCCATCCGCGCCTTCATCAAGTGGGGCAACGAGCACGTTGAAAAACACGATCTCTCGTCGCTCCGCCTCCTCGGCACCGTCGGCGAGCCCATCAACCCCGAAGCATGGATGTGGTACCGCGAGAAGATCGGCCTAAACCGTTGCCCCATCGTTGACACCTGGTGGCAGACCGAGACCGGCGGCATCATGATCGCTCCCGTACCCGGCGCTGTGCCCACCAAGCCCGGCTCGGCAACCCGCCCCTTCTTCGGCATCGAGCCCGCAGTCGTCACCCGCGAAGGCGAAGACGTCCCTCCCGGCCACGGCGGACTGCTCGTCGTTCGCCGTCCATGGCCCTCCATGGCACGCACCGTCTACGGCGACCCCGAGCGCTACCAAAAAACTTATTGGTCTGATGTCCCCGGCTGCTACTTCACCGGCGACGGCGCGCGCATGGACTCCGACGGCTACGTCTGGCTCATGGGACGCGTCGACGATGTCATCAACGTCAGCGGACACCGCCTCGGCACCATGGAGGTCGAGTCCGCGCTCGTCGCGCATCCTCTCGTCGCTGAGGCCGCGGTCGTCGGCCGACCCGATGACCTCAAAGGCCAGGCCATCTCCGCCTTCGTCACGCTAGAGGCCGGCCACGTGCCAAGCGACACGCTCAAGGACGAGCTCAAGAAGTGGGTCTCAAAAGAGATCGGCTCGCTCGCCCGCCCCGACGACATCCGCTTCACTGAAGCCCTGCCAAAAACCCGCTCCGGCAAAATTATGCGCCGCCTGCTGCGCGAGCTAGCCACTCACGGCACTATCCAGGGCGACACAACTACACTCGAAGACTTCACCGTCATCTCCAAACTCCGCGAAGCCGAGGAAGGCTGAGTCTTCTGGCGTCAGTTACAATTTCTTTGTTATTGCGCCCGTCTTGAGAAGTGACTATTTTTCAGGGCGGGCCTCTTATTTGTAAAAGGGAATCATCTTGCCAATATTCAGGTTTTCACTCAAGCTGCTTGCACTTCTGTCTTTGCTGTTTGAACTCCACTCCATCCTGCTGGCACAGGTGGTGCCTGCCATGGACCTGCCTTACACACGCAAAAATACCTACGGCGTCTTCGCCGCTTACTCAAATGACTCCAGCCATATTTATTGGGGCACGGCGAGTAGCCGCAAGCTCGCCACTCTCGGCCTCTCTTACGATCGGCGGCTCTTTCACAACCGCCTCATCAACTTTCAGTACAGCGCCGAGCTGCTCCCGCTCTTCTTTGAGAGCGACCCGTTGTCCTTCTTGACCGACTATCAGAAAACACCAACTGTGCAGACCGTTGTCTATCCCATTGAGCAGTTGCAGGGCTGCGCAAATTATTCGTTGCCGTACAGCTACACTGACCCCAATACCGGCCTCATTGACTCCGGCACATACGTCGTCCGTTGCGTCGACCGCGAGTGGACCTATGGCGCAGGCGTCGCCCCCGTCGGCTTGCGGCTCAACTTGTTGCCCAGGCACAGAACCCAGTTCTTTCTCGATGGCCATCTCGGCGTCGTCAATTTCACTCGGCCAGTCCCTGCGGCCTCGTCAGGCTCCTTCAACTTTCTCTTTGATATGGGTGTGGGTCTCGAATTGTTCCGCTCGCATGCAAAATCTTTGCGTGCCGAGTCGCGCATCCATCACATTTCGGATAACTATACGACCACGTTCAATCCCGGCATCGACAACGTCCTCTTCCAACTCACCTATGCATTCGGCAAATAACCGGGTTCGCTCTGAACGAAATGCCGCCGAGGATGTTCACGCCGTTCGTTCTCTTGAACATGGGACTGTTCATTGCCACCCGGCATCTTGATTTCACCGCTGCAGCATTCCGCTCTGCGCTCTGCAACATGCGTTTCAGCGTACATCGCCGGCTGGCACAGTGCCCCTCATCAGCCTGAATGAAATCACTCTTGCGAACCCTCTCGCGGGTATGTTAGCGTTACGCGTATTTTCTATGCAGATGACTCCGTGAATGAGCGGCTGTTTTTTCAGCAACTGTGCTCGACCGAACGCCCGTTCGGTTCAAGCACTTCCGCAGACGGGGCAACTGACATACATCATTGTTTGAGGAGATTTTCATGCGAAATCGTATCGGGATTGCGCTGGTTTTGCTTGGCGCCATCGTATTGGCTGGCTGCAGTAGTGGTGGCGTCATGCCCGCTTCGACCACGAATGCAACGGTTAGCAGTGTGAATTCGGCAAGCGCGGCGCCGAGTACGCCTCCTGCTGGCGGCTTCAAGCATGTCGTGGTCTTTGGTGACAGTTTGTCCGACGACGGAGCCTATACCCTGGCTGCTATCTCCGTCTATGCACCGCCTCCGTTCAGTGTGCCATTTACCGGCCTGCCTTATCCGGCAGGCGGACAGTTCACTGTCAACGGCGCGCCAACTGGCAACTGGTCCGACGTGCTCGCCACCGAACTGGGCAGCAGCAACACGCCCAACCTCATCGGCTACGGCACACAAGCTGGGGTCTTCTACCTTAGCCCCGGCGGTCCTACGACCACCCCGACCTTCTGCGCCTTCAGCGCGCCCATCGCTTCGGGCTTTGCCGACTGCACAAACTTCGCCGAAGGCGGCGCCATGGTCACTAATCCCAGCGGCATCGGGCACAACTCGGGTGCGCTCACCGTTCCGGTGGTGGCTCAAGTGCAAAGCTATCTCGCTCAGTTCGGTGGCACTTTCAACAACAACCAATTGGTGACCGTGTTTGCTGGCAATAACGACGTCTTCACCGCTTTGGGTGCGGTGGCTGTCAATGAAGCAGGCGGCATGTCTGCTACCGATGCCATCGCTACGGCGCATGCGACCGTGGAGAAGGCGGCAGACGACCTCGCTGCCCAGGTCAAAGTCATCACAACCAATGGCGGCTCTTATGTGATGGTGTTTACCTTGCCCGATTCATCACGCACTCCGTTTGGCCGCGGCTTACCCTACACCGGCGCGTCGCCCGTCGTCGCTCCGCCCGATGGCTATGTGTGTGACAACACCCTGACCTTGACACCGTGCTTCTTGCTCTCCAACCTGGTGCAGGTCTTCAACCAACGCCTGCTCAATGACCTGCAAGGTCAGCCGGTGAAAGTGCTCGACGGCTACGGTTTGTTCAATCAGATATTCGACAGTCCAACGCAATTTGGTTTCACCAATACAACCGAGCCGGTTTGCGATATCAATGGCCCGGTCTTGTCGCAGCTGGGCAATTCATCCTTGTTCTGCAATCCTGACACTCTGGTCAATGGCCTTGATCCCGGCACCTCGCTCTTTGCCGACGATGTGCATCCCACACCGGCTGGCCATCAGGTCGTTGCAGGCGCTACCTTGCAGGCCATGCATACTTTTGGCTGGCACTGATAACTGCGGCATTCTGCGGGGCATCCGGGATGAACTCGGTTCAACTCGGATCGTCCTCGGGGCAGAATGCCATCAAACTGAAACTGGGTTAACGCTTCAATCACTTGCAAATCAAAACGGCCGGCGCTTATCGCGTCGGCCGTTCTTTCTAACTCAATCGGATTTCTATTACCAGTGGTAAACCACTCCCAACGCCGTCTGCACGTTCTGATACGGGTGCGGTGAGTTGCCCGAGCCCGATGCGCCCTGCACAAACGAGGTCTTCACGCGGTCACCCGTCAGCCGCAGGCTGAAGTGCTGCTTGAGGCGGTAATCAAGTCCGGCGCCGAAAGCCATCGAAAACGCAACATTCGGCGAGCCCGTGATGCCGCTCCCGCCCGTATGAGAGCCGCCAACCAGAAGATGCACGCTGCCGCTCATCTTCTCGTAGAGCTGCGCATGCAGTTCCGGCCCGGCAAGGAACTGTGAATATTGAGGGCTTTGACCGCCGGATGTGTTGTCTGCCGACGTGCTCTTCATGAACGAGGCACCCTGCGCATTCAAACCAAAATACTTGCCCCAGTTCCGCGTGACGCCAACCTCAAATCCTACAAGCAGGCCGTGCGAGTGCACGATCTGGTTCTGTGACGTGGCTCCCGCGCCTACAAATATGTCATAGTGCGAGGGCTTATCGGTATCTTCCCCACCTGAGCTCGAGGCCGAGGTCTGCGCTGCTGCACAGAGGGGAAACAATGCGGCCAGAGCTATAAAAGCGAACTTCCTCATTCTGAATGGATCTCCTAAGCTGAACTTCCAGCACCTTCAATAGACTAACTGGTCACACCCGCTTCCACGAAGCACAGCGCGGCTGAAATTCAACCTCTCGCATGCACTATTTCTGCTGCACAGCCACAGGCCCCGGCAGCGTAAAAACGCCGCCGTTTCCTTCGCCTACATAGATTTTGACTCCACCCCTCAAGTAGCGGTCGATCATTCCCGGCTTCGCCCAGTCCAGACTCCATCCATCTTCTATCGCCAGCACCGTGTATCTTCCCGGAGCAACATCGCGCAGATTGAACGTCCCGTCCGTGTCCGATTGGTCTCGCCTCACCAGCGCATGCAACGCCGCAGGGTTCTGCGGAACCAGCACTACCATCGCCCCCGGAAATCCCTTCCCATCCTTCTGCACCATACCCGTTACGC
>Ga0364874_10882_pt1 | contig 11816 bp, 12 predicted proteins | sample ExccelAu500001D4_2_FD_206922 | JGI IMG/M metagenome (GOLD analysis project Ga0364874, IMG submission 206922) | Enriched cells from Trout Bog Lake Hypolimnion, Wisconsin, USA - BchlTB.Aug07.5000.01.D4 | ecosystem: Environmental > Aquatic > Freshwater > Lake > Hypolimnion/Profundal zone | place... | reverse complement strand
CACGCTGATTCTGTCGGGCGGCATCACCGAGGCCGTGTCCGTGGCCGCCGGTGACAACGTGACCCTGCGTGTGCAGGGCATGGGCAGCACCAGCATCCGTTTTGTCTGAACCCCTTCAAGGAGTAAAACCATGCCATTCGCACAAATCTACATGATCGAAGGCCGCACCGAAGAGCAGAAGCGCGCCGTGATTGAGAAAGTCAGCGCCGCCTTGGTCGAAGCCACCGGAGCCCCAATTGCCAATGTGCGCGTCTGGATTCAGGACGTGCCCAAGGAGAACTGGGGCATTGCCGGGGTGAGCGCCAAGGACCTGGGGCGCTGAGTACGCGGTTCCGGCAGGACGTCTGACTGCCTGGGGCGGCGGCGTCGGCAGAAAGCACATCGCAACATCCATACCTATGAACCCAATGAAGCAAATCGGCACGGGGCTGCTGGCGTCTCTGCTGGCCATCGGCCTGGCTCTGCTCATTGCGCTGGCAATGCCGGTGCAGGCCGAGATGGGTTGGGTCAGCATTCTCCTCAACGCCATGGTGCCCACGCAAATGGTGATGACGCTGTTCTGGCGCGGCCAATATCCCGTAGTTCTACTGGGCGTTCGCCAGCCCCTGCGGGGCTTGCTGTTGACGCTGTTGAACCTGTTGGTGGCCGCAGGGGTCGCTGCACTGGCGGTGCTGGTCTGGGGTGGCGGGCAGATGCAGCCCACTCCCTTTGTCATCATGCCGCTGATTATTTCGATTCCCCTGGCACTGACGCAGATCGTGCTGTTTCAGGGCTGGCCGTTTACTCGATTTACGCAGTCAGTGCGGACCCAGGGCCTGCTGATGCTTGCCGCCACCTATGGCCTTGCAACGACGGTGGATGTATTGCTGTTTGACTTCGGCTTTCTGCGCGACGCCCCTTTCTACAGCGCCAGTCTGGATCACCACGGCCTGTTCATGGCCTGGCAACCGGTGACGGCTTTGGTCGGCGCGGTGGCCGGCATTCTGGTGCTGATCCTGCTGGATTTCTGGCCAATGGAAAAGCTGGGGAAATGGTTGCCGGTGCGCAACCGGCAACCCTGGCGCGGCTTGGTGCTCAGTGCGATAGTGGCGCTGTTGGTGGCTGTTGCCTGGGTCGGCTTTGTGAGCCTCTCGCATTGGGACCTGGTGGTTTTTATGGTGCGGGTTTGTGTGGCTGGGATCTTCGGAATTTTCGTCATCCTGATCCTGTTCAAGAACCTGCCGTCCTTGCAACTGCCCCAGCCCCTGCGGGGCCTGGTCTTGTGCGCCTGCGCTGCCGTGCTGGCCGTGGCCTTATTCGCGCTCTACCAAGCAGCGGCTACCCTGCGGTTTGGCCTGCCAGGCGGTGCGCCGCAATACACGCAGGAACTCTGGATCGCCTCGGCCATGCTGGCCATAACCTTTCCGCTGATGGTGGCGTTTGCAGACTATTTTGCTTTCTGGCCCATGGAGTAAGCGCAGCGGCGAGGCTGATTAATGATAACGATTGAGTCAGCACTTGTTTCCCCCAACGCAAACTGTTTGAACTACCCTTCGCTGAATTTATTGTACGTCCAGCGCATCCATCAGATCCCAGTGGAAGGTCAAGCGTCAGATGGGTTCCTCTTATACCTATGCATGGCCATGGGTTGCGCCATGGGCATCATCGACCTGTTCCAAGCGGTCAATTTGAATTCTGTATGTCGGCTCCTTCGCTGCCCAAAAGCTGAATAACTCTCTGCCCTATGTGTTTGCTATGGGCAATGCCGAACGCCAATATCGGGGCAACTTGGCGTTGAGCCGGGCAACCCCATTGCTGACATTCCGTATGTCAAGTAACAGCCCGAAGCGGGTACACGTTTTTGGCCTCAAATCCTCTGTTTCAGAGGGAAAATCCGCTCGTTTTACCTTTTCGAGGGGATGGGCTCATTTAGCCGAGGTGGTGCACTTTTGCATGATGAACCAATGGTGTTTGAAAGAACGGAAGACGGCAACGTTCGTTTCATCGCGTCAGGCAGCGTACGCGTACGTTCTGAAACAGCCATCGTTGCACTGCCTGGCGGTTGGGATGTTGAATATGAAGACGCCTCTACGCCGGGAAAAATCGGTACATTGGAGGTCGGCGATACCAAACTGTCGATTGTCGAAGTAAATCGAGATGCGACCCTCATTCACGGTGAACTGAACTATCGCATACGAACGCGCCAAAGTGCGACCAGCGTTGAGATGTACCAGTGGTCGGGCGCTCGCTTGCAAGAGGCCCGCGGCAGGCAGGTGTTTCAGAATAAGTTGCCACCACGGCTCTTTCGGGCTGATGAAGATAGTTTGATCAAGGTACCGGAAGCAGACCAGCGTTGGACGCGCGCCGGGGGGCATGATGTGGTTCAACCCAAGGATGCACGCGGCCCAGTGGATGTAGTCGTTAGCAGAGATGGCGAAACTGCAGCTCGCCAAAGAATTTATATTCTCCCGGCAGTAGCCCGCATTCGCTACCTCTCTGGCGAAGGTGTTGGCAATGGAAGTATTCGTTTAGTGAATTGGGGATCCATTTCCGTAAGCGCACTTGCTGATCCTGAGGTAACTTGCCAAATCAGCAAAACGGCTGATACAGATTGCATTGAACTTTCGCTATCAACTTCTGGCGTACCACCTCCCGAAATCAAGGTCTATGTCAAGTGGTCAGGATCGCCTGCCGAGTTAGTCTTGCACCTGCCATACCCAGTGACGGGAGGAAGGTTCATTCGTGGAGACATTGGCGTGCTGCCGCACGGCAGCAAGGTATCCGTGCGCGAGTTGGTGGGCTTGAGACTTCAGGTTTTTGATACCAACCCGATGAACCCAAAACTCTATGCGCTGCAAATCAGCATGGGAGCTGGGAATCGCGAAATATCTGAACGGCATCCGCTTGTGTTGGACTCCAATGCGCGCGCTGACATTCGATTGATTGATTACCAAAAGACGGTTGAGTCCTTACTTGGGCTGTCTGATGAGTTGGATGCGAATGTTCGTGTTGGATTGATTGTTGGGAATGTCAAAACTACCGAGATCCATATTGCCCGTTTCGCGTGCTCCCTGGAATCTGGGTCTCATTGCGTGGGTATAGATGATGCCTCCTCCTCGCTAATTGGCGCGGATGCTTGGGGCGCTTTAAAGGTTCTGGCGAATCCACTTAAGGATCCAACTCGTCAACCGATTCAACTTAGCCCCTTCGAATACGCGAACGTATTTGCCCACGCTTGGGACACAAAGGCACTTGACCCAGAGCTAAGCCCCTGGCTCATTTATCCGGCGGAAGACTCAGTAATTGACTTTCGGCCCAGGCTATGGGTCGGCGAATCTTCTTCCGAAGCGGATGAAACTCCAAGTGCACGTGAAGCCACTGGGTGTCCACTGTCCATAGCGCTTGCAATTGGGGATCCGGGAGAACGATGGAGCCAATTGCACGATGTGTTGGGGGACATGAGTGCGGACCTGTCACACGCATCATGGACCCTACTACACGGACTATGGAACAGGTTTCACCATTTGCCACTTTCGGCTCTGGACGTATGGCGCATGCTGGGAAAGCAATCCAAATCGTTGTTGGCGTTCATTCTGAGCAGCCCCATGCCTGAACATGAGTTAACGCGTGCGCTTCGTCGTTTCCGGGATGAAACCGGATGGACCCCGGAGCTGAACACACTGGCTGACTGGCGAGAAGTAGTGGCAACATTTTGGACATACTGGAAGGGTCAACTGTCTGAAAATGAAGGCTTGGCGAAAACGGTATTTGCGAACCAATTGGAAAGCCGCTTAACGCTGTTGAAGAACGAATTCCACAGCTTGGAATTAGTGCTGGATTTCATCTCCTTTGAAGCAGGCAACCAACTACCGCAAAGTCTTATCGCGTTGGGCGCCCCTTCTACTGTCAAGGTAGAGCTGCGACTGAAAGAGCTCTGGATAGGTGGCGAGTCATTGGTCAACACACAGTTGTTTACAGTTAACGCTCAGCGTGCAAATTGGCCGGAAAAAGGCTTCTTTGAAGAAGCCGTTGCAGCTTTCGACGAAAGTATTTCAGAGAGCGACAAGAAGATACTTGGGCCACTGTTCAGGCGGCTATTTTGGTTGCAACCGGGCGATTTCAAAATGACTGCTGCAAACATGCCGATGCTCTGCGCATTGTGGGCTGGCACCTCCACCAGCCGCAAGTGGTGGGGTGCACCGAAGAACCGCTTAGCACTGCGGCGCTTACGCGACTTCGACCCGGTGTGGTTTGAACAGTGCTTTAAGCACTCATTTGCTGTGCTCTTGTCCGTGCAAGGGTTGGTAAAGCCTCAAGAAATTGTCGACGTCCCAGCTGATGTCCAAGAAATGAAATTCAATGAATAAGTCGACACTTCCAGCACAGTACTTTTCGACGCTGCTTCCTGAGCTTGCCACACGAGCAGCCAGAGCAACTGTTAGCAGACTGGGCTTCTCAAATGTAAGGGGTCCATGAAGCACAGGCTTGTGGCCGGAAGCTGAAGTTGACAAGCTCAATCCGTCTAAATTCAGATGGAGAGAAGAGCATGAAGAATGGTCGGAACTATTGGGCAGAGCATGTCGCGGCGATCAAGAGCCAGGGTGTCACCGCCAGCGCCTACGCAAGGCAACACGGCATTTCAGTGGCAGCGATGTATTACTGGCAACGCAAACTACAGGCGCAGGTGACAGTCCATTCGGTGGCGCTGGCCGCACCCAAGCCCCAAAGTAAGTTTGTTGCCCTTCGGGTGAAGGATGCACTGGAGCAGATTTCTCAGCCGTCCTGGGGATGCACGTTGGTGCTGGGTGGTGGCATGCGACTGGAGATGTCGGCGTTGCCGGACCCGCAGTGGTTGGTAGCGGTTGGGCGCGCAAATCAAGGGGGGCACTGATGCATCCGGGCTGCACGATTGATCAGGTGTACCTGTACCGCGAGCCGATTGATTTCAGAAAGGCCATCGACGGCCTGAGCGCGTTGGTGGAACTCGAGCTTGGCCTGAGCCCCTTTGCCAGCGCCCTGTACGTTTTTACCAATCGCCACCGAAACAAGATCAAGGCGCTGTACTGGCACCGCAATGGTTTTTGCCTGTGGCAAAAGCGCCTGGAGCGTGACAAGTTCGCCTGGCCAAAGGACGCAAAGGAGGTCACCAGCAGCATCAGTTTGCAGGAGTTCGGCTGGCTGCTTGAAGGCTTCGATTTGTGGAAAAATATACCGCATAAGACGCTGCGTTTTGGGTCTGTTTCATAGGGGGATCGGGTAAAATTGGGCATGTCATTTGATGCCCTTAAAACACCTAATTCTCCTCTGGAGAAGGCGTTTGAAGAGGCTTCAAAAACGTTCAGTTTGCCGAGCGTTTTGCCTCACGACATCGGGGCCCTGCAAGTGCTCTTGTTGGCCCATCAAAATGCACATCTCACGGCCATGCACCAAATCGTGCAAGCGGCCCATCAGGAAGTCCAAACAGCTCATCAAGAAGCCCACGCGGCCCATCAGATAGCGCAGCAGCAAATCCAAACGGCTCATCAGGAAATGGCCGCATTGCACGCTGAAATGCAGACCGTTCGCGATGAGGCCCACGCCTACATCATCCGCATGCTCGAGCAGGCCACACTGGCTCGCCAGCGCATGTTTGGCGCAAGCTCCGAACAGTCATCCGCCCAGAGCCGATTGTTCGATGAAGCCGAAGTCCTGGCCCTTGCCAGCACCGACGCACAAGATACGGCCCCCATTGCCCCAGAAGACACCCAGGGCACATCTGCCGCTGCCGACGCCACCAAACCAGCATCCAATGCTGCTCGCGGCAAACGTGCTCCTCTGGCTGCAGGCCTGCCCCGCGTAGAGGTCCTGCACGATGTGCCTGAAGCCGACCGCACCTGCCCTTGTGGCACCCCCATGGTACTGATCGGTCAGGACATCAGCGAGCAGCTCGACATCGTGCCCATGCAGGTGCGTGTGATTCGCAACATCCGCAACCGCTACGGCTGCCCCGGCAGCAAGCATGCGCCCGTGACAGCCCCGCTGCCACCGCAGCCTTTGCCCAAGAGCAATGCCAGTGCGGACTTCCTGGCCATGCTCTACACAGTCAAGTTTGTGGACGGCATGCCCCTTACACGCTTTGGCCGGGTCCTGGAGCGCCACAACGCACCGGTGCCCAGCCAGACGCTGGCACGTTGGGTCATTGCCGGGGGCAAATTGCTGCAACCCCTGCACAACCTGATGCGCGACATCCTGCTGGACTGCTCTCTGATCTACATGGATGAGACGGTCGTTCAGGTGCTCAAGGAGCCCGGCAGAATACCCACTTCCAACAGCTACATGTGGGTGCAAGTCGGCGGGTCGCCGGACAAGCCCGTGGTGCTGTTTGATTACGATCCAAGCCGCGGTGGCCAGGTGCCCACTCGTTTGCTCGAAGGGTTCAAGGGCTATTTGATGACCGATGGGTACGGCGGTTACAACGAGATTGCAAAGACCACCGGCATTGAACGTTTAGCTTGCTGGGCGCATGTGCGCAGACGCTTCGTTGATGCCGTGCGGGTGCAGCCCAAGGGCAAACGTGGCAAGGCAGATGAGGCGGTGGCACTCATCGGCAAGCTGTACCGTATCGAGCGGGAGTGCAAGGACGCCTCGCCAGAGGACCGGCATGCGGCGCGCCAGAGCCAAAGCGTGAAAGCACTCGCAGATATCCATTCCTGGATGATAAAAACACTGCCGCTGGTTACACCCAAGAGCGCTCTGGGAACAGCGCTTGCATACATGCAAAACCTGTGGCCTCTGCTCACGCGTTACACAGAGCGCCATGACCTGCCCGTTGATAACAACAGAGCCGAAAATAGTATTCGCCCATTTGTTATTGGCAGACGTAGCTGGCTTTTTAGCGATACCCCCGCCGGCGCGCACTCCAGCGCCGTCATCTATTCCTTGGTGGAAACCTGCAAGGCAAATGGGGTCGAGCCCTATGCCTGGCTGCGCCGAGTGCTGCGTGAATTGCCAGCAGCGAAGACGGTTGAAGATGTTGAGGCTCTTCTGCCCTGGAACCTGCGTCTACCAGAAATATCGCCAATTTCGCTTCCTTGACTAACTGGGGTTTATGGCGCCCTTACTCTCAAATGCTGCATTACGCCAACACCTGACCGAGTTGTTTTCCGCTAATCTGGGTGAGCCAGGGTGCTTTGTCGGTGAGCCAGTATTCGAAGCCACGTTTGGTTGGCAACCTGCGGACCGTACGCTTGCTAGCCTTTCACCTGAATTGTTGCATCCCAAGTTGGTCGAAGCGCTGGATAGCCCGTATGGCGTAAACGCTGAAAGCTACCGTTTCGCAAAGGAGGCACGGCCGTACAAGCATCAATTGGAGGCGTGGCGAATTTTGGCCAGCCCAAAATCGCAGTCCGTGATCGTTACCAGTGGTACCGGCTCGGGCAAAACGGAATGCTTTATGGTGCCCATTCTCAACCAACTGGCACATGAGTCACCCTTAACGCTAGGAGTCGTTCACCACGGTCAGCTTCCGGGGAGGCTAGCTGTATGGTTTTCTGGGACCGGTTAAAGCCTCCTGCGCGCAAGGGATAAAGTTCGGCCAAGTGACGGGCGAAGGCTCGACGCTCGCGATCGAGCTTGGGTCTTCAATCACGCCGCTGCCCATACCTCAGCGCAGCACCGATGTTGTGGACGCCTTCGCGAATCGAGCCGTGTCCGCTGGTGACGACCTCACGATCACTTTGATCCCGCATGGCGTTGTTGCATGGAGGCGACCGCATTCGAGATTGCCCCAACCCACAACGGCTCATGTCACCACTGCTAAGGTGCGGACGGATTTCGGGCGTCCAGCACCCAGCATTCGGTTGAGCACCTCCACTGCGATGGCCACTTCAGCCTGTTGACCACGCCAGTGTCGCGCACGCAGCCGTGCTCCGATGTTGGATTTGTATCTGCCCATGGTGGTCTCCACCAATGCACGCTGGCCGTAGCCGGTTGCCTCTTGCCACTCCAGTCGGCCCAGGCTTTGAATCAGCAACAGGTGCGTGTCCCGCCTGCATGGGCTCGTCTCAAATTGCGCACTTGGCTGTGCGGTTATGCGCGGTGGAATCACGACATCTATCAATGGGTCACGTTGCGCAATGGTATCGTAGGTCGGCTCTCCGTCATACGCGCCATCAGCAGTGACTTGAACAATCTCCTGTTCGATTTGGTCAAGCAATGGCCCCACCTGGGACGGGTCATCGACGTCTTGCTCCGTCAATATGGAAGCAACGATTTAACCAGTGCCAGCATCCACCGCCAGGTGCAGCTTTCTCCAGCTACGACGCGACTTCTGGCCATGCTTTTCAAGCAACCATTCGCCCGCACCAAAGACCTTCAGCCCAGTGCTGTCGATTAAAATGTGTACTGGCCCAGCAGGCAACTTGCACCGATTGGAAATCGACTTCAAGCTCATGGCGCGCCGGCTCACAGTGCTGTGGTCCGGGGCCTTCAGGTCCACTGCCAGCAGCTCAAAAATGGACGCCATCAAACCTTCGGTTTGTCGCAGTGGCTGGCGAAACACCAGACGCAGCATCAGGCTGGTTTCGATTGCCAAGTCAGAATAGAAACATTGCCCACCTGGCGTGCTGCGCGGCAGGGCCGCCCAATGATTCAACGCTTCGGGCGTGACCCACAAGGTCAGGCTACCTCGAGCGCGTAGTGCCGCATCGTACTCAGCCCAATTGCGCACCGTGTATTTCATCTTGGGAATATGATGGCGGCACTTGGCGTTGAACTTATTGGGCATGCGGTTAGAAGACTGTCTGTTTCTGGGCCGACGAGCCTAACAGGTCGCGGCTATGCCTCCATGCAACAACGCCTTACCCCACCCCCATGGCAACGAATGCAATCGCCGCAGTGAACGAATAACCTGCTCCATGCGCGGTCTCCAGCGGAAACTGAATACCAAAACACGCTTGAGCTTTTGTTCTCAGACGGCGAATCAATATTTCAAGACGTCGGGTGTCAAACGTCTCGGGGTTATGGCCAAGCCCCACTATCAACGCGTTCCGCGTTACAACCTGCCCCGGGAAGGGCGTGACCAACTTCATAACGCACATCTCCATATTGGTCAGCTTCATCGATACTCCTTCCGGCGATACCAAAGTCCAGTGCAATGGACACAATCGCCACTGCTTCGCGGCAAATGGATGCAGTCTGACCATCAAATTGCTTATCAAGCCAGAAAGTTCTTCGAGCTCAACCGGCTTGACAAGATACGCATCGGCCCCAGCCTTTACCCCAGCGATTCGCGCTGGACTTGTTCCGCGCGCAGTAGTGATGACGACCCCTTTGGACGCAAGCTCTGAGTGAGATCTAAGCCAATTAAGGCCATCTCCATCTGGCAGACCCAAGTCCAGCACCAACATATCGAGTGGGTGCTCGCGCAACCATTGGTCCGCCGCGTGCAGGGTGCCAACTCCATGGACGATCATTCCCTCTAGGTTGAGAAAGGTCACCATGGCATCTAACAGGTCGGACTCATCTTCGATGATCAGGACCCGAGTTGCGGACTGAGGGTTGTCGTTAGTCATGCTCAGTCCTGGGTGAAATTGCTCTGTTGCATCGGTATGGTGGAGAGTCTGGGCAACCAGATGCAAAAACAGCTGCCTTGCCCGAGCGCACTCCTGAGCTCTACATGACCTGCGTGCGCAGTGACAATGCGCGCAACTATAGACAAACCCAGGCCCATTCCCATAACGTTGCTCTCTGGTGAAACGCGAAAGAACTCATCAAAGATGAGGCCTTGTTGGTCGGACGCAATGCCACAGCCTTGATCAAGGATGGCAATGCCGACAAAGTCTGCCTGCTCGCGCGTCTCAATGGCGATGGCGCTATCAGGCGGCGAATACTTGCAGGCGTTTTCGAGCAGGTTTGTCACAGCGATCTCCAGCAGTGACTCATCAACCCAAAGGTCTTGCACACCGTCAGCCCCGCGCAAAGTCACCGGGTGGTTGATCAACAGGTACGCATTGGCCTCTACCGTACGCAGCAGCCACTCTTGGAGACGGATCAGACTGGGGCTGATGGTTTGCAAGTTTCCCCTGAGTCGGTCGCTTTGCAACCATTTTTCAAACAGTCGCGTAAGCCGCTTTGTCGCGCTGCCAATTGCAGCCACCCGTTGGCCAATGCGGTCAACTCCGTTTTCGTGCTCTTTGCGGATGACGCTGAGCTGGCCACTAATGATGGCCAGGGGGTTGCGAAACTCGTGCGAGATGAGTGAGCCAAAGCGCACATACTGATTTAGCATTTCGTTTTGCTGAGCAAGCGAGACTTTAAGCTGCTCCGTACGCTCCTGCACTGCGCATTCCAGCGTCACTTCTGAGGATTTGAGCATCTCCACCAATTGGCGCTGCGCCTCCAGTGCCTGCAGTTGCGATTGCTCCCGTGCCAAGCGCTCGGTATGAATGATTTCGGCCAGTGCCAACGACAGCAGCAGCATCTCAAACGCCGAAGAAATTTGCAGTATGTAGGAGGTAACTGGGTTGGTAGGCAGCCAACCAAACGAACGCATGGCCGCCAGCAAAACCCCCAGCCAGAGCAGGCTCCAAGCTAGAACGAAAAACCGTGCACTTCGGTCCCCGCTGCGCAAGGCTCTCCAACCGGACACGAAGATCAGTACCCCCATGATCATGCTGTTGAGCATCAACAACTTGTAAAGCAACTGCACGGGCAAGGTCCACCATAAGCTGGAAAACATACCCACGCCAATGACCAGAAAAATGCCACCGCTGAGCCTGAGAACCATGTTCAGACGCGGCGTGCGCAACCTTGTTTGCAGGAAGTTGCTCGCAAATTGAGTGGCAAATAGTGCAGCCGTGCTGAGCAAAGCGCCTTGCGCTATTTCGTCAAACGCCGCCCATTCGGGCCACATGAACAAGCGCCCATAGCCGTTGCTTGCCGCAATGCCCAGGCCAAAACACAGCACATACAGGCTGTACAGCAAAAACCGCCTGTCGCGTAACGAGAAAAACAGCAACAGGTTGTAAAGCAGCAGTGACAAAAGCCCCCCGGTGTAGAGGGCTTGCAGTATCAGTACCCGCTGCTGGAAGCTGTCAAACGCCTGTGGATGCCAGGCTACCAATGGCAGCGTCAAGGCGTAGCTCGATGTGGCCCGGATATAGAAGTATTGGTCGGTGGTGGTGAGTTCAACAGGGAAAGCAAAGAAACGGTGAAATACGGGCCGACTACTCAAGGGGCGCTGCGTGCCGGTAAGCACAGGGGGCCCTTGGGGTGGGTGAAAGTCCAGGTCGTTGAACTTTGCGAAGGCAATCTCCAGCAGCCAGTTCGGCTGCGCGGCGTCCGCGCGCCGCAAAGGCAGGCGCAGCCAATAGGCGGAGGCGGTGTAGCCAAAATTCAGGTCGCTGCCAGCAATAGCTGGTGACTTAAAAAGTGCGGCCATTTGAGGTGAGCGCACGTCATCAATACCAAGTTGACCCGATGGGTCTTCAAGCACCTGAACCACCGCAGCCAAGTTGACCTGCGTGTCCTGCACATGCAACTCCAGCGCCACGGCTGGACTCAGCCAGAAGCAAAACAGGAACAGAAAAATGTAGCGTGTCATGCTGAAATTATCAGCGCGATGGGTTTAGGTGCCCCACAAATATTCAACTATTTGGTCGGTTGATTGATTTGACTGAAATATGTCGGAACTTGTTGGAATTTGTCGGAGATCGCGTGTTGTGCTGAATATGCGAACTCCATACCATAAAGAGTTGCAGGAACTGAGTTATACCTAAACCTGAATCCGTGACTTCGTAACCGAAATATGTTGATTTCCCTATTGAAATCAATGACTTAGGTCGCATGTAAGATTCACC
>Ga0364874_10878_pt1 | contig 11828 bp, 12 predicted proteins | sample ExccelAu500001D4_2_FD_206922 | JGI IMG/M metagenome (GOLD analysis project Ga0364874, IMG submission 206922) | Enriched cells from Trout Bog Lake Hypolimnion, Wisconsin, USA - BchlTB.Aug07.5000.01.D4 | ecosystem: Environmental > Aquatic > Freshwater > Lake > Hypolimnion/Profundal zone | place... | reverse complement strand
GTAGCATCTGTATTGCCAGTTTGAGCTGGTGATACAGTACCACCTACAGCTTGAGCTTTCACAGAAAAATTATCCGCAAACTGTTGCAAGATCATGTCTGAAACAGACGTCATCATACGACCACCAAATTGCGCAAACTTACCATTCACAATCACTTCAGCCTTACCAACTAAATTTGTCGTTCCATCAGCTTGAGCCAACAAACTTGCTGTCAACTGCATCGAGGCTGAAGAGCCGCCACGATCAGCACCTTTACCCAGCATACGAATTTCTTTTAAAGCAGGATCGATACCTTGCAGCTCAATATCACCAGCAAATGCAGCAGTGGCTGGACCTACTTTGAGCTTGACGCTACCTTTGTAGTGGGTATCGTCAAGCTGCTCAGTAATAGATGCGCCAGGCATACAGGTTGCCAAATCATTGACGTTAGACAAAACCTGCCAGCAACTTTCAACGCTGGCAGGGATTGGATATTGCTTATCAATTATTACTTCCATTACAAAATCCTAACTTTAATTAATTGAGATTTAAACCGTGTTTTTTCAGCTCTTTCCAGATGCGAAACGAGGTGTGTGGCATGTCAATATGCGTAACGCCTGTATGTGCAAATGCATCAACTATGGCAGAGGTAAATGTTGGAATGCTACCAACGTGTGGTGATTCGGCAACTCCCTTGGCTCCAAGTGGATGATGTGGAGATGGGGTAACTGTGTAATCGGTTTCCCAATGTGGTGTCTCAACGGCAGTTGGCAAGAAATAATCCATCAAAGAATTGCCTTGAATATTGCCCTGAGCATCAAATGATAAAAGCTGACCCATTGCTACGGCAAAACCTTCTGTCAAACCACCATGAATCTGGCCATCAATAATCATCGGATTAATTCGAGTACCGCAATCGTCCAATGCATAAAAGCGTCTTACCTTGGTTTCACCAGTTGCGCGATCAATATCCACTACAGCTAAATAAATTCCGAACGGGAAAGTGAAGTTTGGCGGATCATAGTAATGAACAGCCTCCAACCCTGGCTCTAAGCCATCAGGTGGTTGATGGTATGCAGCCCAAGAAATATCCTTCATTGTCTTGAACTTATCATCATTTCCGCGCACTTTAAAGCGGTCCACTTCCCACTCTAAGTCGTTCTCACTAACCTCGAGCAATGAGGCTGCGATCTTTTTAGCTTTCGCATGAATCTTACGAGCAGCCATAGCAATAGCAGCACCAGCAACTGGGGTAGAACGTGAACCATAAGTACCCAGTCCATAAGGAGCAGTATCGGTATCGCCTTCTTCAACCTTAATCAAATCGGAAGCGATACCCAACTCGGTTGCGATAATTTGCGCATAAGTTGTTTGATGACCCTGACCTTGGGAGATCGTTCCCATTCTGGCAATAGCGCTACCAGTTGGGTCAACACGAATTTCACAAGAGTCAAACATGCCAATACCTAGAATGTCGCAAATCTTGCTTGGGCCTGCGCCCACAATCTCGGTAAAGGTTACCAAGCCAATACCCATCAGACTCTTGCTATTCGGGTCAGCACGTTTAGCAGCTTGTTCTGCTCTAAGACCTTTATAGTCCACGGCATCTAAGACCTGATCTAAAGCAGTGAGATAGTCGCCAGAGTCGTATTCAAAACCAAAAGCAGATTTATAAGGGAACTGATCCTTACGAATGAAGTTCTTCTTACGAATTTCCGATTTATCCATATTGAGCTTTTGCGCGAGGACGTCAACCATGCGCTCAATTAAATAAACAGCTTCAGTAACCCGGAAGGAACAACGATAGGCCACACCACCAGGGGCTTTATTTGTATAAACCCCTCTTACCGTGCAATGCGCGGCTGGAATGTCATAGGAACCAGAACAGATATGAAACATTCCTGCTGGAAATTTTGATGGATCAGCACAGGCATCAAACGCACCGTGGTCAGCCAACACATTGACACGCAAGCCTTGGATTTTTCCATCCTTTGTTGCCGCAAGCTCACCAGTCATGTGATAGTCGCGAGCAAAAGCGGTAGATGAAAGATTTTCAATACGGTCTTCAATCCATTTAACCGGACGGCCTAAAACGATGGAAGAAACAATAGCGCAAACATAACCAGGATAGATGCCCACTTTGTTACCAAAGCCGCCACCAATATCTGGAGAAATGATTCGCACTTTTGATTCTGGAATACCAGAAAGCATGGAAACAACGGTACGCACTACGTGTGGAGCTTGACTTGTAATGTAAGTGGTTAAATCACCGCGAATAGGGTCAAAAGATGCAACACAGCCGCAAGTTTCAAGCGGACATGGGTGTACACGCGGATACAGCAAATCTTCTTTGACAACTACTTCTGCATTTACAAAAGCAGCGTCTGCTGCTGCCGCATCACCAGCTTCCCAAGTAAAGATGTCATTGGGATGGTGGCGCTTACCGTGCGCTCCTTCCATTTTCTCAATGAGGTCTTCACGCAAAATAGGAGCGTCATCCTTTAAAGCATCAAAAGGGTTGATGACTACAGGCAATTCTTCGTACTCAACTTGTACAGCTTCTTTGCCATCAGCAGCGGCATAACGGGTTTCAGCCAAAACGACTGCAACTTCTTGCATCTGAAAATGCACCTTCTCATCGGCTAAAACCGCCGCCACATCGCCAGCTAGGGTTGGCATCCAATGCAATTTGAGGGGCTTTAAATCCTCGGCAGTGAGAACAGCTAAAACGCCTGGAATTTTTAACGCTTCTTCTTTATTGATCTTTTTAATGCGAGCATGTGCCAGTGGCGAACGGACAATATCCATGTAGACCATATTAGGCAACTTGATATCGTCTACATAATTTCCTTTACCTTGGATAAATCGCGCATCTTCTTTACGAAGACGGGAATCACCCATACCCATTAACGCTGCTTCACGATCTTTCAACGGTGCATTCATCTTTATCTCCTGTTGAGTTATGTGGCTTTAAAAAAAGCCCACAACTTTAAAATTGGGTTTTTATGCTTGAGCAGTTTCTTGTAACTTTTTAGCAGCGTATTGCACTGCCTTAACAATGTTTTGATATCCAGTGCAACGACATAAATTTCCGGATATTCCTGCACGAATTTCTGCTTCAGTAGGGTTGGGGTTTTCTTGCAATAAGCGATAAGACCTTACTAGCATTCCTGGAGTACAAAAGCCACATTGAAGACCATGCTCCTGATGAAAGCCTTCTTGAACCGCGCTCAGTACGCCATTTTTTGCCAAGCCTTCGACAGTCAAAATATCCGCACCTTCACACTGAACCGCAAGATGCGTACAAGATTTAACTGACTTACCATCGATATCAACCGTACATGCACCGCAATGACTGGTTTCACAACCAATGTGCGCACCAGTAAGATTGAGATTCTCACGTAAGAAGTGGATTAAAAGCGTTCTCGGCTCAACAGCCTCTTCAACTTTTTTACCATTGATGGTCATGCTTACTAATTTTTTGCTCATGGTCTATTGCTCCGTATTAGGTCTTGAATTAACTGATTTGTGAAGCGGCATCAAGCAATGCACGCTTAGTCATCTCACCAGCCATTGCTGTCTTGTACTCAATATCACCGCGAAGATCTTCGGCAGGGTTGCAAGCCTCGGCTACGGCGCTTACTACCTCTCTCAATGTTTCTTCATTGAGCTCTTTACCCAAGAGCAGCTCTTCGGCTTTCGTTGCCCTAATAGCGGTATCAGCGACATTCGTTAAGCCAATACGCACCATACTCACTTTTCCGTTAGCCATTTGCAGTACTACAGCGGCCGCAGCTGTCGCCCAGTCACCAGTCTTCCGTTTGAGCTTTACATATGCACACCCTGTATTGCTAGCCAATGGAGCAAACTGAATCTCGGTCATGATTTCATTGGCAGCCATATCAGTCATGTAGGTGCCATGGAAAAAATCTACTGCTTTTACTTTTCTTTCGCCACTAGGACCATGCAATACAAAGGTTGCATCTAAGGCCATAGCGATAGCGGGATGATCATTAGCAGGATCGCCGTGGGCAATATCTCCACCAATAGTTCCACGATTACGTACTTGTGGATCAGCAATCCATTTGACAGCCTTGGGAAGTAGTGAAGCTTTTTCTTTGAGCAGAGCCGAATCCAAAATATCGTTCTCGACTGTCATCGCCCCAATCTTGATGAGGCCATCTTCTTCGCGAATGCCCCTCAATTGCGGAATCAAATTGAGATCCACTAAATGCGCAGGCTCTGCAAAACGCAACTTCATCATTGGCAACAGACTATGTCCGCCAGCCAAAATTTTGGCATCGTCACCCAACTGATCAAGTAATGCAATCGCATCGCTCAGAGTAGTTGGCGCATGGTAATCAAATTCTGGAGGAATCATTTTGTCTCCTTAAAGTTCTTGTTATTTAATGTGCGACTTTAAATCTGACTAATGTTATAACTCAAAAAAAAGACTTGCGTATTTGATGCAATGCAGTATGAATTTCTTCATTAGAAATATAGTGTTTACCCGAATCATTGCAAATTCTGGAGCTGAGCAAGATTTATCCAATTGCCACATAATCATTTCCATAAATAAAATTAATGCAAAGACAGATCTTGAACAATAGCGTCCTAAAAAGAAATATCAATACCTTAGTTGCATTGGGTCTGATAGCTTTGGTTGGCTTTACCTTGATGCTTGTTAGCATAGACTCCGATGAGACTCTTTGGTCCTTGCAATGGCTCTCGTTGATAGGCATTGCCTTAGGCTGCTTTGCGCTTGCAAAGCTAAGGCCTCAAGGCCTTGGACTATCTCCACCTCACGTGATGCTCTCCCTAGGCTTTGGCGGAATGCTCATTGGCTTATTCATAGACACCAGAATTACTCCCCTATTTACAATCGCCGCGATATGCTCAAAAAGTCACAATCTCTCACTGCTTGACTCTTTGATTTTCCATATCAAATTAATGCCCTATATGCACATAGGAATGTTGGTAGGGGGTATAGCCGCCATTCCTAGCTTGAGATACTTAATGCCTCAATGTCGGAAATTATGTTCAATGTTGGCTCAGAACCTCCTATGTTCCGGGTGGATGCTCATAGGTATGACTCTTGGAGCTACGGTCTTCACCCAACTCCTACAACAAAGTAGCATCTCATTTTTAAGCCTCAGCCTCATGCTTGCAGGCATGTTTACCGGTATGGTTTGGGGGATGGTCTTGAGCGTATTCCTGTATCGCCAATATTTTCACTGGCGCGATAGTAATCAAACCCTGAAAACATCGCATATCAGGCAATGATTTTTTTGATCTAAAACTCGATCGTATTAAAAGCTGTCCTGCCCGAAATAAATAAGCTCTTGAACTTTTGATTCAAGAGCTTATATTGAAAATAGCACTGGCCAAAGCTTTCTAACAAATATTTATTTCAGGACCTCAGGATTGATACATGTTATCGGCGATTCGCCCTTGAGAACGTGAATAACATTATCGACAGCAATCCTCCCCATTGCTAAACGTGTCTCAATTGTGGCTGAGGCAATATGTGGAACTATCACAACATTTTCCAACTCCATTAAGCCAGGCGCTAATTCAGGCTCATCCTCAAACACATCGAGGCCAGCAGCAAAAATCACCTTATTACGCAATGCTTGAACAAGGGCCTTTTCATCTATCAATGGCCCGCGTGCAGCATTGATTAAGATTGAAGTTGGCTTCATTAGAGATAATTCTTTTTCGCCAATATAGTGTTTTGTCTCGGGCAACAATGGTAAGTGAAGCGATAAGTAATCAGACTCCTTGAGCAATGTTTCTTTATCTACAAAGGTAGCGTCATATGTATTTTCAAAATCCAGATCACGTTGCGCATTTGTATAAATAATCCGCATATCAAAAGCAGCTGCTTTCCTAGCAAATTTCTTTCCAATACGCCCTAAACCTGCCACACCCAATGTTTTTCCATCAACATCCTGACCAAGGAAGGCCATTGGCGACCAGCCTTGCCATTTTTTAGCTCTTACATAACGCTCTGATTCAGGTATGCGTCTTGCAGCGGCCAACAGCAAGGCCCAAGCCTCAGTAGCTGTTGCATCATCCAACACACCAGGGGTGTTCGTTAAGATGACTCCGCGATCTGTAGCTGCCTTTAAATCAAAATTATTAAACCCAACAGCGTAGTTGGCAAATATCTTGCACTGCGGACCTGCTGCATCGAGCACCTCACCATCTACAGAATCCGTTAAAAGGGTGATTACTGCATCACGACCACGAACAGCTTCGATTAATTCTGACCTTGTCAGAGCGCGATCATGAGGATTCACTTCCACGTCAGCGAACTGGCGCAATTCATTGATTGTCTGCTCAGGAATCATTCGTGTTACATAAATATTGGCCTTAGCCATAGCGTTGCTCCAAAAAATAAAAAGTGTAGGGTCATATGACCCTACACAGTATTTGACATCTAATTAGTTAAATCCAATTGCAACTTGTTTTCTACAAACTAGCTTCCATCTTCTTTTTATTGCGGCGATAAATATAAGCAGTTAATACAGGGGTTAATACTGCCGTAACTATCACAGAAGCGGCCACTTGAACTGTGGCCAATGGAGCAATAGCTGCAAAAGAAGGATCAGCTAATGCAACCGCCTGAGGAGTACCTGTCGCATTTCCGGCCGTGCTGGATGCCGCTGCTCCAGCAACGCCAGAACCTCCCAACAAATGATCTGCCAATATGCAAACAATTCCCGTAATAACCAACACAGAGAACCCCAACAATATGCCCGGCAAGCCAGCTGTTGTCACCGCCTGTAAATTGATACCTTGCCCTAGTGTAAAGGCCATAAATGGAATAATGATTGGCTCGTGTTTACCAAAGAAATCTCGCAAATCTTTATCCAAATTACCAAGAATGGCACCTGCAATAATTGGTGCTATTACTGAAAACATTGTCATCCATGGAATTACAGCCAACCCCGCACCAACAAGCACCAACATCGTCAGAAAGGGGCCTGTCTCAATGCTTTGAGGCACATAAGTTCCAGCATCCTCCTTGCTACCAAAAGTACTCGTCAAGGCCAAGAACATGCCGCCGTTAGTATCATTCATTGCGGCCAAAATCGCTAAAGTAGTAAGGCCCATTACTTCACCATTAAAGTAATGGGCTATTGCCAAAGCAATTCCTATAGCGATACCAACTTTTGCAAATAAAATACCAAATCCACGCTTTAACATTGTTGGCGCTGCTGTAAGCGTCATCTTTGTTCCAACGGTAAATAAATACATCGCCAAGAACGTCGGATAACCTTGGTTGGTTAACGCTTGAGTAAAGCCACCGATTTTTAAAGCATTAGGCGCAAAAGTATTGAGCAACATCCCTAGAAACAAAGGGACAACCATTAAACCACCAGGCACCTTATTAATAGCTTGATATATCTTCATGTTTACCTTTCTTAAGCAGTAGATTCACTGCTTTGTCTCAATGGCAAGTAATGCCACATTATTTTTAATAATTTATTTTTAATATTTTTGCTGCTTTACAGCTTTGATCATTAGATCAGGATGAAATAAAAAAGCTATCGCTTTCCTACAAATCCTAGAGAAAACACCTAGTCATTAATGCAAAAAAACCCCATAAATAAATTATGGGGTTTTAAGATGGGTTTTAAAGTTAACTCTAAATTTATTTATTGCACTGCAATAAATATGCTGCGCATATCAAGCCTTCTGCCCGATTTCAAAATTAGCTAACTTCTCCAACGCCTTGACCATTGCGGAATGGTCCCAGGCCTTACCACCATGAGCCGCGCATGAGTTAAAAAGTGCTTGAGCAGTGGCCGTATTAGGTAGAGAAACACCAAGTAATCTTGCACTATCTAGAGCAAGATTTAAGTCTTTCTGATGCAGCTCAATGCGAAAGCCTGGGTCAAAAGTTCGCTTCACCATTCGCTCTCCGTGAACCTCTAATATCTTAGAGCTAGCAAAGCCACCCATTAAAGCTTGACGCACCTTAGCGGGATCGGCTCCAGCTTTTGCAGCAAACAAAAGTGCCTCTGCTACAGCTTCAATATTGAGCGCAACAATAATTTGATTGGCAACTTTAGCGGTCTGGCCATCACCATTGCCGCCAACTAGATTAATGTTTTTACCCATTAATTCAAAAATCGGTTTAATTTTTTCGAAAACTTTTTCTTCACCGCCAACCATAATGGAAAGTGTGGCATTTTGGGCCCCAACCTGCCCACCTGAAACCGGAGCATCCAAGTAATCACATCCCAATGCATTAATTTTTTTAGCAAACTCTTTAGTTGCTATGGGCGAAATTGAACTCATATCCACTACAACTTTTCCTTTAGATAAGCCAGAAGCCACTCCTTTATCACCAAATAACACATGATCTACATCAGGAGTATCAGGGAGCATTAAAAAGATAACATCTGCTTTTTGAGCAACCTCTGCTGAACTTGCGCACTTGACTGCGCTTGAATCTAAAATATTTTGAGGAATTTTGCTACGAGTTGCTACGAAAACATCATGACCTGCATTGACTAAATGGCCAGCCATTGGGGCACCCATAATACCAAGACCAATAAATCCTAATTTTAATTTTTCACTCATTTTTTGTCTCTTTCTAGTAATAGGATATTTAATAAGATTATTCAGTAATAGCTCAAAAGATTGTAGCCTTATAAGAATATATCAAAGGGCGGCAAGCCTTAAACAGGAAGTTCACAGATCTTAGGATAAACCGAAAGAAAGCCATTAGCATCGCATACTAGGCTAGTATTTACACCGTAAAATTGCACTGCATTGAGAATATCAATATCAGAAAAAGGTATTGAATCTTAATTACCCATTTTAAAATTCACCTACTCACTGTCGGTGATATGCCTAACCTTCTACAGTCTTTTTATTTCTACAAGCATCAGAGCAATACTTTACGGATTCCCAATTCTTAGCCCAGGATTTTCTCCAGGTCATTTCTTTTTTGCATATGACGCAAAGTTTGGTCGGTAAGTAACTTTTGTTACCTTTAAATGATTGCTTCATTACAGCAACCTAAAGCGCGTCTAAGTGATTGAGCAGCACTTGAGCATGAATCTGTATTTCTTTTTGGTCTTCCGTGCTGATTCTATTAAGATTGGCAGTCATTAATCTTGTGCGTGGGCTAGCCTCAAATTGAGTTCGATGCTTAATTAGAAAGTTCCAATACAAAGTTGTGATTGGGCAAGCTGTTTCACCAAAGCGAACGTCTGGTTTGTATTTACATGAGCCGCAATAATTACTCATACGCTTGATATAAGCGCCACTAGCAATGTAAGGCTTACTAGTAAAGCGTCCACCATTCGCAAACAAAGCCATACCAGCCGTGTTTGGCAGCTCTACCCACTCAATTGCGTCCACGTAAATGGCAAGGTACCAATCACATACTTCGCTTGGCAGAATTTCCGCTAACAACGCAAAATTTCCAGTAACCATTAATCGCTGTATATGGTGAGCATAACCATATTTGAGTGTTTGGCCTATAGCATCCTTCATACAGGCCATATGGGTTTGACCATTCCAATACCATTTAGGCAGCGCACGATCATGACTATAAAAGTTATCCTGCGCCATCTTTGGCATATCTAGGTAATACATACCTCGAACGAACTCTCTCCAACCCAAAATCTGCCTTACAAAGCCCTCAACATCAGATAAATCTAAAGAATATTTTTTCCATGCTACTAGTACAGCTTGAATCACTTCCCGAGGGTTGATTAATTTAAGATTTAAAGAACTGGACAGAATAGAATGCCAACCAAAAGGAGTGTCGGTCCACATCGCATCCTGAAAAATACCAAAATTTCTCAAACGATATTCAACAAAATAATTCAGGCCTACTAACGCCTGTTCTCGAGTGACCGGCCAATTGAATGCATCCAAAGATCCAGGATGATCTTTGTAAGTTTCACTCACATACCCCAAGACTTCTTGAGTAATCCGATCAGATTCAAAAACGGCTGGAGAATCAATCATTCCCGGACCTTTTTTTGGATAAGGTTTGCGGTTGTCTTGATCAAAATTCCATTGCCCACCCTCTGGGTTGCCGTCGGCGTCAACCAATATCCCATGAGTCTTACGCATCAGACGATAAAAATATTCGAGTCTTAACTCTTTCTTATTGGATACCCAATCTACAAACTCCTGATGCGTGCAATAGAAATGATCATCCTCACGCATGTCCAGATCAAGATTTAATTCTTTAGCCAAAGACTCTATGGCTTGTTTAAGCCGCCATTCCCCAGGCTCCACGCAAACGAGACTGGTAATTTTCTTTTTAAGTAGCTCTTCTTTTAAAACCTCAATCATTGGGAGGGTTGACTCCCTAATGTATGTGAGTGGATATTGCAGCTTTTTAAGTTCCTGTGCAAAGTGCCGCATCGCAGATAAAAATAAAGCAATCTTCGCCTTATGGGACCATACATACTGAGCCTCATTAGCTGACTCAATCATGATGACTTCGTCGACCTGGAAATCAAAATCTCTCAGAGCGGCACCCTGCAAATCTAACTGGTCACCCAGAATCAAAATTAACCTAGCTTGATTCTTCATGTTAAATGCTTCATTTCTGCTTATATTGAGTGGAGCAATAAGCTCGCGTTACAAGCTTACTTCGCAATACCGCATGTTTTGTAGCACGCCCTGTCACACGTTTTCGCCAAAGCTCAAATGAGCGGCGCTTTAACTCTCTGCGCATGATGGCAATAACCTGAGGCTCCGGAAGTCCAAAAGTTTTTTCAATAGCATCAAAGGGGGTTCGATCCTCCCAAGCCATTTCAATTAGGCGGGATAGATCGGGTTCAGAAAGGATTTTTAGAGGGGATTTAGGCACTACGTAAGTTTAAGACTTATTTTGCAAAAAAGTATTTAAATCCGTTACTGACTTAACCCCTAATTTCTGCCTCCCTCAGATTGAGCGCTCAATTAAAATTTACGGGAAAAAACTACATTATTAGATACCACTTAAAAAGCAATCTATGAAGTAGGATGTATCAATGAATGAGTCACTATTGCACGTGCAATACATGTATTAAGCATCGCCATCTGAGTTGGTGGGGTGGGTTTTGTAACCCTAGTTTTATTACCCTCAATCAAAAAATCATCATTTAAAAATGAATATTTATCCATGTTCAACAATCTTGCAAGTCAATTTTCCTCTATAGCAAGAGTTGATGTTGCTCGGCGCTTTTTATCATAGAGCCTGTTTTTATCAAAAATCATGGTCACATAGTCAAAGATGGCCATGGCATATACAAATCAATGGCGACTGAGAGTAGAGATGATTAGCGAGAATCTCCACAGACAAAGTAATCACTTAAATGAGCCTAACCTTAATCACCATCAACCCGTGGATACAAAGCAAAAAACCGCCTTAAGTTGGTTAGCATTTCTGATGCCCTCGGAAATGCTTAAGCTCTAAATGGCTTAATTTCTCCTGGCTTGCGCAACATTTTATTTACCTCATCTAAATGTATCTCTTCTTGAACAATCATTTCTCGTGCATATTCTTCAAGAAGAACGGCCCGTACACCTGGCTCCCGCCTATTTGAAACTTCAGCAATTTTTAATAAATCGTAATAAGCCATAAGAGCAACTTTTTCATGTTGAAGGCTTTCGCGCAAAATATCACCAATATCATGCTGCTCGGTTTCGAGCAAAGGGCTAGTCTTTAGTGATGGGTGTATTTAACAACCCCAACTAACTCTTACTCGAAGTGCTTGTTGGGCCCCTTTTGTAATTACTTATGCCCTATCACTGTAGCTTTCCATCCAATCAAAAGTAATCTTGACCTAATTGAGAGTGATTCTCATTTATGTTATATTGATGAG
>Ga0364874_10875_pt1 | contig 11859 bp, 11 predicted proteins | sample ExccelAu500001D4_2_FD_206922 | JGI IMG/M metagenome (GOLD analysis project Ga0364874, IMG submission 206922) | Enriched cells from Trout Bog Lake Hypolimnion, Wisconsin, USA - BchlTB.Aug07.5000.01.D4 | ecosystem: Environmental > Aquatic > Freshwater > Lake > Hypolimnion/Profundal zone | place... | reverse complement strand
GCTGCGACCCTTGGTGAAGCTAATTAACAAGCAGCCTCTTGATACAAGTTTTGTTGAGGTCACTAACTCGGTTTATATCATCACCCCTAAACGTTTTCAAAAATTGGCTCTAAAGCAATTTATTGCGACCTTAGAAGCGGCCGGTTATCAGGCGCATGATATTGAAGTTGACCAATTTGGTGATGATGAAGTAGAAATTCAGGCGGTTTTAACCGATTCAGCGGTTGATGGGGATCAAATGGATGCTTTAATTCAAAAAATAGCTGATATGGAATATGTCAATCAAGCCTACTGGAGTCCAAGTACTACAGATTGATGGCTTGACATCGTATTGAAATATTTTAAGTTCAATATCTGCATGTGAATACCTATCTTAAAACTGAACGTTCTGTGCGCTCTACGCCTTCCACGCACTCCACAATTACTTGCCCTCATTGCCAGGCTATTGAAAATCTAGAGATTCCAAAAGGCTTTTCCCAGCACCTATACCGCTGCCCATCCTGTTCCGTCATCCTTAAGCCTAAATCTGGTGATTGCTGCATCTTCTGTAGCTTTGGGAGTGTCGATTGCTTAAGTTCAGAGCAAAATTTAGCTGCGTAAATATTTCCCTGATAGATTAAGCGTTATATTCAAGAGTGTGCAATCTGTATTGCTTAGAATATGCAGACTTAAACGCGAATTTGCTATTTTTGCCGCACTTATCTTATTACTGGGAACATCTTGACTGCGCTTCGAAATAACCCCAAATCTCCTGCATCTGATTTAGTGGCTGCTATTGATTTGGGTTCAAATAGTTTCCGGATGATTGTGGCTCAAGAGGTTCAAACTCCCTCGGGAACTCAAATACGTCCTATAGATACCCTCAGGGAGACTGTTCGGTTGGCTGCTGGGTTAACCGAAGATAAATTGCTTGGATATGATGCTTATCAACGGGGTCTTGTGGCCATTCACCGCTTTGGCGAACGTATAAGGGGATTTGATCCCTCTAAGGTTCGTGCGGTAGCTACTAACACTCTGCGCGTCGCAAAAAATGCCCAAAATTTTGTTCGTGATGCTGAAGTGGCATTGGGATTTCCAATCGAAGTCATTGCGGGGGTGGAAGAAGCGCGCTTAATTTATATTGGCGCAGCCCATGAAGTATCGGCCACCCAAGGAAACCGATTGGTAGTCGATATTGGCGGTGGTTCTACTGAGTTTGTAATTGGCAAAGGGTACGAGCCTAAGCTAATGGAGAGTCTCTATATTGGTTGCGTCTCCCATAGCATGCAATTTTTCCCTAAGGGTATTATTGATTCGCATGCCTTTAAAGAGGCTGAGTTGGCTGCAAGGCGCGAGATTCAAGTAATTGCAGGTGCTTACCTGAAAAGCGGATGGAATCAAGTCATTGGTTCCTCAGGGACAGCCCGTGCTTTAGCGGATCTCATTACTGAAAATCACCTCAATGGCCAGGGTGATGGATTGACTATGGGACGTGTCCATGCAGGCAGCGGTTTAATTACCCGTGATGGTCTTCGGGCTCTCAAAAAACATCTACTTAAGTATGGGCATGTGAACCAAGTAGAGTTACTTGGGCTAAAGGATGATAGAAGGGCGGTATGGCCAGGTGGCTTGGCTATCATGATTGCCGTATTTGATGAGCTAGGTATTGAGGCCATGGAGGTGACCGATGCTGCCTTAAGAGTGGGAGTGCTCTACGATCTTTTGGGTAGATCCCAGCATCACGATATGCGTTATGTGACAGTCGAGCAGTTTATGCAGCGTTACGCTGTTGATAGGGCACAAGCGACTCGCGTTGGTAGGTTGGCTGCAGAGTTTTTGGATCAACTACCCAGACCTGAGGGCGAGAGTAGGGCTAACAATATTGCCCTATTGCAATGGGCGGCAAATTTACATGAAATAGGCTTATCTATTTCACATAATGGATATCACAAGCATTCTGCTTATATTGCGGGTAATGCGGATATGCCAGGTTTTTCTAAGAATGATCAGGCTCGCTTAGCCGCCTTGCTAATTGGCCATACTGGAAAGCTAGGAAAGCTCGCAAACAACGCCGGTTTTTATGATTGGCGCATGCTATTTTGCTTGCGTCTGGCTCAAGTGCTCTGTAGGGGCCGTAGTGATGTGAGCTTGCCAAAAGTGAAGGTATTAGAGCGAGATAGTACATACTTTGTTTCTCTTTCTAAAGAGTGGGCGAGCAAGCATCCTCTGACTGAGTTTAGCTTGCAAAAAGAAGCAGCCGAATGGGAGCGTGTCGGCCGGTCTTATGAGGTTGGGCTTAAATAAAATTCCTCACAGACCTAGGAAGTGTTTGGCATAGCGTGGGTTAATTTCTGACAGACGTAACATGGTCAGTAAATCAGCGGTATTAAAGTCTGGATCCCATGCAGGTGCACTACAAATCTTTGCTCCTAATTTGAGATAGCCCTTAATAAGGGGCGGCGGTTCCACTTCCAGCCCCCCATTGAGTTTTTCTAGGGGTAAGGGAAGTTTTGGAAAGGCGTGGATTTCAATCGGCGCCATTTGATCATTGCGAAGTGAGTTAAATAAACTTGCTGCAAAGTGTCCGCCATCTGCCATGGGAATACTTGCGCAGCCCAACATGATTTCATAGTCATGCTTTTGCATGTACTGCGCTAATCCACTCCATAGGGACATGATGACTGCGCCTGAGCGGTAATCGGCATGCACACAAGATCTGCCTAGTTCGACCATCTTAGGGCGTAAATGATTTAAGCGGGTCAAATCAAATTCGGTATCAGAATACAGGCGACCTATTTCGATGGCCTTATGTGGCGGGAGAACACGATAGGTGCCCACTACTTTGAGGGTTTCATGATCACGAATTAGCAGGTGATCGCAATAGGCGTCGAATTCATCCACATCTAAGCCTTCAGAATTTTGAGCAAGTGTTGCTCCCATTTCATCGGCAAACACCTTATAGCGTAGACGCTGCGCTTCTTTAACTTCACTCTTATTTGAAGCCCAAGTAATTTGAAAGGCAGGTTTTTTAATCTTATGAACTGGCTTTTCAATTACAGGAAATTTTTGAGCCTCCTGAGTTCCTTGAGTCTCAGGAGTCTCGATGGTTGCCTTGGCAAGTATCTGAGTACGAGGCTTGGTAGCAAATTTTTTACCAAAGAGTTTTTTCGCTAATTTTTTGGGGAATAGCTTTTTTAGAGGGCTACCTTTTTTCTTTTTAGGTTTTTTTTCAAGAGATGGGCCAAAGAAATCGAAGGCGCCTAGAGGGTTTGGAATGTCTGACATAGTGATCCTTATGGATTGATCATCAATCGTATTGCGGGTTTATTTCAAGCTGAAAAAGAGGGGAATGCATATCGTGGCCCAGAGAAGCGCCGCGATGATTAAAGCAAGCATGACAGCGGCAGAGCCAAAATCCTTGGCCCGCTTAGAGAGATCATGATGCTCAAAAGAGATTCGATCGATAGCCGCTTCAACACTTGAGTTGAGGAGCTCTACCAGCAAAACCATCAACAAAGCAGAAATAAGTAAAACTTTTTCTAGTTGGCTCACGGGTAAGAAAAGGGCAATTGGTGTTAACAAAATCAATAGGGTGAGCTCTTGTCGAAAAGCACTTTCCTCAGTAAAGGCATATACCATTCCGCACCAAGAGTTTTTGGCTGCATGCCAAGCTCTGGTTAATCCTCTGTTACCTTTATGGGGATTTTGATTGATGTTGTATTGTTTCTTGATCAAAAGATAATCCTTTTAAGCGAGGGCAGCGATGTGCACCTCAGGTGATGGAACCGGTTTGAGGTGTTGAGCAAACTGTTCCGATGCCGAGCGCCATGAGAATTTTTCTGCATGAGCACGAGCAACTTCTCTTGGGATTTTTAAAGCCTGCATACAGGCTTCTCGTAAATCTTCATTCATAGCGCCTGCGGCAGAGTCTCCCAATACGTCGATTGGGCCGGTGACAGGGTAAGCGGCTACAGGTGTTCCACAAGCCATGGCTTCAAGAATTACGAGGCCAAAGGTATCGGTTTTGCTTGGAAATACAAAGACATCAGCTGCCGCATAGACTTTGGCTAACTCCACTTGTTGTAAAACGCCTAAATAGTTAATGTTGGGGTATTTCTCTTTAATGCCAGCCATGGCGGGCCCATCACCAACTACCCATTTTGAGCCTGGTAGATCAATTTCTAAAAATGCGTTGATATTTTTTTCTACTGCAACCCGGCCTACATAAAGGAAGATAGGGTGCGCAGTATTTAAAGCTTTAGAGTCTTGTATTTTGAATATATTGAGATCTACACCTCTCGACCAAAGAACTACATTGGTAAAGCCATATTTCTCTAAATCTTTTTTTACGACAATCGTTGGGGCCATCACAGCCATAGAGGGACCGTGGAACCAACGCAAAAAGGCATAAGTTATCCCAAGTGGCATCCCGATTCTGGCTTTGACGTACTCAGGAAAACGCGTATGGTACGCAGTTGAAAACGGCAGTTTATTTTTAACTGCATAAGCTCTAGCGGCAATTCCTAAAGGGCCTTCGGTAGCAATATGCATTGCATCAGGGGCAAATTCTTTAATGCGCTTAGCCACCTGTTTTCCTGGAAATAATGAAAGAGAAATATCAGGATAGGTAGGGCAGGGAATGGTTTTAAATTCTTTTGGTGTAATCATGCTCACTTGATGACCCATTGCAGTGAGTTCTGCACAAGTTTGCTTCAGTGTTCTAACGACACCATTTACTTGAGGTTCCCAAGCGTCAGTGATGATCATAATTTTCATAGTACAGCCTCTTTAATGAGTTGTTCAATAGGGGGTAGTAAAGAAATTTCTGGAGTTTCGACTGGTTCGCCTCTAATTTGTGTCCAGTGAATAATTTTGAGCTCACCTGCATGGGTTTCGACTAGGGCAGTGAGGCTTTCAACCCAATCGCCATCATTGCAATAGAGCAAGCCATCGATTTCACGGATTTCAGCCTTGTGGATATGGCCACACACTACGCCATCGCAACCTCGTAAACGCGCTTCTCTTGCCATGATGTGCTCAAAGTCAGCGATATAGCTAACCGCATTCTTGACTTGATGTTTGAGGTATTGAGAAAGTGACCAGTATTGCAATCCCATCTTTACCCGCAACATATTGAAATATCGATTGATATAGAGAATGAAGGTATAAAGGGTGTCGCCCACATAAGCTAGCCATTTGGCATATTGCATGACGCCATCAAACAGGTCGCCATGAGTTACCCAGAGTTTTTTGCCATCTAAGGTTGTGTGAATGACTTCTTCAACCACTTTAACGTCACCAAATGACATGCCAAAGAATTGTCGGGCACTTTCATCATGGTTCCCTGGTACATAAATTACTTCCGCGCCTTTACGGGCTTTACGAAGCAGTTTTTGGACTACATCGTTGTGAGATTGCGGCCAATAGAATGAACGTTTGAGTTTCCAGCCATCAATAATATCGCCAACTAAGTAGAATTTATCTGCTTCGTTATGCTTGAGAAAATCCAGCAGGTAGTTTGCCTGACACCCCGATGTCCCAAGGTGTACGTCTGAAATCCAGATAGCTCTGTAGTGCATCATGAGTTTGAATTAAGCCAGCCTCATATGTAAGCCTCGTGACACTTTCAAGTCACTTTTATGACGTATATAATTTTCAGTATTGGCTTTGTGTTTATGATTGGATATGCATTCGAAAAATCCTCATACAAAAAAACAAACAGCATTTTTATTTAGACTCTATCTGTGGTCTCTAATTTGGCTGCATATTATGGGTGGGGTGATGACCTTACTTTTTGTTTTCCCTTTTCAAAAAGAAAATCTGAAGAGGTGGCATATACAGCGATGGTCGAAAGGATTGCTCGGTATATTTAAGGTTGAGCTTGTTGTGCATGGATCGCAAATATTGCCCAAAAGATCCTACTTATTGGCCGCCAATCATATTTCTTGGCTGGATATTCATGTGATTAATGCCTTTAATCCTATTCGTTTTGTTGCTAAATCAGAAGTAGAAGGTTGGCCTATTTTTGGTTGGATGGCTAAGCAGCTAGGAACCGTATTTATTAAGCGTGATAACTTACGGCACGCTCGTGAGGTATCTGGTGAGGTAGGAAAAATTCTCCAATCTGAATCAATTTGTATTTTTCCCGAGGGCACTTCTAGTCTAGGCACTCACGTTCTGCCATTTAGGGCGAACCTATTTGAGTCGGCAGTGAGTTCTGGGACGCCCGTTTATCCACTCGTAATTCAATACTTTTCTACTAAAACTGGTTTACGAAGTGATGTGCCTGCGTTTGTGGGGGAGATGGGCTTGCTAGAGTCAATCTCCAATATTCTTAAGGAACGCGATCTAAGGGTAGAGTTAAGCTTTTTAGAGCCCCTGAAATGTCAGGATGGATTGGCTCCAGATCGTAAGCGGCTAGCCCAATATAGTCAGGAAATGATCTCCAGCTCTATTAAATGCTATATGTAATTAAAATGTCATATCCTTGGGTTAAAACTATCGGCTGTAATTAGGAAAACGAATGACCTCAAAGCATAAAGAGATGGCTGATTGGTATCAGCGTGCTCAAGCAGAAATTTTAGATAGCATGGATGAAGAGCTCGAAATGGAGCTCGATGATGGTCGCCTATCTCCTGACGGGGGAAGTGGTTCGGCCATTTCTAGGCAAACCTACTTTAAAGAGTTATTTCGCCTTCAGGGTGAATTGGTCAAATTACAAGACTGGGTTGTGGAAAATAAGGTAAAAGTTGCAGTTTTATTTGAAGGTCGTGACTCAGCAGGTAAGGGCGGTGCGATTAAGCGGATTACCCAGCGTTTAAACCCCCGCGTTTGTAAGGTAGTGGCATTACCAGCGCCCAATGAGCGCGAAAAAACCCAGTGGTACTTTCAGCGCTATATTTCCCAATTGCCAGCTGGCGGAGAAATCGCTTTGTTTGACCGCAGTTGGTATAACCGTGCCGGAGTCGAAAAGGTGATGGGATTTTGTACTGATGAGGAGTACGAAGAGTTCTTGAGAACGGTTCCAGATCTAGAGCGCATGATGGTAAATTCTGGAATTATTCTGATTAAGTATTGGTTCTCGATTTCCGATGAGGAGCAATACAACCGATTTATGATGCGAATTCATGATCCGTTAAAGCAATGGAAGCTCAGTCCAATGGATTTAGAGGCTCGCCGCCTTTGGGAGGACTACACCAAGGCCAAAGAGACCATGTTGGAGCGCACCGATATCCCTGAGGCACCTTGGTGGGTAGTTGCCGCAAATGACAAGAAGAAGGCACGTTTAAATTGCATTACGCATCTGCTTAGCCAAATTCCTTATAAAGAGATTGATCACCCCATTATTACCCTGCCAAAACGTGTTCATAATCCAGATTATTTACGGGGTCCAGTGCCTCCTGAGATGTACGTCCCAGAGGTTTATTGAAAGATTCCGCTTAGTGGTAATCTCTCTCTAAATGAGAGGGAGAGTTATGAAATTGCATCAGGCGGTTACTAATAGAGAATTTAAGCTACTAATTAAGCCAAAAGACTTGGATAGACGCAGCCAAATTACTAGGCTCACCCAGCAAATTCTCGATTTTTGCCATAAAAACAAGGTTCAATTTTTTCATTTAGACAATGCAAATACTGGCCTGAGAAACGTTTATTTTTACGATACCCCTGGTGAAGATTTGCGACTCAATAATATTATTTTGCGCGTAAGGGAATCGCGCCAAAATGTTTGGGTGGATGATTGGTGTGAAGTCACCCTCAAATGCAGGACTCACGATATAGAAGAGTCTTTTAAATTTGACCCTACCCCAAAGAAAAGTATTAAATCTAGATCTCGTTTGAAACAAGAAATATTGCGTGGGGAGGAAATCGGATCTAAGCGTATGATTTATTCGAATAATGCGATTTTAGATGCGGTGCCCTTAGACAAAATTTTTGATCGTACCTATGCCAGTATCGGTAATTTTTTCCCTAGCTTAAAAAAATTACCGATTGACCATAAAGCGCCACTTCGAATTGTTGGTGGTCAGACTAATAAAATTCTCGAGGCATGCCTTCCCATTGGAAATTTGCAGTTTGGTGATGGTGTTCAGGCCCATTGCGATATTGCAATTTGGATGAAGAGCGTCGGTGATCCTATTGTTGGAGAATTGGCTTTCTCATATCGAGTGACTGATGGAAATAGAGCGGAGAGCAAATCCCATAAGCGGGCTGATAAGTTCTTTAAGAAGCTTCAAATAGAGTTAAAGGATTGGCTGGAAATTGGTAGCACTAAAACTGCTTTGGTATACGGCAAGCCTGAATAAAGTTTTTGTAAATGGAATCGTCAAATAATAGTTTTGTAACTCTTCGGGATTTATTCATCCAATTTATTATTGTTGGGGCGGTAAGTTTTGGTGGCGGCATTATTGCCTATGAACGCATCTTGCTAGTGGACAAGCGCAAATGGTTATCGCCCGATGAATTTATGGCCTATTTGACAATCAGCCAGACAATGCCTGGGCTAAATTCAGTCAACCTGGCGGTATTAGCGGGCGATAAGTTGCGTGGCGCCATTGGAGCGGTTGCCGCTGTCTTGGGATTAATTCTTCCTGGGTCAGTATTTGTTTTGGTCATTGGCATTCTTTATACGAGCAAATCCAATCACTATTTGTCTAATTTAATTTTGCCGGGTATTGCTGCAGCAGCTACCGGATTATTGGGTGCAATCACTTACCGTATTGGTGATGAGCATTGGCGTCATGTGAAGTCGCTGTTTTTGATCGTAACCACTTTCATCTTGATGAGCATCGCCAAGCTATCCCTCCCACTCGTTTTATTGGTCATGGCTCCGATCGCCATTTATCTTTATCGACCCAGTAAAAAGCTATGAATGTATTCATTCAGCTAGCTCTCAGCTTTTCTTTGCTGTCTATCTTGGCGGTGGGGGGTGGTACTGCTGTTTTGCCAGAAATGCAAAGCATATTAGCGCACCAGTTTGGCATTGACCATACTCAATTTGTTCATGCATACAGTATTGGCCAGCTGTCCCCTGGCCCCAATATGCTCATGGTTTTGATAATTGGCTATCGAATCGCGGGATTATTGGGTGCGGGCGTTGTACTCTTGGCCTTCTTTTTACCCTCCAGCATTCTGTGTTTTTATGCTGGACATTTATGGAGCCGCTTTGGAGAAAGTCCTTGGCGTCGCACAGTTCAAAATGCTTTAGAACCCATCTCCATTGGATTAATGGCCTCGGGTGTTTATGCAGTTGGGAAGGCTTCGATTTTTAGTCCAGTTACCTTAGCCTTGGCCTTGGTAACCCTTTACCTCATCCTTAGAACAAAAATAAATCCAGTTTTAGTTATTCTTGTTGCGGGACTGGTTGGGGCATTATTTAGTTACTATTCATAGTGGGCTCTTGCTCAAAAGGCCGCTTTAACACCCACCATCAAGCTTCTACCTGGCTGAGGGGCATAGAGTCTAACGGTTTCAGGCGTGGTGGCATAGCGTATATCTTGATTGAGCAAATTACTTAAACGTAGGTAGCCTGTCCAAGAGACCGCTTGAATTTTCTCTGTATAAGAGAGGCCGGCATTAAGTAGGTTGTAACTTGGTGTAGGCCCAATTTCAAAGCTTGCTAAACGGGTTTGTTGGTAAGCATGAATGTAAGTCGCATTCATTTTCCATTCATTGATTTGGTGAGCTATTTCGGCGCCAAGGCGTGGAGCGGGCTGTAAGGGTAAATTTCCACCGCTATTAAAGGTCCCTTGCGAGGCGTCTCCAAAAATTCTGCCGCCCGTACCGTTTTCTTGCCAGTTGTAAGTAAGCTCCGCTTCGGCACCTTTAATGGTGGCGTTAGCTTGTTGGGAAACGACTACGGGGTAATTGACATAACCTTCGCCAGTTGCAGTATTGCCTGTGTAATAGCCGTAGATGTAGTTAGTAAATTCATTTTGATATACGTTAGCTTTGCCTCTAATTAATCCACTATTTTTCTGTAGGCCAATCTCAAAATTATGAGAGGTTTCAGTTTGCAATCCAGAATTACCAACAATAAATGTGGATGTCGCATCATGAGGTCCATAGGCATAAAGCTCAGGAGCATTTGGTGCTCTTTGTGACTCCGTATAGGTTGCCCCTAGGCCATAACCACGTAAGAATTCCCAGACACTTCCCGCTGAATAAGAAAGCAAATTAAATTGACGATTTAATAGCGTAGGTGGGTTGTATGTAGAACCTCCGAATATGATGTCGCCTTCCCCGGCAAATACGCTAGATTGATTGGGATTTTGACCCACATTGTTATAGCGTAAACCCAAGCTATTTTTAAAATCACCAAAATTACCTTGCTCAACCCAAAATAGCGCATTGGAATTGGTCACAGTTTGCGGAACGATGCTGGAATTACCAGAAGCAATATCAGTTGCAGTTAATTTAGCGGTTGAGGCCTGAAGTCCATAACTACCTTTCCAGCCATTCCATTTTTGGTGATCAAGAACTGCGCGTAGTTCAGTGGCATCATTTTTCCAGTTGGTTTGCGCCACTCCATTGTTGTCAAATTCATTGTGTACGTAATGACTATTAGAGGCGCTAAATTTAAAAGCGGTAAATCCATCAAAGGGGTCCTGAGTCTCATGCTGAAGATCATAGCGATTTTGAGATTGCTGAATAAATCCGCCATCAGCAGTAGGAACACCATAGTTATGATTAAGGCGTTCAACAGATACCCCTGTATAGCCATGATCACCAATGTAAGAGGCGCCAAGCCCTAAGTTATTTTGATCATTAAAAGAGAAGGGGAGTTTGCCAGAATAGGGAACGTTTTGCGGTACCCCTGGACTAATTTGCCAGTTGGCATTTGGCCCTCCTAATTCGGCGTACCCTGGAATGCCATAGTCATTTGCATTGCTAATGGCGGTATCCAAATGTAAAGCAATCGGCCCTGTGGAGCTATCTAAAACTGCGCTAGCGGTCTTTCCTTGATTAACGGTTTCATAGCTTGTGTTCATTGAGCCTGTTACTTCGCCTGGCAATGAAGTGGCAATTCTGTCGTTAATCACATTAACTAAGCCGCCGCTTGATCCTGAGCCATACATTAAGGCTGAGGCTCCTCGCAGGATTTCAATTTGACGGGTGCTATCTAGCGCATTAGCCGTTGCATGGTCCGCCGAGATGCTAGAGACGTCACTTACAGAAAGGCCATTTTCTAAAATCTGTACACGCGCACCTTCTAGTCCTCGAATTACAGGCCTGGATGCCCCAGCTCCAAATCCAGTGGCAGATACACCCAACTCATTTGATAGGGTTGCACCAAGACTGCTGCCTAATTTGTTTTGCAACTCGTCGCCTGACAAAGTTTTGCTAGGACTAAGCAAGTTGCTCTCTTGATTGGCATTGGATTGAATGACTAGGCCGGTTTCGGGGGTGAGGTCAGCTTGAGCGTAAGAAATCTCTACTCTGGTGCTAATGCCAATGCCGATAACAGTGGTCACAATTAAGGAACTGCGAATGCCAAATTTCATGCTTAACTCTTTAATCGCTATTGAATTTAATTCAATAGGTGGACTACACGAAGGATTCGTCTCTTAGAGGCGATCTTGATGGGTTTAAAGAGTAAGACTAGGTGGAGCTCTGGATTGGTAAGAGGCCCAAGAAACCTGAGGGGATGTGAGGTTGGAAAGCTGTGGATTGCTTTCCTTATGAGAAATGGTATTTACTGATGCTTGAATATGTGGGGCAATAAAACTGGCCAGGGTTAATGCGTCAAACAAATGACAGGCAGCTGAGCCATGACTTATTGCTGGAGATGAATGAGTACTTAAATGCAACTCTGAATTTGAACCTTGAAATCCTGCATGGGCGATTCCATGGGTAAAGCCCAAGCTTTGGGTTCCTAGCAGG
>Ga0364874_10867_pt1 | contig 11971 bp, 20 predicted proteins | sample ExccelAu500001D4_2_FD_206922 | JGI IMG/M metagenome (GOLD analysis project Ga0364874, IMG submission 206922) | Enriched cells from Trout Bog Lake Hypolimnion, Wisconsin, USA - BchlTB.Aug07.5000.01.D4 | ecosystem: Environmental > Aquatic > Freshwater > Lake > Hypolimnion/Profundal zone | place... | reverse complement strand
CGGAACAAGGGAAATTCCCCTCGAGACGATGGTGTCAGCCCGGAGCGGGAGAGTTCGCTGTATTTCAAAATAGCTTCATGAGCATCAACTCTCGAAAACACAGAGTCTCTTCCAGATGAAAGGACAATACTGGACATCGACTTTGCAAGAATAGTGCTGTCAAGCTCTCCCTGACGGATGAGAAGATCAAGCCGTTCCCTCTCCTGCATGGCGAGTGTGAAGAGAGACACCGTCAGTGTCGAAGAACAGATCAGAACAGCAAAGAGGATGACAAGCTTATACTTGATCTTCACGATGTCCCCTATATCAGTTTTTCCATCACAGCATCGCTTCTCGCGGCACGGGGAATATATATCTTAGCTGTTTTGTTCTTCAGGTCAACTAGAGAATATACAATGCAGAGGATTTAAATACAATACCGGTATAAGGAATACTATAGACTTTTCTTTTCCAGCACCAGCGAAAGATATGACCGGCGTTCAAATTCAGAAACACCAAGTTCAACGGCAGCAGCAAGGACATCTTTTTCAACAGAATCCCTATCCTCGCCGATCTTCTCGATCTCTATAAACAATCCCAGAGCAGGAACATCATCCAGGCAGACAGTTATCCCGTTCAGTTCATAGCTATCCCGTTTCTTTTCGACAGACCCGACATAACAGAATCCGAGGTTTTCCAGAATTGACCGCATTGTTGCATAGTCGCCAATCGCTGTTTCAGCTTCAAAGCGGCTCTTTGCAACTCCTCCGAGCTTAGGGCCCTTGTATGTGATGAAGCACTTACCATTCTGCACTCGCAGCCGGAAAGCCTCCTGCGTCTTTTTGAAATCACGAAAAGGATGATTGAAGTAATCATCCTTTTCTTTAACAGAGCCGGAAAAAGAAGCACCCTTCGACAGAAGAAGATCTTTCATTTTATCATGCGAAGAACATCGCGCTTTAACTTCAATTTCAAGCATCAGAGTGCCTTCTTCATTGGCCAGGTAATCACAAGCCCGTCACCGCCGATCGAATTAACAGGCTTCCCGTTTATGCGAATGGTAATGCCTTTGACCCCGGGAAACTGCATTGAGGTATAGAAAAGCTGATTAAGCCTTCCCGTGAGAATATCGCCATGCGCATTTTCGGAGAATTCCGAAGAGAGATCAATCTCGGCTATCCCGTTTCTAACAGCAGCACTCCGTATTGTGAGACCTTCAGGGAACGAAGAAATAAGACCTTTTTTCCCCTCAGCATCATCCGTACCCTTGACAAGCGCATTCAAGGCAGCAAGCAGAGTGTCACTGCCGGAGACTTCCTTTACCACCGGCCATGGGCTCACCTTTCCCGTTCTATCATTATAGATGAGGTAATAGACCTTGACTTTCTTTTTTTCAGCTGAAGACTCTTCCGGCTTTGCAGGGGTCACTTCTTTGGCGGGTTCATCTTTCTTCTCTGAAGATCTTTCCGTGACGGCAGAATCCTTTACTCCAGCCTTTAAACCGGGAATGCTGACCCTCCCGCCTTTAGAATTGAGAACCATCACCAGAGCCGTAGCAAGAAGCATGATGATGAGAATATATAGAGGGACCATATTCCTTGAAGCTTCAACTTTCTTCACACTCTTCTTCTGTGCGGCTTTTTTCTTTGCAGCCATGTTCATCCCACCTCATCAATATCCGGCTCATCAACCGCAGACCGGTTGTTTCATAAAACATTAAAATATAAAATGTCCATTTCTGTAAATGCACGTGCCGTCGGCAAAAATCCCCCCGGCATTCATATCGGCAAGAAGATCCCAGTGAATGGGTGACTGATTCAGTCCGCCGGTCTCTTTATACGTTGATCCGAGCGCCATATGAACCGTTCCGCCCATCTTCTCGTCAAAAAGCATATTCTTCGTAAATCGTGAAATTCCGTCGTTCGTTCCGATAGCGCATTCTCCGAACCGTCGTGCTCCTTCAATCTGCATAATGCGGTCGAGCAACTCCTTTCCGCGGGATGCAGACCAAGAAATAACAAGACCGTTTTTAACCTCAAGTCTGATATCCTCAATCTCTTCCCCCATATAAATACCGGGATAGGAAAAGAGGATATGACCATTGACAGAATCTTCAACTGGAGAAGAGAAGACTTCACCGGACGGCATATTTCTTCTGCCGTCAGAGTTGATCCATTTTCTGCCCTTGACAGAAAAAGTTATATCGGAATCATCATTGACGAAACGTACTGCTGTCGCCCTGTCTAGCCTGTAAACAGCAGCCTGCTGATTTTCCCTGACCCTGTTCCATGCTGCAACCGGATCATGATCAAAAAGGCGGCAAGCTCCGAAAACAAACTGTTCATACTCGCCGAGACTCATACCACATTCCTGTGCGGCAGCATCAGTGGGGAATTCACACAGAGTCCAGCGGAGAGAACCATTCGCAGACCGGGATGAAAATATATCATGCAGCTCACCCTTGGCTTCCCCGAGTTTTTTCTTCGTTTCAGCCGGAATGCTCTGCATGTTTTTGAGATTAAACGGCGCACGGATAGTCAGGATAGCATCATAACTTTCATAGATGATCCGCTCAAGCGGGGATATTTCGCCTATCTGCTGATCAGACGCACACTCAGCGAAAATTCTATCCTCATCACGAATCGCAATTTTCGCATCATAGTGAGCTCCTGCAAGAGTGAGTCCTCTGTAGACAGGGGCTAAAAGCGGTTCCGCCAGATATGAAGAACGGATAGAGACTCTGTCACCAGGTTGAGCGCGGAGACAATAACGGACAAGAAGATCTGCATAACGTTCATAAAGAGAGTTCATCGATTACCTGCATCAGTTTAATACCGGTTAATTCCTGCACACGGTAAAGAGATATATAGTAAACTTCACGGACCAGAAACGAAAGCTTTGCATCCCAGCTTCTGTACCGGGATGTAAGCGTTGCAGAAGGATAAGCAGTCATCCGTTCGCTCTGAGCAATAAGAAGCGCCCGTTTAAGGTGAAACGGATCGCTGACAAGTGCAAAGGTTTTGAATCCGTGCTGCTGAGCAATGATGCGCGCATAGTGAAGATTCTGAGCAGTGTTGCGTGAATAATTCTCAATAAATATTGCAGATTCAGGCACACCGTTTTTTACAGCATATTTTCTGCCAATGACAGATTCTCCCGGCTCATCAGGAAACCCTTTCCCGCCGGTGATAATGATATATCTGCAGAGTCCTTTCTTATACAGTTCAATGCCGTGATTAAGGCGTTCTTTGAAAACAGGTGATGGATTATTCCCCCATGCTGCAGCTCCGAGCACTACGGCCGCATCAACATTCACGGTAAGCGTTTTTCTTCCACAGCTGTAAATCTCCCCCATTTGAAAGAGAGCTGCCGATAAAAAAAGAAAAGCAGCAGCAAGAAAAATGGTAAAAAAAAGTCTGAATTTCTTCAATCGGTCCCCAAAGATCTGAAATATGATACATACTTCAAGTCAGATTTTTTAATATGCCCGTAGATCCATTCAAGCAGAAAGCCGGCGAACTCGTCAAGAGGAATGGCTCCTGTCTGACGGAACTGAGCGTTGAGATCATAAACCTTGAAACCGAGAGCGATATGCTCTTTTTTATGCTGTTCAAGATCAGGATACCCCCGCCGTGCAAGATACCCCTCTTCACTTTCAAAGTGTTCTGCCATGTATTCGATGAGAGCATCAAGCATACGAAGTGTCGCATCGCTGCTGGAAAAACTCTTGTACTGTTCGTAGAACTCATTGATATGGTCAACAAGCCACTTGTGCTGAACATCGATTTCATTGATGCCGAAGGCAAGTTCATCATTCCATTCAAACAGCTGCATCTGAACCTCCGTAAAAAACACCGGCATTACGCTGCCGCAAGACTACTCTACCACAGAAACTGAATCTATCAAGTCTGAATACTCCCATAAATAGAAATGCCTGTCTGACCATACTTGCGTTCATCCAGCCGGATAAATGATCCGGCATCCGATTCCAGAATGTTTCCATAATGGTATTGTGCAATCACTCTTCCATCTGCAGCCAGAATCCCTGATTGACCTATTGCAGTCAGAATATCAGCATAAAGAGGGACTGGACCCGGCTTTTTGATATAGGGGGGGTCACAATAGATGAGATCAAACACCCGGCCATCTTCTGCACAGCGTTTGATGCACCTCTCCCAGGAAAAATTCGAAATTGCGGAAACGTCCCCGATACCGAAGGATTTGACAACTCCCCGCAGATAATCAGATCTGCGGCGTTCACTCTCATTAAAGAGAACGAATGACGCTCCGCGGGAAAGAGCTTCAAGACCTATCTGACCTGAGCAGGCAAAAAGATCAAGAAACACCGATGACTGCAGACGCTGGCTGAGGATAGCAAAAACAGCCTCCTTTGTCATCTGCATCGTTGTATCTGCTCCGCCGAATTTTTTGTTGTCAAAAGGGATGATCTTCCCCTTCATCGAGCCGGCAATGATATGCATCCGGACTACTTCCCGTTAAGAGCATCAACAAGCTTCTGAGGATCAAGTCCGTTATTGACTGCAACCTTGGCAATCGTGTCCTGCGCCTGACCTTTACAGGACGGACAGACAAGCTCAAAGCGACGGAAGACTTCGACAGCAGATTTGTCGCTTTTAAACAGATCAGAAAGACGTGTATTGACATCTACCATAGAATCCTCCGGAGACATAATTGTTAAAAAAAGTGTTGCAATAAAACGGGTTTATTCCGTTACTGTCTACAATAATTTCAGGATCCGGAGAAGACAATGGCTAAGTGTGACATCTGCGGGAAATCTGTCCAATTCGGCCACAATGTGAGCCATTCTAACAGAAAAACCCAGGCTATATGGAAACCGAACGTCAAGAAAGTTCGTGTTGTTGACAAGGGAACTGCTGTCAATAAGCACGTTTGCACACGCTGCATACGTTCCGGCAAAATTCAGAAAGCCATCTAACAGCACAAATGTGCTCTAGTAATAAAAAACCGCATCTGTGATGCGGTTTTTTATGTATAACCTTTTTCCCTTAAAACTCACGCGCATAACTCCTGAACCTTCCAGGACTTACAAAATACAAATTATGACTTGAATTTACACCCCCTGAATGTCAGTAATATGTCAGTAAATTGACTAATCTTCGGGGGATTTATGGCTCGAAAGCCTTACACGATGTACAAAAGGGGCAAAATCTGGCAGGTTCAGTTTAATAACTCTGACGGTACCTCCGGATACCAACGATCATCAGGCTGTACAAACAAAGCTGAGGCAGAACAATGGGCTGTGTCTCAAATATCAGATGGTGGCGTTCTTCCAATAGGCAAGTCCCCTACTTTTGTCCAGTTTGCCACAGGCTTCTTTTCCTACAATGGCGAATGGGCAACCAATAAGAAAATTGCTGGTCGTAAAATTAGCGAGCGTCGATGCATTGAGCTCACCAATCTGATTAACAAGCATATTCTGCCTCGTATTGGTCAGCTAAAGATCGCGGATATCAGCAGACAAACCTTAACCGATTTCAGAAATGAACTATACGCTGCTGGGTACGCAGGTGCCTATATAAATAACTCACTAAATACTATCGATATCATTATGCGCTCGGCTGAGGAGCATGGAATCATTCGCGGTGTGCCGAAATGTGAAAAATGCAGCAGTAAACCCGTCAAGGATCGAGGCATTTTAACTCCCGCAGAAGTTACAAAGTTATTTTCAGCTTCAGCGACATGGGACAATAACATGTCGAGAACGGCTTGTTTGCTTGCGGTGACAACAGGGCTTCGTTTTGGTGAAATATTAGGCCTGACCATTGGTGATTTACATTTAGACGAAGGATATTTGGTCTGTCGCCGAAGTTGGGAGCGTAGACTTAGAAAATTAAATGAGACTACGAAAAATGGACGAGCGCGAAACATCATTCTATCTGGTACCGTTATCAATGCTCTTACTGATCTTGTTTCAAACAATCCACACACACCCCTGTCGAATGAAAGCTTTGTTTTTTATGGAAGCGAAAGAAAAGCACCAGTACGTCAACGGATAATAACTGTGTCCTTTCATGCGGCACTGCATAGTATCGGGATTTCTGAATCAGAAAGACAACAGAGAAATATCGTATTTCACAGTTTCCGACACTATTTGAATTCTCTGCTGGTAAATGCAAAAATTCCATTGCAAAAAATACAGAGCATAACTGGTCATCTCTCTCCAGAAATGACCCAGCGTTATTACCATGTAGATGATATGTCTGATGTGAGGGAAGTTCAGAATCAAATAACTAATGATTAAGCATCTTCCACATCTTTGTTGTTATCATCTCTCCCAGATACTGAACGTATTGACGAGTTGGCTGATTACCAAAAGCTGTTGAAGTAGTAGTCATCCACAAAAAAATCTATTAAACGTAACTATCCGTTTACCGATATTAGAATAAGCTCCTTGTCCACGTAGCCGGAGCAAAATTGGGCATTAAAAAGGAATCCTCAACTGCAGAGGGTTCCTTTTTATTATAACGATACATTTGTCATTGGACTTAATCTAAACCTTCATATTTTTTTATCATCAGGGAACTTCTAAGCAAAATTCGGGGTCAGACAATTATATATAGTTTTGGAGCCAGAAATGCTACCCTGTGCAATTTCACATAAAACAGCTTTAATCATTAAAATTAAAAACGATATTTCATTTGATAGAATACCTGCGATTGAACCCATATTTAAAGAGATAAGAGTAAACGACCAAAAGGTTTTAGCGTTTGATATGAGTGATATTGATTATATTGATTTTTCAGGATTAGCTTTTCTTTTAGAAGCTTCATTTAGATGCAAGTTTGTTGATATTGAAATGATTGTTTTTGGTGTTTCTCCGGCTATTATGGAAATAATGAAACTCTCGACTGTAGATACAATGCTAACTATAATTTCCAAAAGACGGATTCAAGACTCATTATAGGAACTAATGCTTAATCAGCACTATTTTAGCTTTTCTTGAGAGAAAATGAGTCAGCATTATTATCGTCAGGATGACATGGATGATGTGCTGGAGGTTTAGCGTGGGGTACTGGAGTAGCACACATAATTCATTGACATTTAGTCCGATTTGGGATAGGTATTATATCGTAAACCCATTTTTCTTGATTCAGACACTTTATCACTCAGGGGTGTCTGTTTTTTATAATCATGAAATCTTATATTTCTCTTTCGGACAAGCCAGCACAACTTTCACTTTCGTTCTGGGATCTTCAACAACAGCCATGCTCGATATATTCTGCCCATATCCACAGTAAACTGCACCTTGTTCGTAATGAGTATGGAATTTACATGTTATGCAAAGGTCTAATGTCATTGATACCTCATGGTATTAAGCAGTGAACACAAACATAGCTAAAACTCAACATGCAATCGAATAAAGATTGTACATGATCGTGTACAATCTTATAATATTATTTTATATTACCAAGAACAACAGGATATATTTCTGATTGAAAGTAATTCTTCAAATTATCAAAATTATCGGCATCATAACTAATTGGACTTGTATCTGAGAGTACTAATACTCCAAAATTCTGATTTTTTGAAAAACTCCACTTTAACTTTAATGAATAATCATTACCAGTAAAACCTCCGTTATACCTACAATTGTAATATACATTTATAATGTCGCCATTTTTTACAACATCGTAGGATTCCAGTCTTGGGCTTGAAGCAGTTGGATGTAAAGATCCGATTATTGCTCCAGCCAAAGCTTCTTTAGAATTATCAGTTGTTCTTACAACTGAACTTTGTGCACGATCAGACCAAGACGCAGTTAAACTTGTTATAGCAGTATTCAAATTATTCATATCATGTTCAGAAAGGCTTTTCAATAAAATGAAAAAAATTACTATTAGTAAAACCAATATCCCGATTTTAATTTTATTATTCATAATGTTTCCATCGATTTAGATGCTTTATACCTTACCAACAAACCAAAAGACTCCATTGCTTATTTACACTATTTTGATAATAGTCCCCCTTAAAATGCTTTCATATAATACCCCAGATTGCTTAGCATACCAAGGGTGAGTTGTTACTTCCAGTGATTTTCCGTCTCTACTCTGTTATGCGCAGTTGTTTGCCAGCCTTTCTACATTTGTTTAAGCCGGAGGCACGGATTGGGAAGGCGTTGGTGCATTTTTTATTATTTCAGTAATTACATAAACTCTTAATATTTTCAATTCATATTCATCATGTTTTTTTCGTATTTTCACATGAACTTCTCTCTGATGTCCAAAAAGTTTTATCTCATCACTACTTGGAGTAACCAGTTCAACAGATTCAATGCTCTCAGGTCTTTCCTTTTTATACTTCGAAGATTCTCTTTCAAAAGCTCGCTCATCAATAGACCAGCAACATATCTCAGGTTTTGTTCTATAATCGTGCTGATGGGTAAAAAATTTATGTAAACATGTTTCAACTTCTAAATGACCAACAAAATCAGGCATTCTCTTCTTTTGAGATATTGGCCATTGAACAAAACAGTCAATATGGCTTCCCCCACTTGTTCTTATAATTTCGAATTTTAAAACATTTAATTGGCATAATTCTGAAATAATTACGATTAATTCTTGCTCAGCAATTGGTTCGTATTTGAATTTTAAACCTAATCTCACTAAATCGTTGTGTTCATTTCTTATTCGATTAATTGCTTCTTCTTTTTGCCTATTAAATTCGAGAATATATGCTTCTTCTGAAACATAATTTTTTAATAACAAATAATCATTTATTAGTTCTTGAAGCTTTGGTTCAATATGTTCAATCATTTTTTCAATAACACGGTTTTCAAAAAAGTCTTCTCGATTAGCTTGAATTTTCGAAATTAAGTAATCGGCTTCAATGTAGCCTGTGAGTCGTGCATCAATTGATCCGGGTGAAGTAAGTTTTGGTCGTATTTTCTGATAAAGATTATATTCAATAACTCTTCCATGAACTCGAAAAAATATGCCCCGTCTATACTCTTCAATAGTTTCGCCTGTTGCTGATGGATTATAATATATATGTAGATCTACTTTTGATTTGTAAGTAGGATCAATGTCATTCAGATCAATTTCAAAAGATTTACTTTCCCAAGTATTAGTTGGATAGTCTTCCTTTACTACCTCAGAATCGTTAATAAATACTTTAAAATTTTTAGACAAAGGTAAGTTGCTAATTTTATGTCGTAATAATTTGAAGTTTGCTGAAAAATCAAGTTTTGTGTTTTCGATTTCGATAGTTGTTCCTGATGCTGTTTCAGAACCATCAATTAGGTGCAAAGAATAATCGCTACTTGATTTTATCTCAGATATAGGAATATCAATAGTTTTTCCAGTTGAAGGATCTATATTCTTTTTTATTTCGATATGTAATGTTTTTCCAGTTTTTGTCTTGGTAAATATTCTTATTACGTTACCTAATGACAGAAAAGATATTATCCCAATTCCAAAAGATCCTAAATATTTACGATTATAAATTGGCGTGACTGATTTGTTTTCAACAAATTCCTTTTTCTTTGATTTTGCAATGGTAATCAAAATATTTAAGTCTTCTTCATCCATTCCACAACCATTATCTAATATTTGTATTAACTGATTTTCACCGCTGCTATTTATTTTTACAATTGAAGAATCTGCATCATATGAATTAGCAACCATCTCGACTAAAACATTCTCTGGTCGATAAATGGTTTTTCCCAGCAGTTCAATTAAAGCTGTTTTGTCTACTTCCCAATTCATAAAAAATCTCCTTCTTAGTATTAGACCAGCCACGGACGGCTGGCTTTTTCACGTAATTTGGCTGGCAAACAACTGCACATAACGCTGATAATTGCCGTGCCAATTTGCGCCAAATCACACAGACCCATCATACAATCTTCTTGTATTCTTTCTTTGCGATTCCTTCTCTTCTCTCTTCCGAACAATCCCAGCATGGCAATTAACTCCATCGATATGAATTTCAAATAGGTTCCGCTAAATGTCGCCACTCTGTATGCTCATATATGGTCAAGAGTGAAAATGTCAAATTTAATTTGTGCATCAGCTTTCAACAAAAAACCAGACCTGTTAAAGTCTGGCTTGCGGTGTGGAATATATTTCTTTATCTCAAATATTCGAGGATGTCCTTCAGGTCATTTTTTAGCCGTCCGGAATCACCGACATTCGCCCATGTATTCTTTTGGTCGCGTGGATCGATCAGTCTGTCTTCAATCTCTTTTAGCATCTTCATAATCTCGCTATTGTTCTCTGCGATTTTTTTGCTTACCTCAGTTCGGTTTGCTGTTGTCATGGTGTCCTTTCCTCCGTTATCCATGTATCTGCTGATAAAGGGTCGCTATCCTTTTGCTGGAATCCGAGCGCAGTGTGCGTTCAATATAGTCAAAATCCTCGCCGGTTCTCTCGGAAAGGTTCGCGTATCCGAACCATGCTATCATCGCCTTGATCTCGTTTATCATCTGTTGTTTTGTCATGTCCTTTCCTCCTTTCTTGATAATACTATACAAACGTTCCCCATAAATAGCAAGCAAATTATATCCATTTTATTATTATTTATTACTAAAATATTTATATTAGTAGTTGCTATAATTATCTAAATTAGTTAACGTCGGATCATAAAACAATGAATGGAGGACTGGATATGGAAACAAACGAATTGATGGACGAAACGCTGAGTGAAAACGCGCTCATCGGTGCGATCATGCGTCATATTGTTCAAACCTGCGAATCAAACAAAGCGGATTTTGAAGTTGAAATATCGAAAATATTTAAAATCTGCTGGATCTCGCTTCAGCACCAGCCTACTGGCTCTACTTTTCCGGAGAAAATAAACTCTATCTGGAACGCTGGAATTCTCCGTCAGTTTGCTGCTCTTGTGTCGCTGTGGGAAATGGGCATGAAAAAGGGAGCCTGATTGGGCTCCCTCTCTGTATTGACTTTGTTAGTCAGGTGTTATATGATTTTATACAATCACAACCATCTTAAAAACCCCTTGATGTATTTACTCGTCAAGGGGTTGTTTTTACAGCCATTTCTTAATCTTCGTCACCCCTACAACTATCAATCCTATTACACCAATTATCAATATTCCCCAGAACACTTTCGCCTGTCCTGCCAGCTTTGCATTTTGGTCAGCTTTGGCTTTCTCTGCTGCTGCTACTTTAGTTTCTGTGATGATCTCGCTCTTTGCCTCTACCAGCGCAGATTTAATTATGATCTTTTCCGGCTGTGTTATCACTTCGGGACTATCGAGGATCTGACTGTCAATGATTGAATCTATCTGCATGGTTCCCTGAGTCTGAATACTTGCACAACTTGCCAGCATTGATAAAAGGATTATAAAACTATATTTTCGGAACATCATTTCCTCCTCTACTCAGCATTGTCTCTGCGAAAGATTGACCCATCTTTGCGGAGAATGGTATTCCGAGCATCCATTGAATCAGGGTTTGATCCTGCATTGTTAGTCCGGTTGATAAAAATACTTTGTAATTCAAAATTGCGAGAGCATCGATCACTACAACTGCGACCATTACTCTCATGAGGCTGACTGTGGGATCGTTACTAAAAAGTTTTGATAAATACTCTCTCATGCTGCCCTTCCATCTATGTATTCGATAGTAAGATTTCCCGCTTTCATCGCATCAACGATCAGCGGATAAAGTTTTTCGTATGCTGCTGTAGATTGCTCTATTTCATTTGCACCTCTTTGCTGAGCTACGAGGAGACAGCCGAGAGTGTCAGATGGATGATTGCCGATATGGATATAAACGTGTCTGTCAGCGTGGATACCAACTCTTGATATTCCATCGTCAGCGTCAGTCCACTCTGGATAAGTCATCCCGTCTATGTTCTGGATCCACGGCAGTCCATTGATTGGCAGATTGAGATCAGGAACATCTTTGTTCATCCATTCCATGACCTCACCCTGATATGTGGATGGAATGACATTATATTTCCCGAACGGAACACAGTTGATTCCCTTTTTG
>Ga0364874_10866_pt1 | contig 11982 bp, 8 predicted proteins | sample ExccelAu500001D4_2_FD_206922 | JGI IMG/M metagenome (GOLD analysis project Ga0364874, IMG submission 206922) | Enriched cells from Trout Bog Lake Hypolimnion, Wisconsin, USA - BchlTB.Aug07.5000.01.D4 | ecosystem: Environmental > Aquatic > Freshwater > Lake > Hypolimnion/Profundal zone | place: USA... | reverse complement strand
CTGAAGTGCCTATATTTGTCATGAATCAATCGGACCATATTGCCTATGTGAATCACAAGGCTTTGGAGCTTGCTGGGATTAACAATCAAACCCCAAATCCAGGCAATGGTGGCTTGTATGTGAAAGATACTCAGGGCAAACTCACGGGTAAGTTGTTAGAGTTTCCAGCCTTCGCCACTGTCATGAGAAAAATCCCTGCTTCTACGCAAGCCCAATTGATTAGTGCTATTCAAAAAACCATGAGGAATATGGCTTCAAAAGGCGTGACTACAGTAGCGGACGTTGGTGTTGGTTCCTATGCGGGCGTTGAAAAAGAAGTGGCAATATTTAAAGAGCTCGTTGCAAATGGTTCTGCTCCCATTAGGGTTAGGGGTTACTTATGGGGAGAATCATTGCCCGTGGGTTATAACGCAATCAAACCTAATGAAGGCAATGATTACCTGCGCTTTATCGGGATTAAATATATTTCGGATGGCTCTACACAGGGTTTAACGGCCGCACTAAATGATCCTTATATCTATCCAAGCAAATCCAAATGGAAGGGTGAGCTGAACTATAAAGATGAGCAGTTACTAGGCCTAATGAAGCCGTTTTTTGATGAGGGCTGGCAGCTAGCAATTCATTCAAATGGAGATAAAGCGGTAGAACAATCATTGAATAATTACGAAAAATTGTTAGGTCAAAATCCGCAAGCACAAGACCGTCGATTGCGCATTGAACACTTCACTATCAATACTCCAGATCAAGTGAAGCGAGCGGTAAAGCTTGGGGTGATTCCAGGATTTACCATTGGCCATGTTAATTATTGGGGAGAGGTATTTAACGGCCACCTTATTGGGCCTGAGCGCTCAAAACGAATCGATCCAGCAGGAGATTTCAAAAGATTGGGCGGTAAATTTACTCTTCACAGCGATTCTCCAGTTACCAATATTGGACCTTTAAACTACATCAGCGAGGAAGTTACCCGCACTTGGCAATTACCACCCCAAAAGGTTCTTGGCAAAGACCAGGGCGTCTCTGTTGATGATGCAATTCGGGCCGTAACGATTGATGCGGCCTATGATTTATTTGCAGAGAATATTATTGGAAGTTTAGAGGTTGGCAAACAGGCTGACTTGGTAGTGTTGGAAAAGAATCCACGTAAAACTGCGCCAGCGGAAATTCGCAATATCAAGGTCAAAGAAACTTGGATAGATGGAAAGCGGGTCAGTTGGGAGTAATTCATTTAAATGCTCCCATACTTCAAATACGCTTTCGGGCGCCTGCTTTTGGTCGGGCTGAGTCTAGAGTCAGTTTTTGTATTTAAATTCTCACATCAGCTATCAACCAAGCTTCAGAGACTTAGAATGCGTAAGCAATTTTTAGTTTAAATTAAAAATTTTCAGTAGCGCAGCTAATCTTGCCCGATTTAATTGCCTTTAAAAATGTGTCGTAGTCGGCCTCATTTTGCTTGCTATAAGCAATTGCAAACTTTACGAGAGCATCATCTAGAGCCTCACTTTTGCCGCAATAGCCAGCAAGGGTTGCGGCATCTCCTGAGCGTGCGTGAGCATTGGCTAAAGCCCATCCAAAGAGTTTGGCGAAATCAGGGAAAACTTTCGCATTAATGCCGTTTCCTCCGACGGATATTCCCCCTTTCATGTCGCGTAATTGTCGGACATAAAATTCCATTTCTGCACTCTTGCCAAAACCTAGAAAGAGGTCTGGCGCACCCTGTATTAAGCATTGACCAGAAACAACTCGTTCCCCTTGGGATGTGTACTTTGTGCCCGGAAAAAATGGGGCTAAAACAGATGGTTGTGCTTGTTTGCTCTGTAAGAAGAGGGGGTCGTTACTATTGCATCCCTCAAAATAGATAACCCAGCAGCTAGTACCTACACCACCAACCCCAACGACTTTTCGTGCCTTATCAATCCACTTATAACGTACCAATAAATCTCGGCGATCTGGAGTTAAAGACTTGAAGTAGGAATTAAGTCCTTCATCATCGAGTTCTTCAATCTTTCGTCCATGAGGGGAGATTTCAGGATGCTCGATAAGTGGAGGATCATTAATTAACCGAATTCCTGCTGGAGTGATCTCTGTCAATTTACCAATAACACCATGCCCACTATTTCTCCGTGCTTTGTCGAGCATATTTCGCAGGTATTTTTGACTGGCTACATTCCCATGGCTTAATGCAGCGCTTACCAAAGCCTTTTCATCAATGTAGGCCCGCTTTAAATCAATAAATGGGAGTTCGGCGTATTGATGAAGGAAATTACGGTAGGTCTTCGAAATATTGCGAACTATTTTTTCTCCATAGGCCTGATCCTGACCCAGGACTTGAGCGGCAATCATCGCGCTAGCTGTAAGGCGCTTTAAATCCCAGTCAAAATTGCCTGGGAGGGTTTCATCAAAATCATTGATTCCAAAGACTAGTTGATGCTCAGAAGTTGAAAAGAACCCAAAATTACTAACGTGCATATCCCCACATAATTGGACGGCAATAGGGGGGCTTGGAGTGCTTGCCAAGTCCTTGGCCATAATTGCGGCACCACCTCTAAAAAAAGCAAATGGATTAACGGCCATACGTGCATGGCGGATGGGAATGTAGTGCTCAATGCGATCTTTAGCTTGCTCAAGCAAAATATCAATCGGTGACTGGCGTTTAATTTTTATATTGAATTGGCCAATTGAAGCGCGGCTGACCTGTTTGCGTATTGATTTTCCAAGATTACGTCGATCTTGAATACTTGGATTTTTGGCAAGGAATGACTTATATAGATCACTAGGCATGGCTTGATGATGCCATAACTGCGCCACGAAACTAAAGGGGCTATTTTTAACTAATAAAGAATATTGGACTATCAAAATCTGTTTCCTTAAAGCAGTTTATTAGTTAGGGTGATTGGTAAATTTGGGTAGATAGCTGCCTAATTGCAGAATTTGACCTACAAGCCTTAAATCATCGAGAAGGGGTCATTAGCTATTGCATATATTGGCTTGGGTGAATCAAATATAATTCCCCAAAAGGGCAAATAATGGATTTATTAAATAGTTTTACCCTCCCACCGGCTCAAAGTCTGCCAGTTTGGATTGAGTTGATGGCGATGATGACCACGGCTGTCTATGGCGCTGCCGTAGCAAGATCTCGCAATGCCCCAATATATGGACTTTACTTGCTGGGGTCCTGATGGGTTTAGGCGGCGGTATGACTCGCGACATGTTGCTTAATCTCAAGCCTGTCGCAATCTACACTTGGTATTACATTCCAGCAATTCTTGGTGCTTCTGTTATTGGTGCTTTGTTTTTTTCAAATCTGATTAAGCAGCAAATTCCTAATTTATTGATTGATGGGATTGCAATGGGCTTATTGATTTCAATTGGCGCTCAAAAAGCTCTGGTGTATGAAGCACCTATTTTTTCAGCTTTAGTTTGCGGTATTGCTACGGCATCGATAGGCGGAATGGTAGTTGACGCTCTGACTGTCAATCGAGCAACTGTTATCCGTCAGGCGAATTGGTTTGGATCGGCGTTGGCTGTGGGTACGATCAGTTATATATTTTTTAGTATTTTTTTCAATCTTTATGTAGGTGTCGTTGCTGCGGTATTGGTCACAACTACCCTGAGGGTTGTTAGCGTTAGAAGAAATTGGGCATCACCATATTGGTTTAATGAAGATCCAAAAGTCTAGGAAAAAAATGACAATTAGCAAAATATCCACCCCTTTCAAAGTTGCCGCTGTTGAATTCAACCCCATTTTTATGGAGTTTGAAAAAAACATTGATGGCGCAGTAAAGGCTGCGGCTGAAGCGGCAGCTACAGGAGCGAAATTGATTGTTATGCCTGAAGCAGCAATCTCAGGCTACATCTATAAAGATCGTGAACAGTTTTTACCTTATATGGATACTGTTCCTGGAAAAACTACCGATGCACTTTCAGCAGTTTGCACTCAATTTAATTGCTACATTGCTATTGGGATTGCAGAAGTGGATTTTGATACCAATCTCACTTACAACACAGGGGCTTTAATAGGCCCTAAGGGGTATATCGGTAAATACCGTAAGAATGGATTGAATCCTTCAGATATTTTATGGTTTGTGCCTGGTAATACTGGCTACCCAGTTTTTGAAACTGAGCTAGGCAATATCACCATGATTATTTGCTATGACGATACCTACTATGAGCCGGCTCGCGTAGCCGCTTTAAAAAATGCGGACATCATTGCTTATATTTGCTCGTCAGACCGTGTATTACCTTCACTAGGCGCTGAATCGGCTTCCAATCACTCTACTATTGCCACTGTTCAACAGCAGTGTGCCTGGAATGGCTTGGCAATGGTAGCTGCAGATAGAAACAATGCTGAATCTAACCCAACTACAGGCATTTCTGTAACTTATGGTGGATCTGCATCTATTTGGCAGGGGACTGGTGAAAGAATTGCTCATTCGTCAACGACGAATACCAGCACAACCATGACAAATGAGCTATCGATTATTTATGGAGAAATAGATCCTGCCAAGTTTAATAATGACCAAAAGCGTACCTTGGCTAAGCGCCGTCCAGAGTTGTATTGTGATCTCGCATTTTATCGGGCACCTACAGATGGCGCCGCATCTAAAGAGAGTCATGATGTCTCTGCTATCGCATTGCAATACAAGATTGAAAAGAACGACTTTAACGGCAACTTAAATCGTAGCGCAGCTTTAATTAAGTCTATTGAGGCAAGCGGCAAGTCTGTGAACTTGGTTGTGCTTCCAGCCTTCTCTTTCTGCGGTACTGTTGATGCAACTAACTATGGGGCTATTGCAGAAACAAAGCTGGGTATTAGTACGCAAGCCGCATCTGACTTTGCAGGAAGATTAAACGCATATGTCGTGGTTAGTTTTATAGAAAAAGACGTTGATCAATATTTTCATACTGCCTCTTTGGTTGATCCTAGTGGTAAGTTAGTTGGCCAATATCGCCAAACCCATTTGGATGAAAATTTAAGCGTAGTCTTGAGTGCTGGCGATTCTTTACCAGTATTTGATACGGCCATTGGACGAATTGGGATGCTTCTAAATGAAGATGTTCGCTATCCTGAAGCTTCGGGCGTTTTGAGTGTGCGTCGCGCAGATATTCTTGCCATTCCCTCGAATTGGTCTGGTCAATATGGTGGTCAGCTCCAAGATGCTATTGGTCTGTTTAAGCACCAATATGCTGCCAATACAATGATTTTTTGGTATGCAGTGGCCAAAACATCTCAAGCCTATACGGTGGTGGCAAATACGATTGGCAATGGCTGCATGGGCTCAAGCGGAATTTTTACGATTAATCCAATTGATTCTGTCGAAAGTCCTGAAATTGCCTCTGTTGATGGCGAGGAGATGGTGGCTCTAAGCTTTAAGACCTTGGGAAATCCAACTTGGTGGATGAATCAATCTAAGTTGATTGGTGGACGACGAGCTGATTTAGCAGCTCCACTTACATTTCCATTAAATTCAAAGTCTTTGGCTAAATGGATTGCTGCTCCGGGATTTGATATTGACGCTTGGGGTGCGTATAAGCAGTAATTTGGCTTATATCTAAGAAATCCTTATGCTAGCCAATTCATCTGAGTATGTATTCAATTTAGACTCCATTATTTTTAGTGGGTTAGCATTATTTCTTATGCTACTTTTTCATGCAACCTACATGTTTCTTGTTAGCGGGCAATATGAAAAGGTTACGGATAAGTTAATCTCTAAAAAATACTTTGGAATGGTTCCATTGGCTTTTTATATTGCAGCATTTATCTTAACCATTTCCCATTTAATAGAAATCTTGATTTGGGGTTGTGTACTGAGCTGGTCAGGGCTTATTTCAAATACTCATCGAGCGGTTATCTTTGCTGGAAGTACTTATACGACCGTAGGGTTTGGTACAAACCCATTACCCCTTAATTGGGATCTGGTGATGGTCGTAATAGCTCTGAATGGCATGGTTGCATTTGGCTGGTCAATTTCGGTTCTCTTTGGGATGACTCAGGTGGTAACTTCGGCACGTCGAGAGTCTAAGTCTTTGACGCCCTAGTTCAAAAATATTAAATCCTGGGATAAAGATTTGCATACCCTAGGGATGTATAAAAATTGTTGTTTGAATTTAAGGCCCTTAAGCCTCATTAAACCTGAGGTAAAGGTAGAGAGCTTGAATTCATTGCTCAAAAAAAGCCTCTTAGGACTTTATACACCTTCAATAAAATAAGGCCCCGGCGGAGCCTTAATTAGGCCAATACGATACGATTAATTATTGTTATAAGATTACATCTAAATATTCCTATATGAAAAATATATAACGATGACAAATTTTCAAAATCCATTAACGCTCCTTGTTTTTTACGCAGAACATATCTTTAGTAGAAACATTAATGTATTTATTGTTACTGCAATTTGCATATTTTCCATTCATAGCTTTACCGTTCTTTCTGTGACAAATAAGTATGAACGGTTTTTAAATGGATCGCTTCTAACTTTAAAAATGAGGACAGGTTTTATTGCCTATACCTTAACAATGCTTTTTATTATGTTTACCCATTTAATGGATCTTTTATATTTTGCTTATATTCTTGATGGCATGGGTGTATTTACTGATCGACTTACATCGTTCTATTTTGCAGGGGAGATGTATACCACTCTTGGATATGGCAGTTATCAGCTTGCTGACGAATGGCGTAGACTTCCGTTCATTATTGGGTTTACTGGTCTTTTTTCTGCCTCAATTTCTGGCGCGGGTCTTTTTACAATGCTCCAAGATTTAGGGCGAATTCGTAACAAAAAAAGTAGTAATTAAATACAGGGAGTATTTTGGGGCGATGAGCGCCCTTAGATGTGCATTAGCTTGCATGCCATCTATCAACATATATAGTGGATAGCGGTGAGTACTACGAGAAATTAAATTTTCATGACCTAATGTAAGGGTCTGAGGTTTTATGCAGCCTTTTCAGCCGCTTCCAAAGTGTTCATCAGGAGCATGGTGATGGTCATCGGACCAACTCCACCAGGTACAGGGGTAATCCAGCCCGCAACTTCTTTGGCTGTTTCAAAATCCACATCGCCGCATAACTTGCCATCAGGCAAACGGTTGATTCCCACATCAATCACTACGGCACCAGGTTTAACCATGTCGCCTGAAATCATTTTTGGTCTACCAGTAGCCACAACCAAGATATCAGCACCTTTAGTGTGATGTGCTAAATCACGAGTTTTACTATTGCAGATGGTGACAGTTGCGCCAGCTTGCAACAAAAGCATCGCCATCGGTTTTCCGACAATATTAGAAGCCCCAACAATTACGGCGTTAGCACCGCGAATTGGGTAATCAATGCTTTCTAAAATCTTCATGCAGCCATATGGGGTGCATGGCTTGAATAATGGCTGACCCACCATTAAAGCGCCCGCATTAGCTACGTGAAAACCATCAACATCTTTTTCAGGAGAGATGGCCTCTAAAACATGCAAAGTAGCAATATGTTCTGGAAGCGGTAACTGAACCAAAATTCCGTGAATAGACGGATCGGCATTCAGGGTTGCAATACGCGCCAGTAATTCTTGTTCACTCAATGCTGATGCATATCGATCAAGCACTGAGTGAAAGCCAACATCTTCACAGGCTTTTACTTTATTTTTGACATAGACTTGGCTTGCAGGGTTATCGCCAACAACAATGACTGCCAAACCAGGCCGCACACCTTTTGCAGTAACAATCGCAGCACGTGCAGCGATTTCAGTACGAATTTTTTTCGAAAGGGCGTTACCGTCTAATAACTGTGCAGGCATGTTTGTTAATTTAGAAATAAAAAATAAATGGGGGTCAATTAATTTGGCTGTGGATCAGACAAGGCTAAACGAAGAAGGTCGGCAACGGTATTGACGTTGAGCTTTTCCATAATGTTTGCGCGGTGGGCTTCTACAGTTTTAATAGAGATTCCTAAGTCATCGGCGATCTGTTTGTTTAAGCGCCCAGCGACAATACGCTCAAGGACTTGTTTCTCACGACCCGTTAATTTGCTCAGGAGACCACGCGTCACTTTTCTTTGGCTTGCTTGTGAATAATCAATGCGTGCTTTAGAAAGCATTCTGTCGACTAAGCCACACAAGTCATTTTCCTTAAAAGGCTTCTCGATAAAATCTACCGCACCACGTTTCATAGTTGATACGGCCATGGAAACATCGCCGTGACCAGTAATAAAAGCGACTGGCATCGGAAAGTTTTCGCTAGATAAACGTTCTTGCAATTCAAGGCCAGACATTCCTGGCATGCGCACATCCAAGATTGCACAAGAAATCGTAGACTTATCGGTATTTTGAAGAGACTGCAAGAAACGCTCAGCGCTTGCATGGCAACGTACAACATAACCATTGCTCTCCAGCAACCAGGTTAAGGAGTCGCGTACCGCTTCATCGTCATCGACTACATAGACCACTTCGGCCTGATTGGTTTTTACTGGGCTGCTTAAGTTCATATGAAATCTCGTGAGTTAAATCTATAGGACAGTTAAACATTTTCCATAGAGTTTGAAAAATCTACGGGTAGAAGTATTGTAAAGGTGCAGCCTGTCAGCTTGGTATGTTCAGGATCCATATGATTTTTGACCCATAAACGCCCTTGGTGCGACTCAATAATAGACCGACAGATATTAAGCCCCATACCCATTCCGTCTGGTTTGGTGCTAAAAAAGGGCTCAAACATGCGTTCAATGACCGATTCATCAATTCCAACGCCCGAATCGGTCACATCGATGCGGAGCATGGCAGGAAAGGTGCTAGTGTCTAAGCTAGCGGAGATTTTGACGGGTGGTGCAGACCAGCGGGAAGTCAGAGGAAGTGACTCTCTGATGCTATCTAAACCATTCTTCAAAAGATTCACCAGAACTTGCAAAATCAATACTGGATCGAGATTAACCTCTGGGAGGTTATCCGCAATCTCAGTGGTGATGCTTAATCGATGACGATGCGCTTCAATCTCAACCAGACCAACTGCATCATGAATGATCTCGGCAATAGAACAATATTTGCGCTGGGGCTCACTACGTTTCACAAAACCCCGAATTCTTTGAATGATGGTCCCAGCTCTATGGGCTTGTTCTGCAGCTTTTTCTAAAGCGGGCAGGATATCTTTCTTCAATGCTGGATCAAGACCTTGCAGGCGCTTAGCAACGCCCATGCAGTAGTTTGAAATCGCTGATAGAGGTTGATTTAACTCATGCGCTAGTGAGGAGGCCATTTCACCCATAGTGGTAAGTCGGCTTGTAAATTGCATGCGCTCTTCTTGTTGGCGAGCAATGTCATCGGCCTCTTTACGTAAGGTAATGTCTGTAGCAATTAATAACTCTGCCATATGTCCATCAACCCAAGGTACAAGTCGACGACGCACCTCATACCACTTCGATATATCACCGATTAATTGCACTTCTTCGGAATCAGATTCCTGATACAAAGAGGAGGGTGATAGGGTATTAATTTGGTTGTCATGCTCTTCAAGAATCTTCTCTATTGCATGCTGAGGAACTTCTTCACCAGCTAAATCAAGGTGACCTTGTGAGTTATCGCCAAACCGCTCTCGATAAAAACGATTGGCAAATAGCAAGTCTCCATACTCGATGGAAACCACTGACACAGCTGCATCAAGACCTTCTAAAACGGTAACAAATCGATCTTGGGTTGCGGCTAATTCTTCTCGAATTCTTTTGGGTTCAGAAATATCAATTAAAGAAGTTACCCAACCAGTTTGATGACCTTTTTCATTAATGAGTGGCGCGACAAAGGTTCGGGTTTGGATTTGCGTACCATCACGACGATAGATTGCTCCCTCAATACCGGCCTTGTTTTGTGGGCCAAAGCTGGGCTGAAGAACACGATTAATTTTCTCAGTAATTTCAGGGATGCGATCTGGTGGCCAGAAGGGGAATGGGGGTTTGAGCCCAATCAATTCATGTGCAGACCAACCAGTCATTTCACAAAACGCTCTATTCACATAGGTAATGCGTTTTTCCATATTGTGCGCACGAATCCCTACTGGCGTAGAGTTTTCCATCGCATTTCTAAAGCTGGTTTCAGTTCGCAAATTTGCTTCCGCCTCTTGTCGAACCTGCATCTGTTTAAGTACAGACCAAAGACTCCAGATGACGAATGCGCTTAAACCTAGTACAACGCCAATTAACATTCTGAATGTTAAATTAGTAGGCGGCGGAAAGGTGTCAATGCGAAGGGTAAGGCTGGGGCTTAAAACTCCCATGTCTAAATTAGTTTGATTACTAAATGCCCGCTTAGGCGTATCTCTGTCGGATGAAATCGCTAGGATCTGATCGTTATCTGTCATCAAGGTAAAGCGATATTGCGATTTCAGTTCACCAGGAATAACGTCCAGTACACCCTGCGCCGTATATAAAACCGCTAAGGTTCCGATAGACTCGCCACCACTAATTGATGGAATAACTTGCCAGAAAACATTTCTTCTATCACGCCCAATAGATGCTCCGCCAGCAGAGGGTATATCGATGTACTGACTAAATGCAGGCCGATTCGTTGCCTTACTCAGCTCAATGGCTTTGAATAACTCTTGACTAAGTATGGAATTGTTTTTTGATTTGAAGAGGAAATCTGTTTTATGAGGAACGGGGGGCACTGACCACTGAACAGTATTGTCGTTGTTGACCCAAATCGCTTGAGCGATCTCTGGGTTGTTCAGTGCCAGATTTTCAATCTGGTCAAAAGCATTATTTTGGTATTTTGGCTGATTAAGGTTCGCAGCAAACTCACGGCTGATAGCTATAAAAGAATCCGTGTTGTTAGCAAAGCGAAGCTGAATGCGTTGCTTGGCAAAGGCCAGCTCTCTATACAAAGAGGCTTCTTGCTGATTCTTTTCTTGTAAATGTAGCGTCCCCAGAATGACGCCCATTACCGCAGTAAAAATGGTGATGGCCAACAGGGGGGTGTAGACCAATCTAAAGCCCCGGATTCTACGGAGCCACTTAGCGGGATTAATGAGTTGGGTGGATATTGCCTTGAATTTCATGGATGCGAATCATTTTGCCTGATTTCTCTGTATTTACCCCTATAGGACCCATTTTTTGTATGCGCTGCAGCATAATTTCACATAGTGACAAATATTATCATTATGTGAAAATTTCCTTGTTTACACCCATATACCTTCCTAGAATGTTGTTTATAAAGTAGGTTACAAATAATAAGTTCTAAACGGAGGCAGTTTATGGCGGCAGTTCCAGAGCAAATCTTAGGTAAAACAAGCGCACAGGATGTTGATCCTGCAGAGACACAGGAGTGGTTGCAGGCCCTTGACGGAGTTATTCGCAATGAAGGTCCAGAGCGCGCTGCTTACTTGATTGATCAGCAAATTTCTCATGCACGCGTAAACGGCGTAAACCAACCGTTTCATGCTGAAACACCTTACATCAATACCATTCCGGTGGAGCGTCAAGCGCGCTTGCCTGGCGATCAAAATGTAGAGCATCACATTCGTTCCTATACTCGTTGGAATGCGATGGCGATGGTTTTGCGTGCCAATAAAGACACCAACGTTGGCGGACATATATCTTCGTTCCAATCTGCAGCAACTCTATATGACGTTGGCTTTAACCACTTTTGGCATGCTCCTTCACCAGAACATGGTGGAGACCTCATTTTTGTACAAGGCCACTCTGCTCCTGGAGTGTATGCACGCGCATATATGCTCGGTCGTTTGACCGATGAACAACTTGATAATTTCCGCCAAGAAGTTGGCGGTAAGGGAATCTCTAGCTATCCACATCCATGGTTGATGCCTGATTTCTGGCAATTCCCAACAGTTTCCATGGGACTGGGTCCGATCATGGCAATTTACCAAGCGCGCTTTATGCGCTACATGCAAGATCGCGGCTTTATTAAAGCTGAAGGTCGCAAAGTTTGGGCATTCTTAGGTGACGGTGAAACCGACGAGCCAGAATCATTGGGTGCGATTGGTATGGCTGGTCGCGAAAAATTA
>Ga0364874_10863_pt1 | contig 12030 bp, 10 predicted proteins | sample ExccelAu500001D4_2_FD_206922 | JGI IMG/M metagenome (GOLD analysis project Ga0364874, IMG submission 206922) | Enriched cells from Trout Bog Lake Hypolimnion, Wisconsin, USA - BchlTB.Aug07.5000.01.D4 | ecosystem: Environmental > Aquatic > Freshwater > Lake > Hypolimnion/Profundal zone | place... | reverse complement strand
AAGCTGGATGCCTGTGCGATAAACCCGATCAACGGGGGGCCCATCAGAAATCCGATAAAACCGATACTGGAAACAGTGGCAATAGCCAGGGATGGTGCCATTTTTTTGGACTTACCTCCCATGGCATAACAAAGCGGTACTACAGAAGAAACCCCAAAACCTACCAATAAAAAACCTGCAGTAGCGGTAACAATAAAAGGAAAAATAACAGCCAGTAATAATCCGGATGCAATAATAACGCCACTGAACTGCAATACTTTTTTACCCCCAAACCGGGTAATTAATTTATCACCGGCAAACCTTCCGGTAGCCATAGCACTCATAAAGGAAATATAGCCCAGCAGACGTAAATGGTCAGATGCTTTGATCACTTTTAAGAAGTATACCCCACTCCAGTCGAACATGGTTCCTTCACAGACCATACTCCCAAATGCAATAATGCCAATGATCAGCAGATATTTATCTGGTAAAACAAATAAGGAATTTTTCTTCCGGGGTTGTACTGCTGCATTGAGTGTAAAGGGATAAATGGCCAGTGCCAGTGTTAAGCCCACCACACTTACCCAGATAAAATGCTGCAGGGGACCCAGGTGCGCGCCCACCATTAAAGTTCCTATCAGTGCCCCACTAAATCCACCTACACTCCATAACCCGTGAAAGGAAGCCATGATGCTTCTTTTATAGAGAGATTCCAACGATACCGCCTGGGTATTCACAGAAATATTCATCAGATTGCCGGTTAACCCAAAGAAATAGAGCTGGATAGCCAATTGAAGGCTGGTATGGCAAAGCCCAATCCCCAGCATAGAAACCGGAAATAAAAGCGTGGATACCAGCAACATTTTCCGGCTTCCAAATCGGGCTACCAGGCTGCCGGAAATAGGTAAACCGCTGATAGACCCCACCGGTAAAGCAAAGAGAACGGAGCCCAAAGCCCCATCGCTCATATGTAACTGTGATTGGATATCGGGGATCCTGCTGGCCCAGCTGGCAAATCGCAGCCCGGATAAAAAAAAGAAAAATGCTAATGCGATACGGTTCTTTCCTAACGCTGAAGATGGTAATAATTGCATGGTCTGATACTGCAAAGATGCAATTTTAATGATTATCTATCATAGAATCGCCCCTCTAAAAGTTCAATTCGCCTATATTTGCACCCCGTCTGCGAGGGTGAGCAGCACTAAAATTAAGGAGCCTGAACTTGTTGGCTTTCTTCTTTTTACAGATAAATGACAAATAAAGAACCAGATATTATAAATTTTTAAATAGCTTAAAATGTATCGTTCACATACCTGTGGTGAGTTAAGGATTGAAAATGTACAGCAAGAGGTAATATTGGCCGGCTGGGTGCAAACCGTTAGGAAGTTTGGAAGTATCACTTTTGTGGATTTACGTGACCGTTATGGTATTACGCAATTACTGATTGGTGAAGAACTGAATAAGGACCTCGATGCCAATCCGCTGGGAAGGGAATTTGTATTACAGGTAAAAGGTACTGTTACGGAGCGCAGTAACAAAAATAAAAATATACCAACCGGTGAAATTGAACTGACTGTTAGTTCCTATTCGATCCTGAATAAATCTGAAGTACCTCCCTTTACCATTACCGATGAGACAGATGGCGGGGATGATTTAAGAATGAAATACCGGTATCTGGATTTAAGAAGGAATGCGGTAAAAAAGAACCTGGAACTGCGTTATGCAGTAAGCAGGAGTACCCGTAATTACCTGCATGAAAATAATTTCATGGATATTGAAACGCCTTTCCTGATTAAATCAACTCCGGAAGGGGCGCGCGACTTTGTAGTGCCTTCCCGAATGAATCCGGGCCAGTTTTATGCGTTACCCCAATCTCCGCAGACTTTTAAACAGTTATTAATGGTGAGTGGGTATGACCGCTATTACCAGATTGTAAAATGTTTCCGGGACGAGGATTTAAGGGCAGACAGACAGCCTGAATTTACACAGATAGATTGTGAAATGTGTTTTGTAGAGCAGGAAGATATCCTGAATATGTTTGAAGGACTGGTTAAACGGATTTTTAAAGATGTTAAGCATATTGATTACAGTGAAAAGGTGGAAAGGATGACCTGGGAAGATGCCATGTGGAATTACGGGAATGATAAACCGGATATCCGTTTTGGTATGCAGTTACTGAACCTGAAAAAGCCAGCATCTGTATATGTGAATAAAAAGGATCAGTCAGACCTGATAGCCGGTGCAGATTTTAAAGTGTTTGATGAAGCAGAAACCGTATTGGCAATAGCTGTACCTGGTTGCAGTGAATATACCCGCAAACAGACCGATGAAATTACAGAATGGGTGAAACGCCCGCAGATTGGCATGAAGGGATTGGTATTTATTAAAGTAAATACAGATGGTACATTTAAAAGCAGTGTAGATAAATTTTACCCTGAAGACAAATTAAAAGCCATAGCTACAGCTGCTAATGCTGTTCCCGGAGACCTGATCCTGATACTAGCCGGCGCAGAAGAACGCACCCGTAAAGCAATCAGTGAACTGAGACTGGAAATGGGTAAAAAGCTGGGCTTTAGAAAAGAAACAGAATTTAAACTCTTATGGGTAATGGATTTCCCATTATTTGAATATGCAGAAGAAGATAACCGCTGGGTAGCCAGGCACCATCCGTTTACTTCTCCCAAGCCTTCAGATATCGATACTATGATCAATAATTCACCGGTGATTACAGACGCCACAAAATACCTGGAACATCCTTATGCCAATATCAAGGCTAATGCCTATGATATGGTATTGAATGGTAATGAAATTGGTGGTGGGTCTATCCGTATTTTTCAACGCCAGTTACAGGAGAAAATGTTTGAAGCTCTTGGAATGGATGAAGCAGAACAAAACCATAAATTTGGTTTCTTACTGGGTGCCTTTGAATATGGCGCACCTCCGCACGGGGGACTGGCTTTCGGGTTCGACAGGTTATGTGCCATTTTAGGAGGCAGTGAAAGTATCCGTGACTTTATTGCTTTCCCTAAAAACAACAGTGGACGTGATGTGATGCTGGATGCACCCTCTACCATTGATGCCAAACAATTTGATGAATTACAGATTAAACTGGACCTTAAATTATAAGGATCCGCTAGTATGCATGTTTTGAAATTAGAGGATAGAAAAAGCCTGTTGTAAATCTTGCAACAGGCTTCTTTATTTATGCAACAAATGCAAGTGGATAATCTTTTAACGCTTTTGCCAACAGGTTTTCAGTAACGGATAGACAGGCCAGTGATAATAATACCAGCAATATAAATGTGAGTGCACAGGTATAATAGCTTATATCTGAAATTAAATCAGGATGCTGGTACCAGGTTTTTAAGTTGAAATGAAAGATATTGATGGTAATATTATAGTACATGACTGAAATTCCGGGAAACGTATATAACATATTGGTCAATACTAATTTGCGCTTTATCTTTTTACTTTCCTTATAGTACTTAATGACAATAAAAATCTCTGCAATTAAATAAATTAAGGGAAATACAAGCAATATCCATTTTAAAACTTCTGCAGGGCAAACTGAATGTATGAAGAAAACCAGAGCACATAAACATAAAGTAAAGGCTGCTTTGGGGCAGGTAAAATAAGACCTGAAATAATACCAGCGCATTCTTTGGCTTTGTTTATTTATGGCATTCATTTTCGCTTCCACTACCCCTGCAAAACCCTTATATCCAAATCCGGCATATACTTCATCCAATGCTCTTTCAAAAGACAGCTGGGTATGCTGTTGCATTTTTTCTTCAATGGCATTGGCTAAATGATCCACCAGTTCTGTCTGCACATCATAATGCTGCACATAATGCCTGCGGCAAAAGGCAAAGAGTTCATCTATCTGTTGAGTGGTTAGTGTTTGTTTCATGCAAATGCGTTTGGATATTGTGTTTTCATTTTTTCGTTAAAGGCAACCCGTACAAAAATGATGGCAATGAATAATATTTCCAGCATCACACCCATTAAAAAAATAATTCTCAGAATAAAGGAATGATTACTTGCACTAAAATGAATATCAAATATGGATCTGAAAACGTTAAGAAACAGATTCAGAAAGCTGGCAGTAAGTATCGCCACTATTTCATATTTACTCCTTACTTTCAAACATAATAAGTTACCCTTCCTGTCCTCTGCTATTAATTTAAGTTCTTTTCTGTAAAACCAGTAATAATATACATAGGGTGCCATCATTAATACCATCAAACCCATTCCTATCATCTTACTTTCAGCCATTAGAGAGGGTAATATCCATGCACTGAACAATAAAGTAGCAGTTAACACAATTTTAGGTACTGTAAAAAAATCCAGAAACTCTTTTTCAATTAACCGTGATACCCTTTTCCTTAATTGCTTTTTTTTACTTTTTACAATCTTTTTAAATTCTGCTTCACTAAACTGTTTACCGGCTATTTCTAATGCATCTTTAAAGTTCAAGTCTTGCTGCTCCATCTGTAATGCTTCAATCATATCTGCCAGATGGTCCACCAATTCCAATTGAACATCATAACAATCCACCCCCATGGTGTAGCAGTAAAAAGTAATATCATTTATTTGCTCCGCTGTAAGCATATCATACCAGTGTAGGATTAACAATCAGTTGCAGGCTCTGCATAAATGTTTTCAGTTCTTCCATGGCAAGGGATGTTTGTTTTTTACCAGCCTTGGTCAATGTATAATATTTACGTACCCTGTTGCCGATATTTTCCATTTCTGTTTCTACAATGCCCTGTTCTTCCAGCCGGTGTAATAAAGGATATAAAGCTCCTTCAGTAATCTGCAATTCACCTTTGGTCAGCTCTTTTACCAGCTGGGTAATCTGGTAACCATACATCCGGCCATTATCTTTTAATAAGCGCATAATGATCGGTTCCAGGCATCCTTTATACAAAGTTGATTTATTCATGATTCAAGTATAACCACTTAGCCAATACATAAGTTTGTTAGGTATAAAAATATTTATTTTATTCTATTGAAAATTTATTAACGGTTTTTTCCTTATATTGAGCACACAACGATTGCCGCCCACAGGGCTGTGCAATCTTTTTTTTTATATACCTTAAACAAGTTGCTTATGAACTGCGAAGAACTGCTCAGGCAGTACTCCTCCTATCCCGGTGTATGGGATGAAATGTGTGATAACGGGCAAATCCGGAATCATTACCAGTTAGTTTCAGAAGCAGTAAAACAGGTGGATGTTGCTACGCTTCAGCAGAAAGACCGTATTGCCAGTGAATTGTTCATGAGCCAGGGCATCACTTTTACTGTTTACAGCGACAATGCAGGCATTGAACGTATTTTCCCTTTTGACATTTTACCCAGGATTATCACCGGTAGAGAATGGGATATTGTGGAAAAAGGAATTCAGCAGCGGTTAAAAGCGCTGAATATGTTCCTGAAAGATGTGTACAATGAGCAACAGATACTGAAAGACAAAGTGGTACCGGCCAATTTAATAGCTTCCTGTCCCAATTATACCAGGGAAGTATTTGGTATTAAAGTACCTTATGATATTTATGTACATATCAGTGGTATTGACCTGATCAGGGGAGCTGATGGCATTTTTTATGTACTGGAAGATAACCTGAGAACCCCATCCGGCGTAAGCTATATGCTGGAAAACAGGGAAGTTACCAAACGTATTTTCCCGGAAATGCTGGCTTCCAATAAAGTAAGGATGGTAAACAATTACCCTTTATTACTGCACGATATACTTATGCAGCTGGCTCCTCAGCAAATCTCCAATCCCACGGCTGTTTTACTTACACCGGGTATTTATAATTCTGCTTATTACGAACATACTTTCCTGGCCCGCCAGATGGGGGTACCCCTGGTGGAAGGGCGCGACCTGGTAGTGGATAACCATAAAGTATATATGAAAACCACGTATGGCTTACAGCAGGTGCATGTGATTTACCGCAGGGTGGATGATGATTTTCTGGATCCGCTGGTATTTAAACCCAACAGTGCATTGGGAGTACCCGGGCTGGTGAGTGCCTACCGTAAAGGGAATGTTGCCATAGTAAATGCCATGGGTAATGGGGTGGCAGATGATAAAGCAGTATATGCGTTTGTGCCAGCCATGATTAAATATTACCTGAATGAAGAACCGATACTGCCCAATGTACCTACCTATGAATTAACCAACCTGGAAGCAAAAGAGCATGTATTTGCCAATATTGGCAATATGGTAATTAAGAGAACCAATGAAAGTGGTGGGTATGGTATGCTGATGGGTAATAAAGCCAGTGAACAGGAAATTGATGATTTTAAACAGGCTATTGAAAAAGATCCCCGTAGTTTTATTGCACAACCCATCATCAAATTATCTACTGTACCTTGTTTTATTAATAATAAATTCGAAGCCAGGCATGTGGACTTAAGACCTTATGCCCTATGTGGCCCGCAGGGTATTAAAATAGTTCCGGGTGGATTAACCCGGGTGGCCCTTAAAGAAGGATCGCTGGTGGTAAACTCCTCACAGGGGGGAGGAAGTAAAGATACCTGGATCGTGGATTAAACCTGTCTTTTTGAAAAACCTGAAGCCCTTTTTTTAACGCTTAAAACTTTCTGTTCATGCTGAGTAGAATTGCTGATTCAATGTTCTGGTTAAATCGTTATATGGAACGTAGCGATGGTTTATTACGTGGCGTAAAAACGCACTATATATTATTACTGGATAAAGGGGTGAATGAAGACCTCTCCTGGCGTACTATGCTGGAATCTTTTGCCACTCATGATGAAGATGAATTGAAATTACTGGAAAACGATACTGAAAATTCGCTCTATAAATTATTACTGGATACCGCTAACCAGAACTCTTTAAAAATGATGATCCACCGTGCCCGGGAAAATGCCAGGGGTATGCAGGACCATATTACCAAGGAAGTGTGGGAACATGTTAACCATATGTACCATGATGCCAACCAGCTCTCCTCTTCCACTTCCCTCCAGGGTTTTGATGCTATTAAAATTATCGACAGCCTGTCTAATGAATGTATCCTTTTTAACGGGGTTTCTGATACTACCATGCCCCGCGGAATGGGTTGGAACTTTATGAACCTGGGTAAATTTGTGGAACGCTGTATTTTAACCATTGAACTAACTCATAAGTACCTGAGCCTGATTGATTTTAAAACGGAAGAAGAAAAAGATATCCTTTTCTGGAGGCCTTTACTACTCTCCCTTTCCGGATACGAAATGCACTTAAAAACATACCGCAGCACCAATTACAACAATAATGTGCTGCATCAGGTCTTGTTTAATGAAAATTTTACCCGCAGTGTTTTATACAACTTATTAAGAATTGAGAAATACTTTAAACGCATTGTTGAAAATAACCGCGCAGAAGAAAAAGAAGCGTTGATAAAAAGCCTGGGAAGGTTGGTAAGTAAAGTAAAATATACCGATTTTGATTCCCTGAATCAACTTACTTTGCAGGTCTTTTTAAAAGAAACCAAAAAAGATTTACTGGAATTCAGTAATCAGTTGGCGCAGACTTTTTTCTCATATTCGTAACCAGTTGAAACATTATGCCTATTTTTCAGATACATCACATTACAAAATACGAGTACGACAGACCGGTAATTGAAAGTAACAATGAAATTAAAATATTCCCTTTTTTAAGCAGTGATCAGGAAGTGCTGCATCAGGACCTGAATATTACCAATCACCCTGATGTTCATGTGTTTACAGATTACTGGGGTAATAAAACAGGTACTTTTAACCTGGCTGCACCGCATAAGGAACTGGTGATTGAAAGCAGGCTTACTGTAAGAACCACGCCTGGTTCTCAGCTGAGAATGAATTTTCATGAGGGGTGGGACCAGCTGAAGGCTGACCTGAATGATAATGTGCGCCTGATGGAACTTTCTTTGCCGGATGAAATAAAAGAACAGCAAAGTATTGATGAAATTATCAGCAGCTTGCAGATTGAGCACAAAAGTGTGGCCCTGGTGGTAGAACAGTGCAGTGAATTTATCTACAAGTATTTTAAATATATCAAGGGTATTACCAATATTGAAACAACGGTGGATGAGATCTTAAATCTCCGTTCAGGTGTTTGTCAGGATTTTGCCCATGTATTGCTGCAGTTACTCCGCACAATAGGTATTCCCTGCAGGTATGTAAGCGGTTATATCTGCCCTAATAAAAATGGGATGCGGGGCGAAGGTGCTACCCATGCCTGGGTAGAAGCCCATATACCTGGCCATGGATGGGCTGGTATTGACCCTACCAATAATGTTTGGGTAACCAATAATCATGTTAAACTGGCGGTAGGTAATCATTTTTCTGATTGTACACCGGTAAAGGGAACTTTTAAAGGACTGGCCCGACAGAAACTATCTGTTTTTGTTTCCATCGGTTATGAAGACGGCCATATTTTTGAGGAACAGACACATGTTAAAATGGAAGCAATGGAAGCTGAAGATAAACTGCCCCCTCCCATTGATGAACTGGCAGAGCAGCAAGCGCAACAACAGCAACAACAATAAAAAAAAAGCTGCATCTTGCAGGCTAATTCCAAGGCATGAAAAATTTAAAAGTTTATAAAGTTCTATCGTATATTTTATTGCCCTTTGGTGGGTTATTTGGCATGGTTGCCTTATTCGGATTGCTGGCGTCTTTGGGTAATCCCTTAATGATGATCACATTCTTAATTGTTGTCTGCGTTGCTTTATATATTTTCTCTTCTTTCCGTTTTTTAAACCGGGTCATTATACAACAGTCAAAATCCAGGCCCTCTTTAAAAGACTTTGTACGGGTAAATACTTTTATCAGCATTTTCTTTGCTGTCTATACCTTATACAGTGCCATGGTTGCTCTGAATCATCCGGACCTGTTGAAAACGGCTATTCAGCAAATGATGGCTATGCCGCAATTTACTATGCCCCCGGGTTATAATGAAGCCAGCTTTTTACACATTTTTAAAATATCCTACCTAATTTTCGGCATTTTCTGTGCCTTGCTTTTAGTACACAGTTCTGCTACCTTATTCTTTCTAAAACAATATAAAGCGTCATTTGAAGAAGTGTAAGCCATAATTTTTCTTACTTTTCATGCATGAATGCAAATACGCCTTTAGCAGAAAGGCTAAGGCCGGGATCATTGGATGACCTGGCAGGCCAGGAACATCTTACCGGCAAAGGAAGTATCCTGCGCAAAGCTATTGAGCAGGGTAAAATTCCTTCTATGATCTTATGGGGCCCCCCGGGTGTGGGTAAAACGACTATTGCCAATATTATTGCCCATACTTTATCTGTTCCTTTTTTTCAGTTAAGTGCAATCAGCAGTGGCGTAAAAGAAGTGCGGGAAGTGATTGAACAGGCAAAATTGACTTCAGCAGCCATTTTATTTATAGATGAAATCCATCGTTTTAATAAAGGGCAGCAGGATGCTTTATTGGGTGCCGTGGAAAAAGGTACCATCACACTTATTGGAGCAACTACGGAAAACCCATCATTTGAAGTGAATTCGGCTTTGTTAAGCAGGTGCCAGGTCTATGTATTACGGGCTTTGGATGCCAAAGACCTGACAGGTTTATTACAACATGCTTTAAGCACAGACCCTGTGTTGAAACAGATAAAAGTTGAACTGCAGGAAACAGAAGCCCTTATCAATATCAGTGGCGGGGATGCCCGTAAATTGCTCAACCTGCTGGAATTGGTGGTGGGGACCACCAGTGCCGCTCCTCATTTTAAAAAAGGGGATACCCTGCTGATTACTGATGCCCTGGTAATGGAAGTGGCCCAGCAAAAAATTGCATTGTATGATAAGGGAGGCGAACAACATTATGATATTATTTCTGCTTTTATCAAAAGTATGCGCGGCAGTGATCCCAATGGGGCAGTATACTGGCTGGCCCGGATGATTGAAGGCGGGGAAGATGTAAAATTTATTGCCCGCAGAATGCTGATACTGGCCAGTGAAGACATTGGCAATGCCAATCCCAATGCTTTACTGCTGGCCAATGCCACTTTTGATGCTGTATCCAAAATTGGCTACCCGGAAAGCAGGATCATTTTAAGTCAGTGCGCAGTATACCTGGCATCTTCTGCCAAAAGCAATGCATCTTACGAAGCCATCAGCGCTGCCTTACAGGCAGTGCAGCAGCAGGGCGACCTGCCCGTTCCCCTGCATATCCGCAATGCACCCACCAAACTGATGAAGGATATGAACTATGGTAAAAATTATCAGTACTCTCACCTGGGCGAAAATAATTTTATTGAACAGGAATACTTACCCGAAAAACTGGCTGGAACGGCTTTTTATAAACCCGGCAATAATGCCCGTGAAAATGAATTAAGGAAGTTTTTAAAAGAACGGTGGAAGGATAAATACAAGTATTAAACAGTCAACTGTCATTTTTCCCTAAAAAAAATAAACGCCATCTTTGCGGCTTTAAAAAAAAGGGCTACCCGATTATTTATTTAACAAAGACTATGGCATATAAAGCAGTTTTCCTGGATGTGGATGGTACTTTATTAACTTCTCACCGGAGCATTTCTCCCGGTTCTAAAGAAACCCTGAAAAGATTACATGAAAGGGGTATTTTAATTTCTGTGGTGACTGCCCGCTCTCCGGATGCTACTGCGCTGATCTTTAACCAGTTGCATATGCCTGAAAACCCGGTTATTTGTTTTAACGGCGGACTGATTGTACAAAACAATGGCTGGCTGGCCGACCATAGCTTACCTGCCACCATGGTACAGGACATCAGGGAGGATTTGAAAGGCTTCCAGTTGAATTTCACTTTTTACCATTACCGTGACTGGTATGCGGAAAGTATTAATCCGATGATACAGCATGAGATCAATGTTACCAAAACCAAACTGACCCTGGTAGATTTTAAAGAACCTGCTGTTCAGCAAATCAATTCCCATAAAATTCTCTGTATGGGAGAACCGGCAGAAGTACTGGCTGCCGAAAAATACCTGCAAAGCCTGGGTAAGTATGAAGTGAATATGAACCGCTCCAAAGCCACTTACCTGGAAGTAGTGCATAAGAATGCTTCTAAAATGAAGGGTATCCAACACCTGATGGCGCTAAAAAATATAAGTAAAGAAGAAATTATTACCATCGGGGATAATTTTAATGATATTGACATGCTGGCTTTTGCTCCCACCAGTGTAGCTATGGGCAATGCACCGGATGCTGTAAAAAAATATGCCAGTATGGTTACAGATACCAATAACCAGGAAGGCATTCAGAAAATACTGGATAAGCTGATTCCCTGATAAGTTTCATGGCTTAACAGCAGCTGCTTTTTATTTTATATTGTAATTTTGAAGCTTCTGCTGATAGCTTCATGCAATTTTCTATAGTTTTCTGATTAGTATTGAAGGATAACTGATGAATATTACATTCTGCTTAAACCCATATTAAACCCAAGACAAACCCATGTCATTCCAAGAAAATCATGGTTAAAATTGCTTTAACACCTGATTAATGTAGTTATCTAGTTTATCTGTCTGGTATGACTTATGATACAGAATATTTTGTGCTAATCAGCAGCTTTTTGTATAAAAATACTGCTGCAAAAAATTCCCTGTATTATCTTTAAGGCATAACCAACACTTTATGAGAAAATTTTTATTAGTTGCGATAATTACTGTGTATTTCATTCCTTCATTCAGTCAGACAACAATAAACCGGGACCCTGAAATTGCAGGGATGGTTAAAGAAGTAAACCCCGATTCCTTACAATCCTATTTAAAAACACTGGTTGCTTTTGGCACCCGCAATACTTTAAGTACACAAACCAACCCTACCCGTGGTATTGGTGCAGCCCGTAACTGGGTATTGCATCAGTTTCAAAGTTTTGCCGCACAGAGTAATGGCCGTTTAACAGCTTTTATAGATACCACCACCCTGCAACCAGATAAAAAAAGAGTGGATACCCCCACCGTATTGGGTAATGTGGTGGCCATATTGAAGGGAACGGATACAGCCGATCACCGGATTTTTCTGATCAGCGGGCATCTGGATAATATGCGGACGAATGTAATGGAC
>Ga0364874_10861_pt1 | contig 12162 bp, 11 predicted proteins | sample ExccelAu500001D4_2_FD_206922 | JGI IMG/M metagenome (GOLD analysis project Ga0364874, IMG submission 206922) | Enriched cells from Trout Bog Lake Hypolimnion, Wisconsin, USA - BchlTB.Aug07.5000.01.D4 | ecosystem: Environmental > Aquatic > Freshwater > Lake > Hypolimnion/Profundal zone | place... | reverse complement strand
TGAGGACTCCCGCACTCCGCGCTTGCGCGAGAAAATCAATATAAGCGGATCCGCAAATGCCGGACGCCTGCGCGGCTGGCCTTCCGCCGATGGTCTTCAGCTCGATGGAAAAAACGTCGCCGAGGCCTGTGGCGATTTCTACCTTTTCAACCGCTCCGGGCGTCGCGCGCATTCCGCAACTCAAACCGCTGCCTTCAAAGGCGGGCCCAGCCGCTGTGGCACAACCGTAAAGCTGCCCGTCCTTGCGCAGGACGATCTCGCCGTTGGTGCCGACATCGACGAACAGCATCGGCTCGGTTTCGTAGTGGAGGCCCGTAGCGAAAATGCCCGCCGCGATGTCCGCGCCGACGTAGGCCGCCAGTCCCGGCAAAACGTGGATGGGAAGGTTCGGCGCTTCGCAAATGCCAAGGTCGCCAAAGAGCCTGACTTGGTGGTCGAGGAAATCTGGCGTGAAGGGAACACTCCCCATCGGCGTGGGATCGACCCCGAAGAGCAGGTGCAGCATCGTGGTGTTTGCCGCAACGGCCATGCCGGAGACTTGCTCGATAGGAATCCCGGCCTTTTCACAAGCCTCGCGCGCAAGCGGTAAAAGGGTTTCGCGACAAATCGCGACTTGGAGACTCTTTAACTTCGCGGGCTCGGTCTGGCAAAGCTGGATGCGCGTAAGCACGTCGTCGCCAAAGCGGATTTGCTGATTGAAGCTGCTCGCGCGCGCAAGGATGCGCCCCGTGGAAAGCTCCGCGAGCAGCACAACGACGGTGGTGGTTCCAATATCGACGGCGAAACCAAATTCACCGGCAAAGAGGGGGTTCTCTCCGACGGGAACCATGATTTTGAAGTCGTCCTCCACGACGGGCCGGTGCACCATCAGCGACCGGTCGGGAATGGTGACGGACGCATCGGTTCCCTCAATCCATTCGGCTTGGCAGGTAATGATTTCGCCGGGCGCAGCGATGATCTTCCCGGTGGCGGTGTCCCGCAGTTCTCCCTCGTCCAGATGCACCGTGCATCCCTTGCACAGCCCGCGCCCACAGCAGCGCGTATTGAGCGCCAAGCCCTTGTGCGCGAGGAAATCAGCCAATCCGCGCCGGTCCGCATGGGTGTCCGTCGCGAAAGATTGCTGCCCGTGCAGCGTGGAGACATGGAGGGATTGAGTCATCGCGAGATGCTAGGTTGGCGGCTTGCCCCCGCCGGGGCAATGCTGGCATGGCGTGGCGGCTAGGATGGCTTCATCGGCCGTGAAACGCACCGTTTCGTTTGGTTGCAATACAAGGAACCGCTCGCAATCCCAGTTGCCCGAGAGCAGGTCGCAAAGCAGTTGCGGGTCGCCGCTTTCTTCGGTGAAGCCCCATTTAAGCCAGTCGGCGCACTGTTTGGTATAGGCGATGTCCGCTTCGGTTGGCGTCACGCCGAGGTTGACAAAAGCCGCGAGGTTATAGGCGCGCATCCAGTCTTGCTCCATCTCCATCAAATAATCGGCGTTTTCCTCGCCATAATCGTCGAGATATTTCTGCCGCAAAGTGTTGTAGCGTTCCTTGCCCGGCGGAACATGACAGCGGTTCCAGCCCGCGCTGTACCAGTAGGTTCCGGGATGTTCCTCGATGTATTTCGCGTAGCGCTCCTTGGAGCCGAGCAGCAGCGTGATGCAGTCGTGGGCTCGCGTGACCACCATCTTGCAGCGCTGCGTGCTGACCCCCTCGATGCCCCGGCTGCAAAGTCCATAGCCAAGAACGATGGCGTCGATATCCGGATTTTTCTCCACCGCATCGACGGTCTCCTGCAAGCGCGTCCGCAGGAGGTCGGGCGTGTTATGCAGGCCCTGTTCAACCACCACGATTTCTTTCACCTGCGGCAGGGTTGTGCAGAAATGCCGAATCTCTTCAGTCAGTACGTCGCAAGTAATAACGGCGATATTCATTGTGTAATTCTTATAGGGCGCGGCTCATGGCGGTGAGGTGAGCGGGTGACGTTCCACAACATCCGCCGATTACCCGCACGCCAATTTGCAGCAGGGGCGCGACGATCTCGGCCATTTCCGCCGGGGTCGCACAATAGATTGTCTGGTCGCCGATCACCTGTGGCGCACCTGCGTTTGGTTGCAAAATCACCGGTGTCTTTCCCGCGGCGCGAACGATCTGCCGCGCGAGTTCGAGATAATCCGGGAACGAAAGCGAGGTGCCGCAGTTTGCGCCGACGATGTGTGCACCCACAGCAATCGCGCGCTCCACGGCTTCCTCCACGCTGGTGCCCATCATGGTGCGAAACTCGGTGGGGCCGCTTTTTTGAAAAGCGTACGTCGCAAAAATCGGAAGGTCGCAGCACTCTTTCGCCGCGTTCACCCCCACCTCCAACTCCGCCGGATCGCTCATCGTCTCCACCAGAATCGCGTTCGCGCCGCCTTCGACAAGCGCCTCGATTTGAGCGCGAAAGATGGCGCGAAGCTCGGTCTCGGTCATGTCGCCCAACGGTTCAAGAAAATCGCCGAACGGACCGACATCGCCCAGCACCCACGCCGAGTCCTGGGCCGCTTCGCGGGCGATTTGCGCTCCCGCGCGATTGAGTTCCGCCATGCGTTCAACCAGACCGTGGCGGTCGAGCGCCGAGGATGTTCCGCCGAAGGTGTTCGTCGTGATCAACTGACATCCTGCCTGCCGGTAAGCCTCATGCACCTCGCGCACTTTCTCCGGGTGATCCGCGTTCCAAAGCAGGCTGGTCTCGCCGCTGCTCAAACCACGGGCAAAGAGTTGGGTTCCCATGGCACCGTCGCAAACGAGCGGACGCGAGGCAAGGGCGGAAAGGAGATCGATCATAGGGGGACTAAAAGTGCTTCGTTTTTCCCCGAATAGCGAGTTGAAAAATCGTTGTTTTCAACGCCCGTTGCGGCTCATATACTTGTCCACTTCCTCCAGCGCAATCTCGATCCAGCGTGACAGCCGCCACGGTTCGTTCTGAACGGTGTGCGTGTCTTTCATGATGATTTCGAGCGAACCTTCCCCGGCGAGGTCGAGCGTCGTCGCCAAGTCCTGCCGAAGCAATTCCTCGTTGAAGGTGAGGCAAATCTGCGTCGGATTGGGCTTGCGGCTGAACACGATGTTCTTGCCCAACGCCTCGGCCATGATCTTCTGATCAGTCCACGGCGCAACGGAAACACGGCGCAGGCGCGGCACTTTGAGAATGTGTTCGATCCGGTCATGGATTGGCTCACAACATCCATAGCAGTTAAGGCCGAGTTTTTCGAGAATCGGAAGCTGATAGGGAAAGATGAATTCGGCAAACATCTCCGGGGAAACGCCGACGGTTTCCTGCGATTCGGCGAACCCCCAAATATCCCGCAGACGCACCGGCATGCCGGGCTTCGAGTCGGACTGCGGCAGTTCCCGCGTATAAGCCGCACCGCCCGAACCGGTGTAATCGCTTTCGTTGCAGTGCGAGAGCAATCCTTCACATTCGAGCCAATCCAGAAAAGCGATATGCTGGTCGCGCAGCCAGGCCATGAGCCGGTGAAGCCCTTCGGGCTGGTCGTAGGGCGCGAGCATCAGCGTTTCGAGACCAATGAGCTTGATGACTTCCCATGTCAGCCCCGATGTCCAAAAATGTTTCCCTCGGATTCGCGGCGGGAGCAGATCGCCAAACACATCATCCGCCAAATCAACATCGGCCTGCGTTCCCGCGCGATCCACGCTGTGAACGGCTGGCTTCAATTTTTCAAATCCGCTCTCGATATCCTCAAGCGGCGCAGCCCAGTGGTAGCTGCCCCGCCCCGCGCCGTGTTCGTAGGGGATTTTCACTCCATAATCGCCCGCAGTCACGCGCCAGTTGAGATCGAAAAACGGCTCGATGGCGTTGTCGTCGCGCAGGTGCTCCCACCAGTAAAGCCTTGAGCGCAGGGTCAGCTCCCAGCCGCGCAATTGCACGTTTTCGCACTGCATCGACGACATGGGCAGAATTTCAGCCCAAGCCCCCTCCGGGTAGCACAGGATGATCGGGCGCTCCGGTCGCAAATCGTTGTGATTCGTGAGGCGACGCTTTCGCGCCGCCATTTCTGGAAGCTCCGCGATTTCGCGGACCCTCGCTGCGAGCGGGCGCAGGATGTCCCGGTCTTTTTGCGAAATGCGAAGCGAAGGGGTGGGGAAACTATCAGTCATGCATTGCAAAGTAGCATGGCCTCGAATGCCTTGCTTCCACTTGATCTCACCGGTAAATTGTACCCATGCCGAGTAATGTTACGCGTCCATCATGGATTCTCCAAGCCGCCAGCGGAAATGCTCGAACCATTCCGGGCCATCGCAACCCCGGGGTGGAAATTGTCTATGTGGAAGCCGGAAATCTGCCCTGGCAGGTCGAAGGGCGTCGCCAACCGGTGGGCCCCGGCTCTGTCTTTTTTACGCTGCCTTGGCAATGGCACGGCAGCACGGCGGATTTTGAACCCGGCCACCATTGGAACTATTTTATCATCCAAGTCGAGGGCGACTGTTTTGACCGGCCGGGGCCGGTGCATTTGCCCAAAGCGCTGGGTTTTTCACGAGCCCATGAAGATCGCATCCTCAATACACTTTCTCAAACCGCCCTCCATGTATGGCCAGCCAGCGACGCCCTTGCGGAGGCGATGCGCTCGCTCGTGCGCGATTGCACGGCAGGAGGCCCGTTTTGCGAGATACGTTGCGCGGCTTGGGTGGTGGTCGTTCTGACCGAACTCGAACAAGCCGTGCGCGAGAATCGATCAGGCGTTTTGCCGTCCGGCACGCCGCGCATCGAGCGTCTGCTTATTGAATTGGATCAGAGCCTCGACGAACCGTGGACACTCAGTGCGATGGCCTCATTCTGTGGGTTAAAGCGGACACAGTTTGCAGAAATGCTGCGATTGCACACGGGCGACACACCCACCGGATTATTGAACCGGTTGCGTGTTGAGCGTGCGCGCCGTTTGCTGAGGGATTCGTCGAAATCGATCACCGAGATCGCGTTTGAGTGCGGGTTCGGCAGTTCCCAATATTTCGCCCGGGTGTTTCGTTCATTGACCGGGGTGCCAGCCAGTGCCTTCCGCGAAATTTCGCGGCGACATGGGAATCAAGCCCGTCGCAAAAAACGCTAGCGGAACTGTTCCACCTTCGCCAGCAGTTCCTCGGCTTGGCGTTCGCTTTCAAAGGAGGTCGTTCCGATGTAAACGCCTTTGCCGCCGATTGCATCGAGCAACGGAATCACTTCGTCTGGTTCAACATTGATCGCTTGCAGCGATTTCCCGGCATCGAGAATGCGCCGGTAAAGCGGCCACCAACGCGATGATCCGCCCTGTTCGATCCCTACCTGCGGTGTCCATTCAATGGCATCCAGCGCATCGATGGCCAGCAGGTGGTCGAGGTGGCAAATGCATTGTGTGCCGTCGAGGTGATACATGGAATGGTCGAGCCATTCGACTTGTTCTGTGAGCGCGGGCACGACGATCTCTCCAAACATTTCCGGCGAAATCATCGCCGAAAGATCGCATTGCACCTTCGATGTTTTTCCAGGACCCCACAGGGAAAACGCCCAGAACGCGGAACTGCCATCCGCCATTTTTATGATGTCATAAATCCGGTCGTAAGCCTCGAACCAGACCTGGTTGATCTCCTGCAACTTCGCACGCACCCAATCCGGTCTCTCGATCAAATCGAAAAGGAACGTCTGGGGATCGCGCAACGCCGCGAGAATATCCACGTTCTCGATAAGGTCGGGGCATCCTACCAGATAGTCATTACCGGCAACTTCCCTGGCTTTGAGCAGCGTCGATTCGACGATTTTCCACCAGCGGTTCTCGGGATCGAAGCGCAGCGGAGGCAGCGTTTCTGGCTCCTCGACTTCAGCAAACGAAGGAAGATACCAAACAGTATCCGGTGCGAAATCCGGCTCGGAGCCAAGAAATGTCGCGAGCACCCCAGGTCCCAAGTCCACAATGCTGAACGGAAGCGTGTCGCCGGGGAACGCGCGTTGAGAAAGTCGGAAGCGGCTTTCGCGCGCGCGCCAGTCGGCGTTGGTGTACGATTCCGCAATGGAAGCGACCGGCGCGGGTTTCAACACCCCCGCCCGCGGATGGTCCGCTGGCACCCCTCCCCACAGTTGCCCAACCACCAATCCCTCATGCTTCCACCAATCGACAAAATGCCGTTTGGTTTCCTCCCAGTTGGGTTTCCACGCACACTCGCTTCCTGTAATGTTCATAAAGTTTAATCTGTTAATCCGCCAAAAACGCCTCGACCTTTGCCTTGATGGTCGCTTCGGAACCGGGCACGCTGAGATGCGTGACGATGGGCATGCGCAGGCCGGATGCAGCCAGTTTGAGGTGGTATGATCTGTCCATTTTTCAGTAGGTTGGGTTGATTGTGTGACGCTGCTTTTGCAGTGGTCGTTGACGGGTGAATTTTTAGCGGTGCAATACCGAGGCCCCGTGTTTATGCACGGTCTCGATGAGTGCGAGGACGTTTTCAACAGGCGTTCCGGCCTGCATGTTGTGACAGGAACAGCAGATATAGCCGCCGCCGGTGCCGAGTTCATTCAGGCAAGTTAGCACTTCTTTTTCGACATCCGCACGGCTGCCGGTTGGGAGGACCGACTGATTTTCCACGCCTCCGTAAAAGATGAGGCGATCGCCGAAGTCTTGTTTGAGGCCCTTCATCCCCATCCCGGGGCAGACATGTTGGATCGGATTCAGTATATCGATGCCGCAATCGATGAGGCGTGGAATAAGGTCGCGAGCTGCGCCATCGGTGTGGAACATCACCTTCTTTCCGTGGCTGTGAATGAGCTTGCACCAGTTTGCCACGCGGTCATGCAGGAAGCGGTCCCAGGCATCCAGCGAAATCAGCAGACTCTCCTGGCTCCCCATGTCGTCGCTGATGAAAACCATGTCAACCAGATCGCCCATCTCGGTGAGATAGCGATCCAGCATCGTCGTTTGAATCTGGCCTATTTTGTTCAAGGCCGCTTCAAGAAACTCCGGCTCGGCGATGACATCCATCATCGCGTTTTCGAGTCCGCGCATCGTGCAGTAAATCTCGAAATGCGAAATCCACGGTCCCATCGTCGCGAAACCAAATTCCCGCGCGCGCCGTGCTTGCGCTTTGGATGCCGCGTAATTGTATTTATCGGGATCGGGCCAATAAGGATAATCCTCCAACTGCGCCGGGTCAGTGTAATCGGCGAGGGGAGCGCCGCTGAACTCTTGGTAGGTGGCAGCGCCAGCCTTCACGGTCCGCGTGGGCACGCCCCAAGGGGTGCGCTCGCCGGTGTCATTGGGATCAAACGCGGGTGCCTCATACCCGGGAAAAACCCAAACAATCTTGTCCACGCCCAGCTTCCGATAGACCTCCAGATCGTCCTGAACGCCGGTGTGCGCTCGAAGCAACTCCAGCACTTCGGGCGTGTGCCAGATATCGACGGGAATGCGATCCGCCGGTTGACGATTGATTATGGCTAAGACGCGCTCGTGGGGAGTCATGGTTCGGATTCCTGGAGTTTATCGATCCAAGGTTATTTCGTATTGCTGATTTTCCATTCAAACCGGCTGATTATGACATAAAGAGTCATAACTGGCTGGAGTGATCTCCAGCCAGTTGCTTTTTTCAAATCTTCCGCGAAACGCTACGGCCTACGCCGCAACGAGCTTGGAGGCGAGATCGACCGCGCTGGCGGCGTCGGCGCTGTAGCCGTCCGCGCCGATTTCGTTGGCGAACTGCTGGGTGATCGGAGCCCCGCCGATCATGATTTTGGTATTCAGACCGGCGGCGCGGAAAGCGTCCACCGTCGTCTTCATCGCGGGCATCGTGGTCGTGAGCAGTGCGGAAAGTCCAACGAGATCTGCGTTGTGCTCCTTGACGGCTGCAACGAATTTCTCCGGCGGGACATTGGTGCCCACGTCGATCACGTTGAAGTTCGCGCCCTTGAGCATCATCGCCACAAGGTTCTTGCCGATGTCATGCAAGTCGCCCTGCACGGTGCCGATCACGGCGGTGTACTTCGGCTTGATCCCGGCTGCGGTCAGCAGCGGCTGGATGATCCCCATCGCTTCTTTCATCGCGCGGGCGGCAATCAGCATCTCCGGAACAAACACTTGGTTGAGCTTGAATTTTTCACCGACATTGGACATCGCGGGCACCAGTCCTGTTTCCACAATGGCCAGCGGAGCCATGCCGGCGTCCAGCAAGGCTTGGGTGAGGCGCAGGGCTTCTTTGCGATTTCCTTTTTCCACTGCGGTCGTGAGTTCTTGTAGTTCGTTCATGAATGATGTGTTCGGGTTGGTGTTGGGTAGAGTGAAATGTAACTCTTGGCCTTTTTATCATTGACCCTCCCCACGTGGAATGCACAAGATGGCCAAAGATATGGAGAAAGTGGCCATCCGCGAACAGTTCGACTACATCCCGGCCGCCCGCGACCGTGCCTGGGGCATGTACGTCACCGGCGTGGGGCGTTTTGTCGCGCCCGCGCTTCTCGGGGCCCGTCAACGCCAGCGCGAGCATTTTGGCCCGCGCGGAAAAGGCCGTGTTTTGCGCGATTACGCCTTGATCTATCTCACCGACGGCCACGGCTCCTTCATGGGCCACGACACCGGCTGGAGACGGGTCGGCGCGGGCGACGTCCTGGTTCTCTTCCCAGGGATTTGGCATGATTACCGTCCCTCGCCCGAAACCGGCTGGACGGAGCGCTGGCTCACCATGAACGGCGACCTACCCAACCAGTGGTGCATGTATGACCTTCTGTGCGTGGACACCCCGGTGCTTCATGTGGGCGTTCACGACGAACTCGTCGCAAGCTTCGACCGCCTCCTCGAAATCGGCCGCGCGTGCCCGCCCTTTGCGAACCAAATCCAGGCGGGAGTCTCGATGGAAATCTTGGCTCTTATTTGGAAATTTCATCAGAGCCGCAAATCCCATGCGAAGCAAAGCGCCCCGGTCATCGAGTCGGCCATCAGCTTCATCGGAAAGAACTGGGCGCAGGAGATCGACTTCGAGGCTTGGGCGAAAAAAACGGGCGTCGGCTACCGGCATTTTCGCAGATTGTTTCAGGAAGCCACCGGCCTTCCGCCCTACCAGTATCAGCTCAACCTGCGGCTCAACCACGCCAAGCGCCTCCTCGGTTCGCTGCCCGTCGCCGAAGTCGCCGCCCGCGTGGGGTTCACCGACCCTCTCTATTTCTCGCGCCTCTTCAAAAACAAAGTCGGAGTGGCTCCCACGCGCTGGCACTGAGCTTGGTGGATCGCGACCTCCAGGCGCGATGCGGGGGGCTGCGAAGTGCAACCTCCCCGCCCTCGTTCCTCAAGCTCCAGCTTGGGAACGCCCTTGTCTTTGAAGCTCCCGCTTCGCAGTGCCAGCAGCAAAAAGGCTCCCTCGATCAACCTTCAAACTTGCAGGCTTGAGTTCCGCCCCCGAATGCGCTCTACACTACACCATGCCCGAGCAAACACCCCCCAGCGCGACCAAAGGCCTCGATGTCTCACGAGCTTATTTTAATGAATGGGCGCTGCCTCTCTTGCGCGAACACAAACCCGACCTTGCAGCACGCATGGCCGCCGGACGGTTTACCGGCTCCGACTCAATAGGAGCCGACGACATGCTCTCGCGCGATCATTGGTGGGGACCCTGGTTCGACCTTTACCTCGATCAGGACGACTTTGACCGCGAAGGCAAGGCGCTGGAAACCTGGCTCCTGGAGCAAGCGCCCAAGTCGTTTCAGGGGCACACCCTTTCCGGTGGAGGAACACAAACCGTCAACGTCTGCTCCGCGGACGCCTTCTTCGCGGGACTGTTCAAGGGAACGCTCCCCAAAACCCCCGGCGACTGGGTGCGCGCCCTGCCGGAACCCGAGAGCGATACCTATCTCTATTTTCTGCGGCACGGCGAACTGTTCTACGACGGCTCCTGTCGATTCACCGAGCGCCGGCAATCGTTCCACACGTACCCACCCGAGGTGCGGCAACTTCGGTTCGCCCAGCTTTGTTTCACCATCTTTCACTATGGGGAGTATAACTTCCGCTGGCGTCTCATCCGCCGGGGCGAACCGCTGGCGGTACAGATCGCCCTGGGCCGGTTCATCGAAGGGGTGATGCGCATCTGTCTGCTCTTGGATAACGATTACTCGCCTTACTGGAAATGGCTGCGCTTCGCGTTTGACCAACTCCCCGTCGCCCGCGAACTCGCCCCCATGCTCGAATCCCTGGCCGGTGAGCCCTCGCGGGAAGAACAGGGCCGAATCATTCTTCAGATCTGCGAGATGCTCTCCCCAATGCTCGAAAGCCAGGGCGTCGTGAAGTTGCCGATTGAAAATCCGTGGGGCATCCCGTGGTTCTGCCTGTATTGCGACCAGATCAGGGCGGCGATTACCGATCCCGAGGTGCGCCGTGGAATCTTCTGATCCAGTCTTGACCCAAGCCGTGATTTGGCAACTATCTCAGCTACGATGTTAGCAAAACCGCGAGCGGAAAACGAGCAAGCAATGAATCTCGGGCTAAGTGAGCTCAAGACCGCCACGAAAGAGAAGGGTGTCCAGATTCCTGCAAGATTTTATTCCCTGGACATTCTGCGGGGAATTGCAGCGTTAAGCGTTGTTCTGCATCATTGGCAGCATTTTTTCATAGGAATTGTCCCCTTCACCGATTGCAAATGGATGCAACTGCCCTTTAGTATCTTTTTGGGAAACCTACTCAACGGCGGCCATCGAGGCATCCATGTGTTTTTTTCCCTTTCGGGATTCATCTTCTTCTGGCTCTACTCAGATCGAATCGAAAAGAAGACCATAACATTCAAGGAATTTTGTCTGCTTAGATTCTCCCGCCTATATCCGCTCCATCTTGTTACCTTGTTATTTGTGTTTGCAGCCCAATTTTGGATTTATTCTCTGCAACGAGAGTTTTTTGTCTATAAAGTCAACGATATTTATCATTTGGCGCTCAATCTGATTTTTGCATCAAACTGGGGCTTTGAGAAGGATATGTCGCTTAATGGGCCCTCCTGGTCTACATCGGTGGAGATACTTCTTTACGGATTCTTTTTCGTGCTGTGCGCGCTCAGAATGACACGCTGGTGGCAACTGGCTCTGATTGCCCTTGTGGGGGAAGGGATGATCATTTTGGAGTGGCCCACGACGGGGATGCATCATGGAATCGGTTCGGGTGTTCATATGTTTTTCCTGGGCGGTGTATCCTTTCGGATATATCAACACCTTAAGGATAGCTCCAAATTGAAGGAGTATTATGAGGCTATTATATTGGTTTTGGTATCTGTATGGATTCTTGTCTGGCTTAGTTTTTTTTACGGCTTTGCTGTTTGGGTTAGCTTTTGTGTGGAATCTGCCCGGCCGATTGTTTGGTATCATCTGTTTTTCAACATTTTCATCATTCAGTTTACCATCATATCCCTTGCCTTGCTGGAAACATATCGAGGCACACTTGGTAAGCGCTTCTCTGTCTTGGGCGACATTAGTTACTCGTGTTACATGATAAACTTTCCGCTACAGATTGTTTTTGCGGGAATCATCATCCGTTTGGGCTCTCCTCTTAACGGTACAGATCGCTCTGTGTTTTACTCGCCATGGATGTTGCTGGGATTCCTTGCCGTTTTGCTTTTCAGTTCTTATCTTTCATTTCGGTATTTCGAGAGGCCCGTGCAGGAATTCCTCCGGAAGAAGTGGGGTTTGCGAAAAAGCGGAAATGGCGTGAACGTCCGGTGACATTTCTCGTTCCCAAGCACTTGGTAATGCCCTTCCCGCGAAGTTGCACTTCGCAGTCCCCCGAATCGCGCCCGGAGGTTCCGATCCACCTTTCATCCATTCCTGATTTCCTGATGATTTCTCCCTTTCCCCACCAAAATCAGTCTTCCCCGTGCGTTGACACACGCCGTGCGGCTGCATAGTCTCTCTGTTTCCCATGAAAAAAGTCATTGCTACCTCTGAAGCCCCCAAGGCCGTTGGCCCCTACTCCCAGGCCGTCGCCGTGGGCAATTTCCTCTTTTGTGCAGGCCAGATCCCGCTCGACCCTGCCACGGGCGAACTCGTCGCTGGCGATGTGACGGGCCAGACCGACCGCGTTCTCCAGAATGTGGAGGCCGTTTTGCGCGCCAACGACATGACCTTCGCCAACGTCGTCAAATCGACGGTGTTCATGGTCGATCTCGCGAACTTCTCTTTAATGAACGCCGT
>Ga0364874_10101_pt2 | contig 12203 bp, 11 predicted proteins | sample ExccelAu500001D4_2_FD_206922 | JGI IMG/M metagenome (GOLD analysis project Ga0364874, IMG submission 206922) | Enriched cells from Trout Bog Lake Hypolimnion, Wisconsin, USA - BchlTB.Aug07.5000.01.D4 | ecosystem: Environmental > Aquatic > Freshwater > Lake > Hypolimnion/Profundal zone | place... | reverse complement strand
TCTGTTTGTAAAATGGTCAGATAACGGCGATGAAATAAAGAATGCTTCCAAACTGATCGTCGGACCCGGACAGGGCTGCATCTTTGTTTACGAAGGCAAGGTGGAAGGTGTATATACCCAGGAAGGGCTTGTCGAGCTGAAGACTGCCAATATTCCTTTTATCACAACTATCTCCCGGATCATGCAGTCCTTTGTCAGTGAGCACAAGGTCGGCATCTACTTCTTCCGCACAACACAGCTTCTTAATCAGAAGTGGGGAACTCCTTCGATGATCAAATACGAAGATCCCAAATACAAGTTCCCTGTAGGTCTCAAGTCGTTCGGAAATTATTCTTTCCGCATCACCGATCCGGGAACTTTCTTCAAAAGTATTGTCGGTGGAACAGATCCTTTCACTGTTGCTCAGATCCGTGAGCCGATAAACTCCCGTCTTGTGCAGCCTCTCACTGATTATCTGGCAACAGGAAAGTACACCTATACAGAGATAGATGCAAACAGAGAGGAGATTGCGAAAGATCTCACTGCCAGGTTCTCATCTGAATTTGCAGCTCTCGGCTTTGAGCTTATGGATTTCAGGATCGAAGGCACAAGCTTTGATGAAGACACGATGCGGCGCATCAACCGCATTGCAGATATGAGTGCGGAAGCTCAGGCGGCAGATGCTGCAGGTGTGAGCTTTGTTCAGATGCAGCAGCTGGCTGCTATGCGCGATGCGGCTAAAAACGAAGGTGCGGGCGGCATGGCAATGGCAATGGGCGTCGGTATGGGATTCGGCGGAGTAGCGCAGCAGACGGCAACTCAGCCCGCTCAGGATGACCCTGCGGTGAAACTCAAAAAGCTGAAAAGCCTTCTTGATCAGGGGCTTATCAATCAGGATGAGTTTGACGCCAAGAAGAAAGAAATTCTAGCACAAATCTGACTCAGTCGTCTGCACCTTCTTTTCATGAGAGAAGGTACAGGATAAAACAGGAAAATATCTCAACAGGAGTTTTCGAATGAACCGCATCATTCCTTCCGCCGCAGCGATTGCGGGCAAAGCAATGTACAGGCATGGAAGAAAAGCATTTTACTCTCTTTGCGTTTTTGCAGCATCGGCGACGATGCTGTATGCGAGAGCAGGCGGTTCAGGAGGAGGACACAGCTCCAGCCGCAGCTCCGGCAGCTATAGTTCAGGAAGCTACCATTCGTCGGGAAGCAGTTTCAGCTCGACCCATTATTACGGCGGCGGTTATTACGGCGGTGGAGGATCAGCCGGCGGTCTTTTCAGCTTTTTCATTATTCTGTTCCTCTTTGTTATAGGTTTCATTATTTATTATAAGTTTTTTTACACTTCGTCTGCGACAGGGCTTGAAGACGTTCCTGATGTTGAGCCGAAGGATTTCCACTCTCTTAATGGCGCTGCAGAGTTTATGGCTGCAAATCCTGATTTCAAAGAGGATGAATTCATCGCCAAGGCGGAAAAGGCATTTACTGATATTCAGACAGCCTGGGCTGCCGGCGATATCCGTCCTGTACGGCGATTCCTTTCTGACGGTGTTTACCAGAGGTTTAGTACTCAGATTGCGATGATGGGCCTTCTCAAACAGAAGGACGTCATCTCTGATCTCACTGTTGAAGAGATCTTTATCGACTGTATTGAAAGAGACGGACTCTTTGATATTCTTCATGTTTCTGTAACAGGCGGCATGAGCGATGAGTTTGTCTGTGAAACCAATCATGATCTTGATTCCCCCGGCGGATATGAAACCTTTACGGAGTACTGGTCTTTTCTTCGCAAGCGAGGCAAAGGCGGAAAGGATCTCTACTTCAGCCAGAACTGTCCGAGCTGCTCGGCACCTCTTCCCCCTGACATGGGCGATACCGGAAACTGTCCCTACTGCAAAAGCTTTGTCAACAGCGGAGAATATGACTGGGTTCTCTCTGAAATCACTCAGGCTGATGATTACAGCATCGATTCCTATAGAAGTTCAAAAACTGCCGACCTTGACAAACAGGCGGAAACGCTTTCGTCTGCCGATGATGGTTTTTCTGTTCAGCTCCTTGAGGATAAAATCTCCAATGGATATCTTCAGATCCAGACAGCGATTGCATTCAAAGATCCTGCGAAGATGCGTCGCTTTGTCAGCGACAAGGCATATGATAAGATTGTTGCGTCATTCCCGAAGTCGCAGATTGTCTTCAACCGGCTTTATCTTAATGATGTCAGCGTGATCGCAGTGAAGGAGGAAGGCGGAAAGAACATCATACACGCCGCAGTAAAATCTTCTTATCAGCGCGCTGTCATAGAAGGCGGAAAGGCTCATCTTCTCGACTCGGAAGTGATGACAAAGAAGGAGATTGTCGTTGTCGAGCGTGAGAAGGCTGCAGTCGCATCCAGAGGATCAATCTATGCCCATCAATGCCCGTCGTGCGGCGCTCCTCTTTCTGATTCGCTTGATGTCAACTGCGGGTACTGCGGAGCCGTGCTCAACAGCTCCAAAAACGAATGGATCATTTCCGATATTCTTGAATCAGCAGAATACCGCGGAGAAGTGAAGAGTCAGAGCTTCGCTTTCTCAAGCGATCGGGCTCTTGAAGATTCGCTCTATTCTGTACGGGACTTTGCATTCAACAATGCTCTCGTCATTTTTGCTGCTGACGGGGTTTTCTCGGATGAAGAAAAGGGAATGGCCTATGATCTTGCGAAGAAATGGAATTACAGGGAAGACTATGTCGATCAGATGATTCAGGCCGCTTCATCCGGCAGGCTTACGATCCGAATGCCGATGGGACGCGATAAAAGCCGGCAAATCTATGAAATGATGATTAAAGCAGCCGCAGCGGACGGGAGCATCTCTTCCGAGGAACAGGTAATCCTTGATCAGGTGAAAAAAGAATACCTTGACAGGTAAAATCCAACTTACGAAATCCGGGGATCAGGCTGTTGTTATTTTACTCCTATATGATAAGCTCTGCCCCGTCTGAGCAGGCGAATATCCCAGCGTGCTTTCCTGCTCTGCAATCTGTCTTCTGAATACTTTACTCTGCTGATCGATCTTGTCGCCAGTCCATGCCGGGGCATGATAAAAAATCCCCAGCCATTTAACTCGGGCATCGTACGCAAGATCAATTGCATCCTGATATCTTGAATGTTCTCCGCTTGTTTTCTTAGGACATTCGGATTCCAGATGATATGTGTTGTGAATCAGAAGAGGTACTCCCTTGTGCTGATGAGTATATCAAAAGGCAGGTGTGAAAGCAATGCCTGTTTTAAACAGCAGAGGATACGCTGTTATATATCGAATATTCTGTGAAGGTATTTCAGGGCGAGATCGGTTTCAATAAAAAAGGGTGATGTTGCAACTGTGACGAGCGAAGCTTTTTTTAGAAGCACTCTGATAAAGCTGATTTTCTTCTCTGCCGGAATATAGTCAAGTTCCGGTGCAAAGAAATCAAGATCGAGATCAAGAATGATCCCCTGTTTTTCTGCTGTTTCAACGTCAAAGCTGTCCATAGCATCTTCTGAACCGACAAAAACCATCTCTGAAGCAAGGCCTGAATTTAAAACTGCAGGGATGAAGTTTCCTACGTTGAGGACAGTATTCGTATACTCGAATACTGCTGTATCAGAAAGAAGATCCTCCTTTGAGAGAAAAGAATCCGGCATCCGTGTATCCCTGTGCTGATCAACATGGACGATAATTTCTGATCCGGTGATGGATCCGCTTTTTTTCTCTGCAGCGATAAATGCAAAAGCATGGTTATGATTGTCGAACAGATAGACAGGTGAGTTGTTGAAAGAACTTTCAGCCTTTATAAACGAGGAAAGTCCGGTACAGCCCTGCAGTCTGTCGTCGTCGAAATCCTCAAAAACAATCTCATTTCCGGGCAATGCATCGGAAATCTTTCCGGTTTTACACTGCGGTACATAGAGACGGGACTCTCCTTTAACGGAAAGCCTACGGTCAAAGCTGAAAGCATTGTTTGAAACCGCATCTGTTAAAAAAATGGGATATTCGTACATTGTCAGAGATAGATGATTGTCTTTTCCCGCGCACCGTAGACCCTCAGCGGCGGCTGTGCGAGCTTTGCTGCATCCATAATCATGATATCTAGCTCTTCATCTGTTCTGAGCGGATCGTGGTGAAAAGCGAAAAGATTCCGCACTTTGAATTTGCTGCACATGCTTACGACTTTATCGATGGATGAATGCCCCCATCCTATTTTGGATTCGTACTGCTCTTTTGTGTACTGGCAGTCAGCGATGACAACATCTGCACCGCGGATAAGATTGCCGATATTCTTTTCGGTGATTGCTTCAATTTCAGGGTCGCTTGAAATTTCACTGTCGGTTGCATAAACAATAGTCTTTCCCTTGTACTCAATTCGGAATCCCAGCGAAAGAGAAGGATGGATCTGGTGAGTGAAGTAGATTTTGATATCGTTGATATAAAACGGATTATCTGTAATATTATTGAAAGCAATCTGAGATGACAGCTCATAGAGAGAGACTGGAAAGTATTCTTTATCCATCTGTCCGTAGATCAGTTTTTCAAGGGTTGATACGCTGTTTCCGCCGTAGAAATTGATTTTATTTCCCGGAAGGTATGCCATGCTGAAAAAAGGGAAACCCTGAATATGATCCCAATGCGTGTGGCTGATGAAAATATGAAATTCAGTCGGTGCTCCTGCAAATTCATGAATCAGAGAAGCACCAAGCTCCCTCATGCCTGAACCGGCGTCGAAGATCAGGATTGTTTCTCCGCACCGTATCTCAACGCAGGGGGTGTTCCCGCCGTATTTTATGAAATACTTTCCCGGAGTAGGGATCGAACCTCTGGTTCCCCAAAACTTTATCTTTATATCATGATTTTCGGCGTTAGGGTGTTTCATGGTCGCTCCACGGCATATTTAAATATGGCTGCACAGGCCTGTCAAGAAATTGAAAGAACGCAGAATAAAAAGTAAACCTGCAGAGTCCGTTGGTAAGAAACATTCATATAACTCATTGTCTTGAAAATGAATAATCCGCACACGGACAATATCATATATTCAATGTCTGCGCTTTTCGGCTGTTAGCGGCGGTCTATCCCTTATAGAATCAGGATACCGAGAATCCCGGCCAGAATAGTCAGCAGTATAGGATGGATGGAAAATATTCCCGCACCGGTTTTCCATTTTTTCAATCCGATCAGCACGATAACAAATATGGCAGCTGATCCCGGATGAATCGACTGAAGAGGATTGTGAAAAAAATCATATAAGGAGATCTTTTCCGGGAGAATTGATCCCCTGGCTATGAAGACGACTGCAGCAGCCATCATACCGGCCGTGGCCGGACGTATTCCCCCGATGATATAATTGACAGCCGGATGAGACTTGAATTTTGCAAGGGAAGCGATTACAAGAGCAATAAGCAGAAATGAGGGAACGGTGACTCCCGCGGAAGCTGTTACCGCTCCGGGAATTCCTGCATAACGGAATCCGACGTAGGCTGCAGCGTTAACTCCGATAGGACCGGGTGTCATCTGTGAGAGTGCGACAAGATCTGAAAATTCTCTCTGAGACATCAGGCCGAAAACTGAGATTTCATGATAGATCATCGGCAGCATTGCATATCCTCCGCCGAAGCTGAATATGCCGACTTTGAAAAAAACAAAGAAGAGAATACAGCATTTATGAACCAGTACCACGCAGAAACTCCAGTATTGTGATTTTAGCGTTTAAAGTTCCGGATATTTGGAGGTGTGTACCTGCTGACCAGATAGATTACCGTTCCGACAGCCGCTCCCATTACTATTGCCCATGCCGCATGAACGCCGAAGCAGATAATCCCTGCAAATGACACAATCGCGATAACAGCCGATGGAATATCGATAACAGCAGTCTTTCCTACTTTATATGCTGCAGAAAGAATCAGCGCACATGAGCCGGCGACTATACCGCTGAATATTTTTTCAACAACAACGTTTCCTCTGAGCGAAAAGAGTGTCGTGATAATCAGTATAATCGATATAACCGCAGGAATTGTCATGCCGAGAACAGCAGCAGCAGCTCCTGCTTTGCCCCTGACCCTGTATCCGATGAAGACTGAAACATTGAGAGCGATAACTCCCGGCAGAGACTGTGAGACTGATATAATATCGACGAGTTCATCTTCGTTCAGCCAGCGGTTTTTTTCAACAGCCTCCCGATGGATAAGCGGCAGCATTGCAAGTCCGCCGCTGAAGGTGAAGCAACCGGTTCGCAGGAAGGCGAGGAATATGGCGATGAGAGATGATCTGTGACTGTCATAGCGCATGAATATCATGCCCTGATACAACGCACACTATGGCCATTTCCCCTGTCGATAAGAGGAATTTTCTGAGCGAGACATTCCGGTGACGCCTTCGGGCATCGCGGATAATACACGCAGCCTGAAGGTTCCGTTGAAAGTGAAGGTACATTCCCCGGGATTGTTTTAAGCCGTCTGCTGCCGGAACCTATCTTGGGAACAGCTTCGAATAGACCGGTTGTGTATGGATGCAGCGGTCGTGTGAATATATCGGATGATAGTCCTGTTTCGCAGACCTCTCCTGCATACATGACTGCGATTCTGTCAGCGATGTTTGAGATCACACCGAGATCATGGGAAATGAATATAAGGGACATCTTTTTCTCTTTCTGAATATTGAGCAGAAGGTCAAGTATCTGAGCCTGAATTGTAACATCGAGAGCCGTTGTCGGTTCATCGGCGATAAGCATCGACGGGTCAGCTGACAGCGCCATGGCGATCATCACTCTCTGCCTCATTCCTCCTGAAAGCTCATGAGGGTAGCAGTTCAGCCGTTTGACCGGATCAGGAATTCCCGCGAGAGAAAGCAGTTCAGCTGCTCTTTGAAGCGCTTCTCTGCGGTTTTTTCCGAGATGCAGTTCCACAGTTTCTGCAATCTGAGTCCCGACTTTAAAAACGGGATTGAGCGATGTCATAGGTTCCTGGAAGATCATTGCGATCTCCTTGCCCCGTATAGCGCGCAGTTTTTCTTCTTTCATTGAAATAAGATCATCACCTTTCCAGAGAATTTTTCCGGAGCTGATCTCTCCCGGCTGTCTAATCAGGCGGAGAATAGCATAAGCCGTCATTGTCTTTCCGCAGCCTGATTCTCCGACGACGCCGACTGTTTCACCCTGGTTGATCTCCAGCGAGAGGTCTCTCACGGCAAGAACTGTCCGCTCCGGAGTATTGAATCGTACATTGAGATTTTCGATAGAAAGAAGGCTCATTGGGTTAACCGTCTCAGGTAATATTTCTGTTGCGCCGGGTTACGTGAAATCCTGCGCCAGCAAGGGTCAACTCTGCTTCATCAATCTTTCCGCCTTCAGCGCGGAACCGGTAGATGGCAGAACTTTTATATGCCAGAGCGTCTGCTGAATAGATATGTTCAACTGCAACGCGTTCGTGATCTTTCTGAATGCTTCGCTTTTCATTCACGACAGCGAGTGCCACTTTATCTATCCCTGCTTCTTTGAGTGCGGTCATATATTCATTGATAGAATCAAACAGAATCTCTCTCTGAGTCACAGCTTCCTCCCGGTGACGTTAATGGAGTCATTTGTAATCTCGCCTATGTAATAACGGAACTGATCGTAGCCGTCTTTTTTATAGATCGGAACCGCGCCGGCATTGATATACGCTATGGAATCCCTGTCAACTCTGGAGTAGAATTCGCCTGCGGCTGATATAACAGCGCGGACCTTGTATCTGATAAATATCCTGTGAAACGATTCTGCATCTTCTACCGTCGGCTGATATCCGGCATAATTCTTCTGCAGCATGAAAGGGTAGTATGAAAGAACAATCACTGCGGCATCATCTTTATTTATTTCAAGTTCATCCTCTATCCATTTCTTCTGCAGTTCAGAGATTGACGCCATTGCGCTGTTGATCGCCATGAAATGCACCGGTCCGTAATGGAAAGAATGATTTGTAGGCCGCTTGGTCTCTTTAGTGAAAAATGAAAAAGAACCTTTGAAGAAATCAAGATTCCCGGCCACGTAAAAACATACAGGATCAAGTTTTGAAAAGAATTCCCCCCGCTCGGAAATCTGTCTGTCGATATCTGTTTCACGGACTCCCTGAGTATTTCCGGCATAGATAATGTTGCCGAGATGGATGACGAATGAAGGATTCTCTCTGTTGACAGCATCAATCAGTTTTGTCAGTTCAGGAGCAAAAGGTTTGTATGGCGATTCAGGTGCTGTATTGGTAATTATGGCAAACCGGGCCGGAGCCTCAATAGTCTTGGGTGTGAGAGGGGTGCAGGATGCGCATAGCACGGCAGCGCAGAGGCACACAATACAAGTAAAACAGTACTTCATGCCTGAATAATCGGAAATGCCTGAGTTCATGTCAAGTGAATGAAGAAAAACGGGTGAAATTCTAGTTCTGCGGCATGCAGGTGGAATTTGCTTGCAGTTTTTTGCAGAATGCATATTTATTTCAGATACTTTCATCTTCAGGAGAAACGCTATGGGTTTTCTATACGAAATAACCAGTCTCAACGGCTGGGCGATCTGGCTTTTTGTCGTATTTGCTTTAATGGCGTTTAATGAGTTCGGACGTGCCACAAAATGGGGCGGAATAACACTTTTTCTTATTGCCCCCATTGTTTTAACTGTTTTTGTCTGGCCTAAAACTGCAGCAATGGGAAACGAATACGGTACGGGAACCTGGTTTGTCTGGGTTAAATGCTATTCTGCTCTTGCGGGCTGTCTCGGTTTTATGGCTATCCGCTTTATTCCGGGCCTCGACAAGAAAAAAGTGGCTCTGGCATTTCCGGCGTTTATTCTTGCAATAAATATTTTCGAAGCATGTATCCGTGATTTTCAGTGTTATTCTTTTTCGCTGTGGAACGGCGGAACAGTAGATAATCTTTGGCTCATGTCTGGTCCATGGAATATCATGAACGGAATTGCAGGTCTACTCAATATTGTAACAATATGCGGCTGGCTAGGGATCTATGTCTCCAAAGACAAAACAAAGGATATGATCTGGCCTGATATGATCTGGCCCTGGATCATCGCGTATGATTTCTGGAACTTTGCATATACCTATAACTGCCTAGCAGATCATTCATTTTATTCAGGCGCAGCGCTTCTCATTTCCTGTACGATCCCTGCTTTCTTTATCAAAAAAGGCGCATGGCTTCAGCATCGCGCTCAGACACTCGCGTTATGGGCTATGTTTGTGATGACGGTTCCGATGTTCGCTGACCGCATTGCCCCTGTTCATACAACACATAATCCAAAGGCATTCTTTATTGTGAGCTTCATCGCGCTTGCATCGAATCTTGCGCTTGCGGTTTATCAGTTCAATAGAATACGTAATCTCAAACTCAATCCCCTTAAAGATGAAATTTTCAAGGGGACGAAAGCATATGATCAGATTGTGGCCGAAAACAACAGATAGTACAGTATTGTTAGCTATAAAGCCCCTCGGGATATTAATTCCGAGGGGCTTTATCACACATTTTTTGTGTTTTTTCATTCTTTCGTGAACCGCTCTAACGCTGCATGAATCGGTTCCCCGGGAGCGTTGGGGTTTAAAAATAGCGAGAAAAAGCAGTAAAGGCATTAAAATCAACCGTTTCAGGTTGTCCAAATAAATAAAAGGTCGAAAATCTCTGAATTATGATTATAATTCGATATAAACATGCATAAGTACCCATGATAAAGTGAATCCCGCTAAAATAGAGCTTGCAATTCATAATGGGAAATAGTATTAATGACATATTGGCACTCATAATATATGAGTGCTAATAAATTTGAAGAGGTTGTTCCTTTATAGATCGGGGTTCCTATTGGATGCCGGCAGATCACAGGCATAAAGCCCCTGGAACACTTTCTTCACTATTTCAGTTTAATTTAAGGAGGATTACCGTGGATATTAGACCGTTAGGTGATCGCGTCCTCATCGAAAGTATTGATGAGGAGATTCAGAAACAGGGACTTCTTTACATTCCCGATACTGCGAAAGAAAAACCCCAGCAGGGAAAAGTTGTCGCTGTCGGGAAAGGACGTTTTGAGGATGGGAAACTGATTCCTCTCGATGTCAAAGAAGGCGATGTCGTTCTTTATGGAAAATACGCCGGAACTGAAATCAAGCACGGCGGTAAAGAATATCTGATCGTACGTGAGAATGATATTCTCGCGATAGTTCAGAAGTAATTCAAAAGGAAGGTTATAACGTATGGCAGCAAAAATTCTGCAATATAATGAAGAAGCACGCCGCTCAATATACGAAGGCGTCACCAAACTTGCAAACGCAGTTCAGGTTACACTGGGACCCCGCGGGCGTAATGTCGTCATTGATAAGAAATACGGCGCACCTACCATCACAAAAGATGGTGTTACTGTAGCTAAAGAAATCGAACTTGAAGACCCCTTTGAAAACATGGGAGCTCAGATGGTTAAAGAAGTCGCTACAAAGACTAATGATGTAGCAGGTGACGGTACAACAACAGCAACGATTCTTGCATCTGCGATCTACCGCGAATGCCTCAAGAATGTAACTGCCGGCGGAAATCCGATGAGCATCAAACGCGGTATCGACAAGGCTGTCGAAGCTGCAACAAAATATATCTCTGATACATCACGTGAAATCAAAGATAAGAAAGAGATCGCACAGGTTGCAGCAATCTCCGCTAACAATGACATGGAAATCGGCGAGCTTATCGCTGATGCTATGGATAAGGTCGGCAAAGACGGCGTTATCACTGTTGAAGAAGCTAAATCGATCGAAACGCATCTTGAAGTTGTGGAAGGGATGCAGTTTGACCGCGGATATATCTCTCCCTACATGGCGACTGATACTGAAAATATGGAAGCTGTCCTTGAAAACGCTTTCATCCTCATGTACGACAAGAAGATCGCTTCTATGAAGGATCTCCTTCCTGTGCTTGAGAAGGTTGCTCAGGCTGGACGTCCTCTTCTCATCATTGCTGAAGATGTTGAAGGCGAGGCTCTTGCTACTATCGTTGTCAACACTCTCCGCAAGACAATCAACTGTGTAGCTGTAAAAGCTCCCGGTTTCGGCGACCGCCGAAAAGCTATGATGGAAGATATCGCAGTCCTCACAAACGGACAGCTCGTTTCCGAAGAACTCGGACGCAAACTTGACGGTGTGACACTCCAGGATCTTGGTCAGGCAAAAAAGATTATTGTTGAGAAAGAGAATACAACAATAATCGAAGGCGCTGGGTCTTCTGACAAGGTGAAGGACCGCATCAGGCTTATCAAGAAACAGATTGAAGAAACGACTTCAGATTACGACCGCGAAAAACTTCAGGAACGTCTTGCGAAGCTCGCAGGCGGTGTTGCAGTTATCAATGTCGGTGCAGCTACTGAAGTGGAACTCAAAGAGAAGAAAGCCCGTGTTGAAGATGCTCTTTCTGCTACACGTTCTGCTGTTGAAGAAGGTATCGTTCCCGGCGGCGGTCTTACTCTTCTTTCTACTCAGAAGATCATTTCTGATGTAGCTGCAAAGCTTGAAGGTGATGAAAAGATCGGCGCAAAGATCGTTGCACAGGCTGTTGAAGCTCCGATGCGAATGATAGCGACAAATGCAGGCCTCGAAGGTTCTGTTATCGTCGAAAAAGCCAAGGGTGAAAAACCCGGAATCGGATTCAATGCATCTTCACTTGTTTGGGAAGATATGATGAAAGCCGGAATTATTGATCCTGCAAAGGTTGTCCGCTCTGCTCTTCAGAACGCTGCATCTGTTGCCGGAATGCTTTCTACAACAGAAGTTCTTATTACAGAGAAACCTGAGACAGAGAAACCCAATCCTGCAGCTGCTATGGGCGGCGGAATGGGCGGAATGGGCGGAATGTACTAAGTCCTGCTCTTTGACTGAATATCATAAAAGCCCCGCAATTGCGGGGCTTTTATATCTGAAATTTTATTTTATTGCTCTTATCTTCAAGAAATTGGCACTATTGTATTCCTTCCCCCGTTCTCCTTTTAATGGGCGATAGACTGTTCTCTGTACTAAAATTACAGTGGGAATCGGAGGATGCTCCATCGGCGGTTTAACAGGTGGTGTAAACTTGGTTCCTCTATGCTGATTTGTCAGGCATTTGCGGGAAACGGTGACTTGACTGTTCGGATTACATGTCATGGGGTGGTGAACGTTATAATAAAGGAAGGAAAAGCATCCTGATGGTAGCATCCTTGGGATCATGATG
>Ga0364874_10846_pt1 | contig 12473 bp, 10 predicted proteins | sample ExccelAu500001D4_2_FD_206922 | JGI IMG/M metagenome (GOLD analysis project Ga0364874, IMG submission 206922) | Enriched cells from Trout Bog Lake Hypolimnion, Wisconsin, USA - BchlTB.Aug07.5000.01.D4 | ecosystem: Environmental > Aquatic > Freshwater > Lake > Hypolimnion/Profundal zone | place... | reverse complement strand
GCAACCGCAATTGTTCTGCATTATTGTTGCTTCACGCTAAACCGCATCGTCCGGTAATCGAAGGTGTAGCTCTGGAGTTGGTCGAGGGCATCTACGCCGAGGATGCCATAGACATCGTCAAGCGCGGCGGAGCCCAGGGGCTGGGTTAACACGCGCATGTAATGGAGCTTGACGGTGGTGCTGCCGATGGTGAGTGGGACGGTCTCTGCAACGTAGGCTGGTTGCGGCGGCGAGGAGCCGTAGCCGGGCGGAGTGTAGAGGTCCATCTTCTGTGTGGCGAAGTCGGAGGCGTGCTCGTCATAGTAGCGGGAGGTGAGCCAGGTCTGCTGGCCGCCGGCATCGACAGCGTACATGCGGTCGTCCGCGCTCTCGCCTGCGTTTCCCTGCACCGATGCAGCGGAAGCAGTTCCGGTAGTTGCGGCGGTGCGGCTGATAGCAACGATGATCTGGTCGCCGTCAAGATAAAAACGGGAGCCGGTGGTGAGCAGATCTGCTTTTTCCGCCGGGTCGATTTGCTTGCTGGGGCGGACCTTCAGGGTGGCATCGCCAGAGATGGTAATGGAGCCGAGCGCGGAGAGGGCTGGGTAGCCAAGGACTCCCTCAACCTGATAGTGGGTGAGAGGGAAGTAGTAGTCGGCGTCTTCAAAGACGAATACAGTCATGTCGCGCAGGGTGAGGCGGCCGCCAATGGTGAAGCGCGGTACCACGGCTACATGAACCTGGATGGGCTTGCCGGTGAGGGTGTGGATGGTGGCGGTTTCGTCGGAGACTTTGAGGCCGACCTCTTTGGCAGTGGAGCGGGAGACGAGATTGAAGGGCTCGGTAGGGTCGAGCATCCAGGACTTTGGGTCGGCATCCACAAAGACGGGAATGTCGGAGAGACCGAGCGGGTCCTGGCTGATCTGGACGGAGAAGGGATCGCAAGGCTCAACGGTCATGGGCACGTTGTCTTTGGCCAGGGGGAGAAGCTTGAGCGGCTGCTCGATTTCGTCCTGTTCATCCGGGGTGAGCTTTGAGCCGAGGCGGGCATCAAGGGCCTGATAGGACGCGGTGGCTTTGGCCCAGTTGCCCTGGCGCAGATAGTCCTCAGAGAGGGCCTGGCGGAGAAGCTTCTCGTGAGCGAAGTTGCCGCTGGCGGTGACGGCGTCGAGGAGCGGTTCGAGGATGGAGATGGACTTTTCGAGGTCGTTGGAGCGATTAGCGAGGACGCCACGGTACAACTCCGCCTGCTCGGGTGGGAGTTGGGGGAGTTCGGCTTCGACGCGGGTGTACTGGTGATCGGCGAGTAGATTCTGGATGCGGGCATCAACGTCGAGCCCGCTGGAGGTGCCGGTGCGGACGTCCGCGCTTTTGCCGGGCTGCTGGGCGGGGCTACTTTGCTGGGGCGGTTCCGGTGCGGGCGTTTGCGTTTGCTGCGCACCGGCGGGCCAGGCAGTACAGCCGAGCACGAAGGCGGCAACAAAGAGCCCTGAAATCACTCCGCAATGCTTGTTCATAATCACTTTGACGTTAACAGATTGGAGGTGTTGGCAGGCGGGTTGGAGGGGTGGGTTCCTTGGTTCCCCGGTTACGCGAGCGCTGGGGTTGGCGATTTGCGCGGCTCTTTCCGTGTTGAGCCTTACAACGTCTTGATGCACGCGCCGTTAGACTGTTTGTAGCTGATGAAACGCAAGACGCTAGCGCATTACGAGATACTCCGCAGGATTGGCGCCGGTGGCAGCGGCGTGGTTTACCTTGCCAACGACACGCTGCTGGAGCGCCCGGTGGTGCTGAAGGTGTTGCGCGCCGGGGCGCAGACAGTGGCGGAGATGCGGTCCACGATATTGCGCGAGGCGCGGCTGGCATCGGCGATTGAGCATCCGAATGTTTGCAGCATCTATGAGATTGGCGAGAGCGGCGATGAGGCTTTCATCGCGATGCAGTATGTGCCTGGTCAGTCTCTGGCGCAACTGATCGCGCGCGGAGCGGCGAATCCAAAGCTGGTGCTTTCCGTGGGCATCCAGATTGCGGATGGATTGCAGGCGGCGCACGCGTTGGGAATTTATCACCGTGACTTGAAACCGCAAAACGTGATGCTGACCGACGGCGGGTTGGTGAAGATTCTGGACTTTGGACTGGCAAGGCGACTGGCTCCAGAAGAAGAGCTGGCGGGCGCTGGAAGATTGGCGATTGCGAAAGATGAGCCTGCGGCGGCGGGGCATACGGCGCGAGGCGGTACGATTCGCTACATGGCGCCGGAACAGTTTGTAACTGGCTATTCGAGTGTGCAGACGGATGTGTGGGCGCTGGGCGTGATTTTGTATGAGTTGGCAAGCGGAAGGCATCCGTTTGCAAGCGCGGATGCGGAAGATTTTCAAGCGATACGCGCCATCCAATTCCAGGAGCCGCCGGAGCTGGACACGACGGAGAAGAAGATTTCACCGGAATTGAAGAGCGTGATTGCTACATGCCTGGAGAAGAATCCGGCGGTGCGATATGCCTCTGCCGGCGGGGTTCGCGAGGCGTTGAAGACGGTGATGAAGGCGCTGGAGATTGACATCAGCATGTTGCCTGGAGATGCGGCAGCGAGCGCGCCTATCACGGGGCTGGAAGCGGCGAAGCGGACTACGGGATTTTTGTCGATGCTGGCGGAGCGATTTCGAGAGCCAGCTCCTGAGCGGGCGCTGAAGAATTCGATTGTGGTATTGCCGTTTGCCAACCTGGGTGCAACGACCGTAGCGCCGCTGTATGGATTTGCGTTGGCGGATGCGATTGCGGCCCGACTGGCGCGGATTCCTGGGCTGGTGGTGCGGCCGTCGAGCACACTGATGTCACCGCTGGCGCAATCGGTAGCGCAGATGGACCCGCTGGCCGTGGGACAAAAGCTGATGGTGTCGCTGGTACTGGCGGGGAATTTTGTTCGCTCTGAAAATGGCTTTGATCTGAATTGGCAACTACTGGATGTGGCCTCACAGAGCGTGCGCGCAGGAGCGGCGATCAGCGTAGCGTCACTGGATTTGATTGCCGTGCAGACGGAGATTTCAAACGAGGTATTTGCCGAACTGCATGGATTGGGCGCAGGGGAGCGGGAGTCGGCGGCCACGGAGCCGGTGCGGTCACTGCCGCGCGATGGGTCATTGCCGGGGCCGGTGAGCGAGAAATATCTGCAAGGCCGTGCGCTGCTTAGCTCATTCATGATGCGGACTGGTTCACGTGCCGATCTGGATCGCGCACATGCGCTGCTGGCTGGCGTTACGGTGGCGGACCCTAAGTTTGCGGCAGGCTGGACGGGGCTGGGAATTGCAGAGATTCAGTACGTGCGATACGGGTTTGGCGGGCAGATACATGTGATGCGCGCGCGCCGTAACGTGGAAGAGGCGCTGAAGCTGGACCCGGCATCGACCGAAGCGAATCTGTATCGCATTTACATGCTGATGTCGCGCGGGGAGAAAGAGTCCGCGCGGCACGGGATTGCGAATCTGCTGACGAGTGCTGCGAATGACTGGAATGTGCATCGCGTGGCGGGGCTGGCGCTGCGCAACGATGGAATGTATGAGGAGGCGCTGGAGCAGTTTGGTTTGGCGCTGAAACTGAATCCGTCTAATGCCGTAATTCTGTATAACCATCGGGCGCGCGTGTATCACTACCAGAATCAGATTGAGTTGGCCGAGGACGAACTTGAAAAGGGGCTTGCGCTGGAGCCGCGGCATCCTCTGTTGCGCACCTCGCTTGGTTATCAGCAGATGCGGCGAGGAAATCTGAAGGCGGCAATTGAGATTCTGGAGTCGGTGAATCTGGATAGCAACTCGGTGCGCATTGCAGTGCCGACGCTTGCGCTCTGCTACCTGCAGGCGGGCGAGCGGGAGAGGGCGGCGGCGCTGGTAAAGGATGAGACGTTGACGGCAGCTGAGGCCGACAGCGAGATGGCTTACAGGCTGGCGACATACTTTGCGGTGGAAGGCGATTCCAGCGAAGCGCTGCACTGGTTGCGGCGGGCGATTTATCTGGGCAATGAGAACTATCCATGGTTCCAGAAGAATCCGGCGTGGAACAATCTGCGGACGAACGCGGACTTTGAGCGGATTCTGGATGACTTGAAGAAGGGGTATCGGCGGAATCTGCGGACTTGGAAGAGGTTGCTGGACGAGGTGCCGCGGGAGGGGGAGTGAGTCGCTTCCGAACGTAGGCGTGAAAGCGGACCACGAGTTCGATTAAGGCGACAAAAAGGGCGCGGCTGATGCCGTGCCCTTTTTTAAATCAACAGTCTTGCGAAGGGAAAAGCTACTGAGGCGCTACTTCCCGCAGCAGGATTTGGTGTTAGCGTCTCTCTTGCAATTGGAGACTTTTTGGTACGGGCGATAAACAGGCTCCCAGACGTAGGCTTTGAGCTGGTCGATGAATGGAGTGTCGAGGTTGGGCTCGGCTACTCCATCGGCTAAGGCTTGCTTGCCAACGGCTTCCGCGACAACCAGGCTGATGCTTCGGGCTTCCGTAATGGACGGCAGGAGCGGAGCGTTCTTGTCTGTGCGCGCGGGCGAGAGTGATGCCAGGGCACGCGTGGCGGCCATGAACATGTTGTCTGTTACGTGGCGTGCGCCGGAGACGAGGATGCCGAGCGCGAGGCCCGGGAAGATGTATGCGTTGTTGACCTGGGAGATGCGAACCTGGCGGCCCTCGACCTCGACGGGCGGGAAGGGGCTACCGGTTCCGACCAGAGCCTTGCCGTTGGTCCATGCGAGCAGATCAGCGGGCGTGGCCTCAGAGAGCGAAGTTGGATTCGAGAGCGGGAAGATGACGGGCCGCGGAGTGTGGCGCGCCATCTCCCGGACGATCTCCTCGGTGAAGGAGCCGGGCTGGGTGCTGACGCCTGCCAAGACTGTGATTCCCGCGTTGTGCACGACGTCGTAGAGCGAGATATATTTTGCGCCGGGAACAGAGAGTCTCCAGTTGGCGACGTCACCGCGCTTGCGTGCCAGGGGGAGTTGGCTGGGGCGCATCTCGTCAGTGCCTTCGACAAGCAGACCGTGACGATTGAAGGCGTAGATGCGCTGGCGAGCCTGATCTTCCGTAAGGCCTTCCTGCTGCATGGCTTTGATGAGGAGGTCAATGATGCCGACTCCGGCCGAACCTGAACCGTAGATGGCGATGTTCTGTTGACTGAGCGGAAGTCCGGTGGCATTGACGGCGGCCAGAATGGTGGCAGTGGTGACAGCGGCTGTACCTTGCACATCGTCATTGAAGGTGCAGAGGCGGTTGCGGTAGCGGTCGAGAAGGTTCAACGCATTGGTGCCGGCGAAGTCTTCCCACTGCAGCAGAATGTTTGGCCAACGGCGCTGGACGGCGGCGACGAAGGTCTCAACGAATTCGTCGTACTCTTTGCCGCGTACGCGGTTGTGTTGCCAGCCGATGTAGATGGGGTCGTCCAGGAGGGCCTGGTTGTCCGTGCCCACGTCGAGCAGGACGGGGAGGCAGTCCTGTGGGGGGATGCCGCCGAGGGCAGTGTAGAGGGCCATTTTGCCGATGGGAATTCCCATGCCGCCTGCGCCCTGATCTCCGAGACCAAGAATGCGCTCGCCGTCCGAGACGACGATGCAGCGGACGTTGTCATAGCGCGGGTTGGCGAGGATCTGGTCGATGCGTTTGCGATTGGGATAGCTGATGAAGAGGCCGCGGGCCTTGCGCCAAATCTCAGAGAAGCGCTGGCAACCTTCGCCGACTGCCGGCGTGTAAACAACGGGCAGAAGCTCTTCAATGTTGTGCGCGATGAGGGAGTAGAAGAGGGTCTCGTCGTTGTCCTGAAGGTCGCGCATGTTGCTGTATTTGCCGAAGGCCGTAGGGCGGCTCTCGAGTATACGCATGCGGCGCTGGCGTTGGTCTTCCAGGGTGCCTACATGAGGGGGAAGGAGGCCATGGAGTTCAAAGACGTCTCGTTCTTCTTCGGTGAAGGCGGTTCCCTTGTTCAGCAGCGGCTCGTGCAGGAGATCGAGTCCGGATAGATGTGTGTGGATGGCAGTGTCGCTGCTCATGGCAGGTTTAGGAAGCTCCGAGATGGGCACTTTGACTCCTCGATGAATACGTTTCAGTGCCAATCATAGGAGCGCTTTGCAGGTTGGGATGTAATCTTGCTCACACCGGGTGTTGCGGAGTCCACGGATTCAGGAGCTTAACTCCTGAAGATTCGAAGTCGGACGTGTTGCGGGTCACAACGGTCATGCCATGAACGAGCGCAGTGGCGGCGATGAGGGAGTCGCGATCAGAGCTTGGATTCGGCACATGCAAGGCGGCGGCCCGCAACGCAACCTGAGTATCAACTGCCAGTACGCGGCCTGCAAAGGCGGGCAGAACCTGGTTGTCAATCCATGAGCGCAGCACTGATCCCTGACGGAAATCACGGCGCGTCAAGAGGAGACAGCCGATCTCCAGTTCCATAAGAGTAATGGAGGATATATAGAGACTTGCGGCAGAAACCGATCCGAGCCAGGACGCAACGGACGAGTTAATTCGCGCGGGGCGGCTTTTGCCAAATGAGACTTTGCGCGACTCGGAGACGACGTTCGTGTCGAGCAGGTACATCATGAGAGGTCGGCAGGACGGGCGAGTTCCCCGCCGAGACGGGGTGGGTCGAATTCGATCTCAGCAGCTTCCGGCATGGCGAGCATCTCGACGATTGTCATTTCCTTGCCGGTCAGCTTGCGATACTCCTCGATTGAGAGGAGCACATGGGCAGGGCGTCCGCGGTCGGAGATGAAGACGGGTCCGTCCTTCGCAGCTCTTTTTGCCCGGCTGGTGTCTTGATTGAATTCGCGGCTTGAAAGGGTGGTAATTGCCATCAGACACCTCCTTGTAGAAACGTATCTACATTTTAGCATGTGGGCAAGTTTGCAAGAACGCTTACTCGAAGGTGATATGGACGATCTCCGGTGGGCTGCCGACGCGCATGGGCGGGCCCCATGTTCCCGCACCGCTGGAGGTGTAGACCTGGAGATTGCCGAAGGCCTGGAGGCCATAGGTGAACGCTCCGAAGATGCGACTGGTGATCCAGGTGAAGGGAAAGATTTGACCGCGATGCGTGTGGCCGGAGAGTTGGAGGCTGAAGCCGGCAGCTTCAACAAGCGGCAGTCGGGTAGGTACGTGGTTGAGCAGTATGCCAGCGTCGCCGTCGTCGATGCGCATGGATTCAAGGGTGGAGCGCAGATGGATGGGCGAATGAGTAAGGCTGTAAGAGATGCCGGCAATGTGGAGTCCGTCGACGGTGACGCGCTCGTTGGCGAGCACACGTATGCCGGCGCGGGTGATGGCTTCAAAGTAGGGAGTGGGTGCTCCGAACTCTTCATGGTTGCCGGTGCTGAAGAAGATGCCGTGGGGAGGCTGAAGCAGTTGAAAGGGCGCTAACATGCGGTCAAGATGCGCCTTGGTGCCGTCAAAGAGGTCGCCGGGGAGAAAGACGATGTGGGGCTGTAGCTGGGCGGCCATGGCGGCGATGCGACGGGCGAATCGGGCACCGTTGATGGGGCCGAGGTGAAGATCCGTCATGAGGAGAGCGGTGCGGCCCTGCCAGGAAGCGGGCAGATTGGCGAGGCGAACGGAGAGGCGACGGATGCGGATGTGTTGCGCGTTTGCCATGCCGTAGATGCCACAGGCCAGGGCAAGTGATGTGAGCGAGCCGCATATCCAGGGGCGAAGAGCGAGATCCGTGGCGGGAGAGGCAGCAAAGAGCAGGAGATGCGAGAAGAGCCAACTGAAGCAGGCGGCGAAGAAGAGGAAGTTGAAGAATCCGAGCCATGTGGAGGCGATGGCGTAGAGGAGGTCCGTGACGGGATTGGTGAGGCTGAAGGCCAGCAGCGTAACGGGGCCGAAGCTGAGCGCAAGGACGAGGATTGCGCCATGGAGCAATTGCCTCGCGGTGGGGTCGAGCGCGGGGAAGAAGACGATCCATGTATGGAATACGAATGTGTGTGCGAAGAAAAGGAGGCATTGCACAACGACGACGCCTAGGAGCGGCCAGGCTTTCAAATCCGGAGTTCCCCCTGTTCCATGATTGCACGAGACGGAATACGCATTGGATGCAGCAGCATGGCGCCTGGACGCGTGAAACAATCTGAATATGGTGAGCGGACCCGATAAATCGCTTGGGATTTATATATCGATTCCTTTTTGCCGCTCGAAGTGCACCTATTGCAACTTTGCATCGGGCGTTTATCCGGCCAGCGATCATGCACGGTATGTGGAGCGGCTGATAGAGGACATGGCTGGAATCGGCGCGTGGGCAGCGCAGATGGACGTGGTTTTGCCGCGGAGTGTGGACACGGTTTACCTGGGCGGCGGGACGCCGAGTTTGCTTGAACCGGATTTGTTGAAGCGATTGTTTGCGGGGATACGTAGCGAGTTTGCGCTCGACGAGAACGCTGAGATCACGATGGAGTGTGCGCCGGGGCAACTGGCGGACGAGACGCTGGAGGCGATGGTTGGCTGCGGCGTGAACAGGGTGAGTCTGGGCGTGCAGTCGTTTGTGGATCGCGAGGCGCAGGTGAGTGGGCGACTGCATGGGCACGCGATGGTGGAAGACGATGTGCGGCGGCTGAGGGCGGCAGGGATTACGAATCTGAATCTGGATTTGATTGCGGGGCTGGCAGGGCAGACGTTTGGGTCGTGGGAGGAGTCGCTGACAGCGCTGGTGGATTGCGGCACACCGCACGCGAGCGTGTACATGCTTGAGGTGGATGAGGATTCGCGGCTGGGGCGCGAGATGCTGGCGGGTGGGGTGCGGTACTTTGCAGGACTTGTGCCGACGGATGATGCAATGGCGCAGATGTATGAACGCGCGATTGAGCGGCTGGGCGCGGCAGGGCTGGCGCAGTATGAGATCTCAAATTTTGCCCTTCCGGGCTTCCTCTCTCTTCATAATTGTCGCTATTGGGAGAGGCGGCCGTATCTGGGGTTGGGGCTGGATGCTTCTTCGGCACTGCGCGCGGAGGACGGCGAGGCGGTGTTGCGGACGACGACTACGGATGATTTGAAGGCGTATCTCAGTGGGCCGCAGCCGGTGGAGACGGGATGGTTGTCGCGCGGGCAGCAGCAGGAGGAGGCGTGGTTTCTGGGGCTGCGACTTAACGCGGGTGTGGAAGTGGCGGCGGTGGAGCGGGAGTTTGGAAGCGAGGCAGTTGGGGCGGCGATGGAGGTTGTGCGCAGGTTAGTGAAGGATGGGCTGCTGGAGTTTGACGGGAGCAGGGTTTGGCTGACGGCGCGGGGGCGGCTGATTTCGAACGATGTGTTTGGTGAGTTTCTGGGGATGGGGTGCGAGGAGCTCTTTTGTGGTGTTCCAGACGGGAAGAGTGGCGAAACGGGTGTCTGAAAATGCATGTAAAGTGCTGCAAAAATGCCTATAAATGCATGAAAAGTGCGTGTAAAGTGCGTATTTTTTGTACGTGATTTTCAGTTTGTTAACTATTTGATAATAGGCTATGTGTTTGATTTAAAGCATCTTAAGTTAATTTGCCTCCGACCGGCTGGAAAATCTTCACTTTTTTTGGGGGGGTGTACCGGATTTTCGGCTCGGCGATGAGCCGGAGGAGCGGATTTGGGTTGAGGTTTGCCATGGATCCAGTATGCGCGTTCGGGGATTAATTATCTGCAATTGCTGAAAGAGAAAGGCCCGGGGCTGAACAGGCTGCGGAAAAAGGCTAGATTTTCGGGCTGGGGGTAGAGAAACTTCCCTCAGGGGCTAAAGCCCTCCACATTTTAAAGCCTTTATCGGCACGACTAAAGTCGTGCCCTTTCAAAAAATGCCCAGTAGTGAGTTTTTCCGCAGCCTGTAAAGCCCATTCGTTTTAAAGGCCTTTTTGCGGGGGTTGAAACCCCCGCCTCCTTCCGAAAAAGCGATATCAAGAGTTTTTCCGCAGCGTTTCAGTGGCCTGAAGGCCACTGCTCCTTCCGGTTAGGAGTTTGAGCTGGCTTCAGTTTGGTTCAGGGCAGTGGTTGGGAGAGCTTTTGCATGAGGAGCGCGGCGGTTGACTGGTGGCAGGCCAGAGAGCGGATGCGGCGGGATGCAGCAGCCAGATAGCGGGGACTGAGGTGCAGCCAGCGGCGATTGAGCTTGTCGGTCTGTGGAAGGCAATCCAGGAGCATGGCGTCCAAGGCGGCGATTTGTTCGGTCCATGCTGCCGGGATTTGCAGGGTGAGGAAGCGGGTTCCGATGGGCAGCTCGGCTGGATGGAGGATTTTCGATCCTTGTGCGGAGAAAGTGTTGAGCGCCGGCGTAGGCGGCAGATGGGGGGCGAGCAGGTTGGGGAGTACGCCACGTTCCACCATCTCCTGCAGGAGAAGCTGTGGAGAGATGGAAACACCCACGGCTACGGGCTCCCGCTTGCGGATTTCATTTTTGAGGATGCGGAGGGCTTCGTCGAGGGAGGTGACGACGAAGTTGATAGCGCCGTCGCGCATGGCCTGGCGGAGGAGGCGGGCCTCGGCTGAGGCAGCGAGAGAGGCGGCACCGGCGATGTTGGAGGCGCGGAGGAGTTGGATGGCGGATTCGTCCGGTTCGCCGGCGTAGAGGAGGGTGCCGCCGAGACCGGAATCGGCGTTGGCATTGGAGAGGAGGCCGGAGTAGAGGAGGTAGATCTGCTCGAGGTCTGCGGGGTGTTTTTCGGGAGTTGGGGAGGAAGTGGCCACCAGGTAAGTTTACGGCTCGGAGGCGTTGCTTCTGCTTGCGGAAAACGCTACCAGGTGGAGTAGGGCTGGCCGTCGGAGCCGGTTTCTTCCGAGCCGGAATGGACGTCCGAGATGCCGCCTTCGGTTTGATCGACGGAGGACATGGCGTCGCTGGTGTCAGGCTGCCAGGAGTCGGTGTTGCGGGTCATGGGATCTTCAGGGAGTGCCCGGAGATAGCCGCTCTGAACGAGGTCGCTGAGGGACTCGGGGGCCTTCTGCTTGTCCATGGTGTAGGAGTCGATGGCGGCGCGCATGACGTGGAGGTCTTCACGGAGGACGGCTTCGCGGGCGTGCTTGACGGCCGTGACGTAGCTGGGAATGGCGAGCAGGGACAGGACACCGATGATGGCCATGACGATCATCAGCTCGATGAGGGTGAAGCCGGATTGGGAGTTGCGTTTGCTCAAGATGCTTGTTCCTTAGCTATTAGCCTTTAGCTTTTAGCTTTTTCCGTGCCAGTGCCGATTTTCCAGGTTGCCTCGGCGCGATTCAAGCTAACAGCTAATGGCTGAAAGCTGTTGTTCTCACCATGTTGCGTACTTTGTGCCGTCGAGGCCGGTTCCCTGGGACTTGGAATAGACATCGAAGATACTTTGGCCGCCGAAGGAAGTTGATTCCGGATCGTCCTGCATGGAACGGAGGCCCCATTCGGCCACGTTGGTCATGGGATCGATTGGGATCTTGCGTAAAAACTTCACCTTCTTGCCCTGCACATCGACTCCGTTGACGAGAGTTTCAAGATCGGGCGGATAGTTCTGGCTGTCGATCTTGGTCTGGATGCCGCCGCGGTCTGCCGCGTCTTTGTACTTGTCAATGGCATCGCGCATCATCCAGAGATCGTAGCGCAACTGACGCTCCTTTTGCCGCTTGATCTGAAAGCGGGCGATGGGGATGGCGGCAGTGGCGAGGATGGCGAGAATGGCCACGGTGACGATGAGTTCGACCAGAGTAAGGCCGCGCTCGCCGACGGGGCGAGACTTGAGTCCGCTAGTTCCTCCCGAAACGGATTGGTGGTGAACTGCCAGCAAGGCATTTTTCCTCAGGGGCTAAAGCCCACGGTTCAATTTGCTTCGGGGCACCCCGATCCGGGCCTAAAGGCCACGATATCCGGCCCATTTTCAGGGGGCTGAAGCCCCCTGCTCCCTCCGCGATTCTGATCTCTCCGGCATCCTGAACCTGACGCAATCTCCGAATTACTTCGTGGAAAAGATGAGGCACTCGTTTGAGTTCTGCTGCGTTACTTGACTACTATGCTTACCTGCGTGCCCTGCGAGGCCAGTTGCAGTTGGTTGGCGTCTACGGCACCGGCGCGACTGAGGTCGAGGGTACTCTCACCGGGAGCCTTGGCCTGGAAGGTCAGGATGCAGACAGTACCGTCACCAAATACGCCCGTGGTTCCGGGTGGACGCGAAGCTACGATGGTGACGTTGCCCGGGCCATCGTCCCGATGAATGAGGGCCACGGCCTGTCCGTCCCTGCTTAGGAAATCGCCACTGACGACGTTGACCAGTGTTAGCTTGCTGGTGTCGTAGTGGAGCTGGAGCGGGATGGATGCGACGTTAGCCGCGCCGGAGAGCATGATTGGAACTTGAATGCTGCCGCCGAGAGTGATGGCGGGAGGCGGGTTGATTTTGAAGAGCGGCCCGGCTGAGGGCGTCGCGGGCGCGGTGGCCGGAGCTGGCGTGGTGGCTGCATTTGCCGGTGCCGCTGCAGCGTTTGCAGGAGGCGCAGCTGCCGGTGCGACTGCGGGGGTGGACGCAGCTGGAACCTGCGGTTTTGGCTGCGTT
>Ga0364874_10843_pt1 | contig 12496 bp, 4 predicted proteins | sample ExccelAu500001D4_2_FD_206922 | JGI IMG/M metagenome (GOLD analysis project Ga0364874, IMG submission 206922) | Enriched cells from Trout Bog Lake Hypolimnion, Wisconsin, USA - BchlTB.Aug07.5000.01.D4 | ecosystem: Environmental > Aquatic > Freshwater > Lake > Hypolimnion/Profundal zone | place: USA... | reverse complement strand
ATGGCGATCGGGGGCATCAACCCTCCAACGCCCAAAAGCATCACAAGCAGCCCGAGATACCAGTGCCTTTTCTGGGGTCTCCTGACTAACATTTCCATATTGCCTCCTTGAGTTAAGTTGATGCAGCGTCCAGACAACGTTTACCAGTTGCTTCTTCGAGGAACACAGCAGGTAGCAAGTTACCGATAACTTTACTTGGGAGCCACGATAGAGATTGGTTGCGCGCTTGTCAAGGATTTTTTCTAAAGCTGGCTGCAGGCGATACGACATCGGCCTATGCCATTGATTCAATGCAAGTAAGAAACATCCAATCCGGATAGGCGAAAAAGCCCTTCGGTCCAGGTGACCCAGATCACAATCGTCGAACGAAAATGGCGGAAAGGCAAGACGCCTCTTCACCGCGAGCGTGGCGTTGAATGCGAACTTGCCTCACAGATAGTGGTTTGGGCTGGCCGCGGGGGCATCAACAGGCAGTCTCAAAACCGCGGAGTTACCCCTCGTTGTTTCCGATTTGGCCTTGGCTGTGCGCATGCGATCCAGCGCGCGGAGACGGCCTTTGTAGCACCGGTGCGTAGACACCGGCTAATCCATACCCCATCAAGTGCCGGTGTACTATGTCCGAAAGAGGTAAAAGTAAGTTGCGATTCCATCGGCTCTCCGGTCAGTCCCTGCGCGCAGTCCTGCTTGGCAGGATTGGAAGAGGCATCAAACCCCTATGGCGCCGGCCTGTTCTTCCGCTGTCAGCGGTCAGCGCCTTGCTCGCTATCTTACTGCACGTTTCTCCGGATGCGGTTATCGCCGAGGGCCAGCAGGGGCAAGCAATAGGCGGAGAAATGACCAACGGCGGCCCCCAGGCGGCGGTATTCGATAGTCTGCACCGTCCCATCACGGCCGGGGGCTTCGTTAAGACGGGGCCAATTGCGTTCATCGATGGAACCGAAAAGGCGGGTCTCTCGAAGTGGCGGAACGTAACCGGCAATCCGGATAAGCGAGTGATCATTGAAGCGAAGGGCTCCGGCGTCTGCCTTCTTGACTACGATAACGACGGCTGGCTCGATATCTATCTAGTAAACGGTTCGACCCCGGAAGCTCTGGCCGGGAAGGCCCCTTCACCCCATGCGGCTCTCTTTCATAACAATCATGACGGCACTTTCTCCGACGTAACCGCGACCGCAGGTGTGGCGAACGACCGATGGGGAACCGGTTGCGTCGTTGGCGATTACGACAACGACGGCTGGCCCGATATCTACGTAACCAATGTCGGAGCCAGTCGGCTCTATCGCAACAATCACGACGGCACGTATAACGATGTCGCGGCACGGGCCGGTGTGGCCCTCGACGAAGGTTCGGCCGACGTGGCGACTGACCACACCGGCGCCACCTTCGGGGACTACGACGGCGACGGCAATCTCGATCTATTTGTGGCTGGCTATATTGATCTTGACCTGAAAAATACTCCGCTCTCCGGCTCCAAGGCCGCTGGCTACGACTTCTGCCAGTACCGCGGCGTGAAGGTGATGTGCGGACCGCGCGGACTTGAGGGAGCACGCGATCATCTCTTCCACAGCAACGGCAACGGTACCTTTACCGACGTCAGCAAGAAGCTGGGCGTGGACGGTCCCAACGGTTATTACGGGCTCGACGCGCTGTTCGTCGACGTCAACAACGATGGCAAGACGGACCTCCTGGTGGCCAACGACTCCACGCCAAACTATTTGTACATTAACAATGGAAACGGAACATTCAAGGACGACAGTTACGAAAGCGGATTCGCGCTCAATGGAGATGGACGCGAGGCGGCCAATATGGGGCTCGCCGTCGGAGACTATGAAAACAACGGGCATCTCTCGGTGGTGAGCACAACCTTCTCTGATGATTACCCCATACTTTTCCGGAACGATGGCAAAGGGGCATTCACCGATGTCAGTTACCAGACCGGAGTTGCCGAGTCTGCTATCCCCTTTGTGAAATTTGGCGATGGATTTCTCGACTTCGACAACGACGGATGGAAGGACCTATTCATGGTAAACGGACATGTCTATCCACAGGTCGATCAGCATCCGGAGTGGGGACAAAGCTACGCCCAGCGCGCGCTGCTCTATCACAATCTGGGCAATGGCAAATTCGAACTGATGCCTGCGGTCGAGGGAACAGGACTGGCGGTGGTTACCGTTGGCCGCGGCGCGGCGTTTGGGGACCTCTTTAACGACGGCAGAATCGACGTGGTCATCAACTGCATGGACGGCGTCCCGGTGCTGTTGCGCAACGTCAATCCCGACCACCATCATTGGGTCGAGTTGAAGCTTATCGGCGGGCTTAAAAGCCCCCGTGACGCGGTCGGCTCAACCGTCTATCTGACCGCAAACCGGATGCGCCAGCGGGGAGACGTTCTAAGTGGCGGAAGCTATCTCTCGTCAAATGACATGCGCGTCCACTTTGGTCTCGGGAACTTGGATAAAGTCGATCAATTGGAGATTCACTGGCCCAGCGGTTCCGTGGAAAAGATGACGCTGCCCGCCGTTGACCGCATCTATTCCATCACCGAAGGTAAAGGCATTACTGGCGCGATGTGCGACGGCAAGCCCTGCGATTCAACCCATTGAACTCGTCAAATGCGGACTGCCCCGAAGTCGGGAGATGGTCATCGGCTCTTAGTCGCCTCGCTCTATGAGGCGACGTCTCATTATCGCAACCTGCAAAATGGCAAACGGAAAGTTCGTCGAAATTCAAGCCGAAGGCGAAAAAGATTTGCGAATCGCCCGACGGCCAATTGAGCTTAGGTTACGGCGTGTGCCGCCACTTAGTTTGGCAAGAACGTTGCCGGTAGTTATTATGCCATGAGGCATGCACTGGCACATGGCAGTGTACAAAGGGAGAATCGAAATGATCCGTCAAGTTGGGCGATTTTTGATCTTGGCAGGGTTGCTGATTCCAGCAGCCGGAGTGTGTGCGGCACAAGAGCACGTGAAGTATGAGCCGACGATTGCGTCGCTGGACACTCATCCGCTGCCGCAGTGGTATGCGGGAGCGAAATTGGGAATCTTCATCCATTGGGGACTGTATTCGGTGCCGGGCTGGGCACCGTTGTCGCACCCCAACCACGATTTCGCGAGCGTGGACTATATCAAGAACAACCCTTACGCGGAGTGGTACCTGAACGTCATGCGAGTGCCTGGCTCACCCACACAGGCTTATCACAACGAACACTACGGAGCGAATTTCAGCTACTACGACTTTGCGCCCATCTTCAATCGCGAGTCCAAAAAATGGAATCCCGATCAGTGGGCAGAGACCTTCCGCGATGCTGGGGCACGCTATGTAGTGCTGACGACAAAACACCACGAGGGCTTCACTCTATGGCCGAGCACGACCGTGAATCCGAATCCTTCGATTCCGCAGAACGAGCGGCACGCTGAGCGTAACATTGTTGGCGAGTTGACAGCGGCCGTGCGCAAAACGGATATGAAAATGGGGCTCTATTATTCCGGTGGCTACGACTGGACATTTAACGCCGGCCCCATCGAGGCTCCCTTGGACTACTTGAACGTGAAGCCGGTATCAAAGGCCTATGGAGACTACGCATTCGCACAGATTCATGAGCTCATTGATCGTTATCATCCTGCCGTTCTGTGGAACGATATCGACTGGCCGAAAACAGGCAGCCCGATGCAGGTTGAGGCGGACTATTACAACGCCGTGCCGGATGGAGTGGTGGACGACCGATTCGGAATCAAGCACACGGATTTCACTTCGCCCGAATATCAGAAGGTCGACGCGATCGCTGCGAAGAAGTGGGAGGAGTGCCGCGGGTTGGGGCGGTCCTTTGGCTATAACCGCGCCGAGGGCGAGGCCGAGACCATTGCTTCCGCCGATCTGATTTCGATGTTGGTGGACATCGTGAGCAAGAACGGCAACCTGCTGCTGGACGTGGGTCCAGAAGCCGATGGAACGATTCCTCCAGTGCAGATGGATCGGTTGAAAGCACTCGGCACTTGGCTCAAGCAAAACGGCGAAGCGATCTACGACACCGTCCCATGGGAGCGCGCCGTGGGCAAAACTGCCGAGGGCGACGATCTGCGCTTCACCCGCAAGGGGAATGATCTGTACGCTACTATTATGGGGACCCCGAAGGCGCAGACGGTGACGATTGACGGTGTCGCCACGCGGCCGGGCATCCAAGTCACAATTCTTGGCGATGCCAGGCAGTTGAACGCGAAGGCAGCTGGCGGTGATTTGCAGGTGACGCTGCCCGAGCATCTGCCGGGGCACTATGCGTATGTGCTGAAGCTGGCAGGTTACGCGCGTTGAGTCTGGTCGACGGCGTCTGACTTAGTGCGGTTCCGCAATTCATTTGCTCTGTCCACTGGTGTGCGATGTGGCATTTTCCTCAGGAAAATGCCACTGCAGCGGTTTGGCTTCGAGGCACAACAATTGTCGAGCCGCTATAGCGCGCAACTTGGCGAGTGCTTGATTCGATGAAAGTCCTGGCGCGGCTCAGAACTGCTTTAGCTTTTCCGCTGAGCCGTTCCTATAAGTCCAGTTCCCAACCATGCTGTGGCTCCAGCCGTGATAATCATCTTCCATCGCGTCAATGTATGCGTTTCGTTCGTTGAGCCACCTGAGTCGTGCCCGTATGCCTTCAACGTCGAATTTGGATTCTGGGGGAACGACGGGATCACGGAGTTCGCCCTTGAGACGTGAGGCATTGTCTATTCCCATTCTGAAAAGGAAATAGGTCGAGACGTTGTTGATGATGGCGTCCTGTAAATCTGTTCCAAGCTGATTGAAATACTGGTTGGCGAGCGTGAGACACAACTTCAACCCACCGGCCATTGAGAGGATGTTCTCAAACCCTGATGGACGGAAATTTTGAAACTCGTCAACGTAGAGATAAAAAGGCGTCCGGCGCTCTTTTAGAATTGAGGCTCTACGAAACGCCGCTTGCTGGATCTTTGAGACGAGAAGTGAACCAAAGACCATTGCCTCATCCGTTGCTCCTTGAAGATTCACGAGGAGTATCTTGCTTTGCTCCATGCAGTCGGAGATATTGAGCGTCGCATCGTGGGCGTCAAGGATAGTGGAGAGCGATGGCGAGAGAAGAAAATCAGCCATTCTTGAAACGATGATTGGAGTCGAAGCGTCCTTACCCAATTTGTCGAACTGTTCATTCCAGAAATTCCTCAGGGGTTCTACCGCCTGAACCTTCTTTCCTTTGACTATTAGTTCCCTGAACTGCCGGTCGGCAAGGATTCGATAGATGTCAATGAACGAACAGTTGCCGTTCACGAGTAGGGTGTGCAAGACGTAACGAAGGAGAGCTTCCATCCTCACGCCCCAGCCCTCGTCTAATCGTTTGAAGATTTGAATGATGTCTGAGACGAGGACTGTCCGTTCGTTACCGTCTCGATAGTCCATGAAGTCGAGGGGTACAGGTGTCTTGAGGTCAAGGAGAATACAGTCGTTTTTTCGGTGTGAAGGGATTGCGCCCAAGAGCTGGGGAATGAGATCACCTTTAGCGTCGATTACGCATACTCCATTTCCACTGTCGATGTCCTGGCTGACCATCGTGCGAATGAGCGTGGATTTTCCCTGTTGGGTCTTGCCGGAAATATAGACGTGCTTGTTTCGAGCGGAATCGGGGATCGAATGAGTGATACCAGAATCATCAGTGCCGACAAAGGTGCCTGATGAACTCTGTGGGGAGGATATTAATTGAGACGACTGAGCAAATATGGAAGAGTCGAAATCCCCAGAAGTCCGTAGTACATAGGGTTTTTGTTCACGAGTGAATGACGCCTTCAGCGCTTCAAGACGCTGCTTGGATTCTTGTTCCTTCCGCTGTCGCTCCTCGTCCTCCCGCGCTTTGATTTTCGCTTTGATCTCGGATTCGTCCGGCTCCAGTCCGGCGAATATACGTTCGGGGTTGGCGATAGTCCTTTCGCGCGGAAGGATACTGAACTTCTTGGGGTCATCAGTCATGCCGCACCGTCCTAGCCGATAGGCGTACCCGATAGGGCGAGCGATAGCGACGGGCATCTTCTTCGCGCCAGCCCAATAGGGTGAGGAACGAAGAGACGAAACGAAGAAGATGCCCGTCGCTAGACGAGGGACGGTGCGGCAAACCAGTCATATGCATATCCTCCAGTAAACAAAGGCGTTATATCGTCCGCGGAAATATCGGCGGCGATATATTCGGATACCCGTTAAGGATAGACAACGGAATCCTAGTACGAGTGGAGTTGGTCTATAATAACCGCAACCTCTGCCCTTTGGGCAGGGGATACAGACTGGTCGATTCGAGGATTGAGGACTTGCCGGACGCTCCTAGAGATGACCGCTAGGTGATCGAACCACGGGATGAACAGTCTGGACTTCTCACATCTTCCCGCAAGGGAAGAGGAATTCAACTCTGGAGACAGATATGGATTCCAATGAGAAGTGGTTGTCAGTCAAGGAAGTCGCCGCCTTGCGCGGCATTTCAACGGATACGGTGCGCCGCTGGATACAGCGGGGGCTCCTACGGGCGTTCAAGTTTCCTGGTCGTACGAGTAGGAGGCGTCGGGTTTATGACTGCTTCCGGATCTCTGAGGGCGAACTTGATCGCTTCACCCGAACCAACATGACTTCCTGAAAGTGCCCCGGCGATGAGCCGGGGCATTTCTCGTGTGTGTAATACGTGTGTGGAAACCGCGTTTCGACCGTTTGGTGCGTTTTGGGCGCTGTTAAAAATCAATAAGTTGCCTGTTTTCAGTGGGCCATTGGAAATCGACCCCCCCTCCCGGCACCAATCTAAGATATTGAAAATTTATAAGTTGGGAGCATTTACTCATTAGTCCTTATTGCAGGGTTTGCGTCAGCGGAACAGCCATCGTGAACGGTTCTTGACTTTACTGGGATTGACTGGCTTTTTCGCTCTGCTTTAGTTTTCGCATTGGGTCAGAGATGCCGGTCCGGTCCACAATCGCGTAGCGCTCGAAGACACTGCGCGTCCGCCATTGTTTTTTGTCGTCCTTGATCGAGGAGGATTACCTTCAGGACTAGATCCACTTGCTCCACCCGCAGACGGAGCAATTCCGACACTCGCCAATCTTCTAATTACATGTGCCTCCAGCAATAGCGGACGCGGTCGCTTTACTTTAGGCGAAATGAGACTTGCGGATCCTGATTCAATCGGATTGGGACGGACTAGAGCGACTGTTGACAAGCTCCGTTTCAAGCACCCCTCGCAACCAGCAGGAATAACGTAGCGTGGCGGGGGGGATCTTGTGACCAGTACGCGCAGGTGCGCCGAAATGCCGACCATTGGGACAGCGGTTGGTGGCTGGCCGAGAACAGCCAGCGCAGTGTAGATGCGACTAATCTGAGCCCAAGGAGCCCAAACCATATATTCCAAAAGCTGAGGTAACCATCTAGAAGTTACCAAGGACCTATTGACCGTCTGAAAGTGGCACACCTCACGGAGAAAGTCGTATTGTTACCGCTTCCTTTCAGGCTCAGCCTAGAAGAGTAGGACAACCAGGCTAAGCAAGGTGATACGACCCTGCCCCGGAGCCGTTTCCGAGTAAAGTTACGCCTGAGTTCAGATGGAGAGAGATTGATACACGTTGCTTCACTGTTCGCTTCTTCCAGAAATTGGTTCTTCTCAGCTGCTGCAGACCGGACGTTTAGCTACCATTCAAAGCCAATCCCACGCGTCGCCGTTCACCCAAGATACAAGTGGACGGCATCAAAGCTGGCTTTGGCCCTAGTTTCCTTCATTGCCTTCTGCTCCGTTGCTGTTGCGCAAACCGCGCATTTCGGAGGCTCTGAAACGACTGTCGTCCCCAGCGGCCTGCGTACGAACCACAATGTCGCGGTGGATGCGAGCGGCAATGTGTATGTTCCTGATACCTGGAACCACCAGGTATTGAAGGAGACGCTGAACGGAACCGGCTACACCCAAACCACTATCGGTTCAGGTTGGAAAGAGCCGTGGGGCATTACCATTGATGCGAGCGGCAGCTTGTACGTTACTGATACGGGTCTGAACCAGGCGATCAAGCTGACATCTTCAGGAAGCAGCTATACGCAGAAAACCATTGACAGTGGCTTCAACGGACCTTTTGGGCTCGCCGTCGATTTAAGCGGAAACCTCTATATTGCAGACTCCGGAAACAACCAGGTGGTAAAAGAGACCTTGTCCTCGGGTGTTTATACCAGGAGCATCCTCATTACGGGCCTGAGCAACCCCGGCGGCGTCGCAGTGGACCCAAGTGGCAACCTCTTTATTGCTGATACCAACAACCGCCGCGTTCTCATCGAAACGCTCTTGGGCGGTATTTATACCCAGAGCCAGATGAATGTTCCCGGGCTGGATATGCCCTTCGGCGTTGCGCTCGACCAGCACAATAACCTCTACGTAGTTGACACCTACCACAACAAGATCCTGATGGAGACCCTGTCGTCCGGAAGCTACACGCAGACTGCGATTCCAACCAGCGCTATGTACTATCCCAGCGGGGTAGCGATCGACTTGAACGGCAGCATATACATCTCGGACTCAGACAACGGCCGGGTGATCAAGGAGACGCTGTCGGGCGTGAACTTCGGGCAGGTGAATGTTGGCTCCACCAGTGCGCCGCAGACCTTGAGTTTCATCTTCGATACGGCTGATACGCTCGGTCCCATCGTAGCTCTCTCGCAAGGCGCTAAGGGATTGGAATTTGCCAATGCCGGCACGGGTACCTGCGTTACCGGCACAAAATACACCGCAGGCGCCATCTGTACAGTGAACGCCACCTTCACACCCACAGTCTCCGGAACTCGCCTTGGATCCGTAGTTCTGCAGAATGCCACGGGAATCCCGATTGCCTCTGCATACATCTTCGGCACCGGAGTCGGTCCCCAGATCAACTTCATCCCTGGCACAGAGAGCACCATTGCATCCATAGGCCTCAATTCACCCAATGGGCCGGCAGTGGATGCCAGCGGCAACCTCTATTTCGCTGACTACAGCAACAACCGGGTTGTGAAAGAGACACTCACGGCAGGCGTGTATACCCAGAGCACGATTGGCAGCGGCTTCAATATGCCCGGCGGGGTTGCGGTAGATGGGGCAGGCAATCTCTATGTCTCTGACACGGCCAATGACCGCGTGCTGGTAGAGACGCTCTCTGGTGTAACTTACACCCAGAGCGTTCTGCCTACAACGGGGTTGTCCTATCCTTACGGCGTCGCTGTCGACGGCAACGGCAATGTATACATCACGGATACCACCAACAACCGCATCCTGAAGGAAACACTTCTGGGTGGAAAGTATTACCAGAGTTCGATCGGCACCGGCCTGCTGTATCCATACGGAGTGGCGGTTGATGGCAGCGGCAATGTGTATATTGCCGACACCCTCAACAACCGCGTTGTGAAAGAAACCCTTTCGGCTGGTGTCTATACCCAGAGCGGGGTTGGCGGCGGCTTTTCTCTTCCATATGGAATCGCCGTGGATGGTAATGGGGCCATATTTATCGCCGACACGTTCAACCAGAGAATCGCAAAGGAAACACCCACAGGCATCAGCTACTACCAGACAACCGCTGCCGGCAGCACCCTTGTGCATCCTTATGGCGTGGCCGTGGATGGCAGCGGCAACGTCTATGTCGCTGATACCGGCAACAATCGGTTATTGAAAGAGGACCTTGCCGATCCACCGAACCGCAGCTTCTCGCCGACGAGTGTTGGTTCCACCAGTGCTCCTCAAGCGGAGTCACTGGTGAACATCGGCAACGCCCCGCTTATCTTTCCCATTCCGGCCACGGGCTACAACCCGAGTATCGCGGCCAACTTTACGCTCAGCGGCAGCGGTACATCGACGTGCTCGATTCTTAGCGTCAGTTCCTCGGCGCCTGCCACTCTTGCCGCAGAGGCTTCCTGCCAGTTGCAGATCAACTTTGTACCTTCAGTGGCGGCGGTCATCAGCGGCACATTGACGATCACTGACAACTCGCTCAACGCACCCGCACCTTCCTACGCAACCCAGAGCATCCCCTTGAAGGGATCGGGAACCCAAGGTACGCCAGCCATCACCTGGGCCACGCCGGCGGCCATAACTTACGGAACCGCACTGAGCGCATTGCAACTCAACGCCACTTCGACAATCGCCGGAACATTTGCATACAGCCCCGCCGCAGGAGTAGTACCATCCGCTGGCTCGCAGACGCTATCGGTCACCTTCACGCCAACCGACAAGCTGGACTACAACACCGTTACCACTTTCGTCGTATTGGTTGTGAACAAAGTCACGCCAAGCATGACCTGGGCTACGCCGACGGCCATCAGCTACGGAATCGCGCTGAGCGCAACGCAACTCAACGCCACTTCGACTGTGGCTGGAACATTTGCGTACAGTCCGGCGGCAGGGACGGTGCCGGTAACGGGGTCGCAGACGCTCTTGGTCACCTTTACGCCAACCGATGCCACCGACTACAACGCTTCCACCACAAATGTAACGCTGATCGTGAACAAGGCGACGCCGGCAATGGTATGGGCAGCACCTTCCACCATCACCTATGGCACATCGCTCGGCGCATCGCAGTTGAGCGCCAGTTCGACAGTGGCGGGCACCTTTGCCTACACACCTGCATCCGGAACCGTTCTCAGCGTCGGTACGCGGACCCTCTCTGTCACCTTTACGCCAACCGACGCCACCGACTACACAGCGGCTACATCTTCAGTTTCCCTGGTTGTGAATCAGGCCACGCCCGCTGTTACATGGGCAGCGCCTTCAGCCATTACGTGGAACACGGCCCTGAGCTCAACGCAGCTCAACGCCACCTCCACTGTACCCGGCGCCTTTGTATACTCGCCCGCGGTTGGTGCCACGCTGCCGACCGGCACGCAGACGCTTTCAGTCACGTTCACTCCGACGGACAAGACCAACTACGCCACCCAGACCGCCACCGCTCTGTTGACCGTCAACGCAGCCCAACAGGTCATCACCTTCTCGGTACCGTCGTCACTCACATACGGCGCTTCGGCCATTACTCTGGCGGCTACCGGCGGCGCATCCGGCAATCCGGTTACCTACACCGTCAGCGGCCCAGCAACCTTGAGTGGCAGCGTGCTTACGATGACCGGAGCAGGCACCGTCACCATCACCGCAAGCCAGGCAGGCAGCGCCAACTACGCTGCCGCCAAACCCGTCTCGCAGACCATCACTGTGGCTCAGGCCGCTAGTACCACTGCGCTCTCCGCGGCCTCGCTCTCGCCCGTGAAAGGGAGCGCTGATCTGCTTACCGCAACGGTCAGCGGCGCAGGCACAATCAGTGGTGTTGTTCAGTTTACTTCGAGCGCTACCACCATCTGCACGGCAACCATCGGTACAGGCGGAGTAGCCACCTGCAGCTATGCCCCCGCAACCACGGGAATCGTAGCCATTGTGGCCAACTACACGGGCGACCCCAATCACACCACAAGCCAGGCTGCCCTCACCCTTACCGTAGCCTCAGCACTCAATTCGGCCATCAGCTTGCAGGCCTCCACTTTGCAGTTGGTTTACCCCGGCGCCACCAACATTATTGCCTGCATCGCTCCGGCCAAGGGCATCACTGCCACCGGCATGGTGCAGATTATGGATGGAACCGCGCTGCTTACCACGCAGACATTGCAGGGCAATGGATGCGCCTACTGGTATATTTCGCCCGGCCTTGCCGCAGGCACTCACTCGCTCACCGCCACTTACTCCGGCGACAAGAACAATCCCGGCGGCACCTCGACAGCAGCAGTTCTCAACGTCAGCCCGGTTCCGGTCAACATGAGCGTTTCCTGCTGGAACGCCTCTTTCGCATACGGCGCCGACTACCAGTGCACAGTGAGCGCAAGTTCCAACGCCGGCTCAGCGCTGGGCGCTATCACGTATAACTTTGACGGTAAGGGAGCTATAGCCGTACCGCTCCCCAACGGCAGCGCGCAGTTCACTATCGCAGCGCCCGCCCTGGGCAATCACTCGGTGGTCATCGCATACGCGCGGCAAACCAACTACGCTGCCGCCGCCGCGCAGACGCAGACCTTCACGGTAACGACCGCCGGTGTCAACGTGGCCCTTACGCCCTCAACCTACTACGCGAAAAAGGGAACCAGCGTCATCTTTGCTGCAACCGTCACCGCGTGGAGCGGACCGGCCCCGAGCGCTGCCGGTTCAGTCTCGTTCTATGACAATGGCGCCCTTCTCGGTAAGGTTGCAATCAGTGCCGCCGGGCAGGCATCGTTCTCGACCACGAGTCTCTCCGCCGCGACCCACAACATCACGGCCACCTACGCCGGCAGTACAAACTACACCACTGCCTCGGCTAACACCACCATTACCCTCATTAACTAGACTGGTGCGTGCACGCGAGAGAAAGCCCGGCTTGCCGAATCAGTAAGGAAATATTCAACGCCTTTCGCTCGCATAGGCACCCTCGCGCGCGCACCGGATTTCTGGAGTCTCCCAAAGCCCATTTAGTGAGCGGTGTGCGCGCGGTCT
>Ga0364874_10837_pt1 | contig 12592 bp, 14 predicted proteins | sample ExccelAu500001D4_2_FD_206922 | JGI IMG/M metagenome (GOLD analysis project Ga0364874, IMG submission 206922) | Enriched cells from Trout Bog Lake Hypolimnion, Wisconsin, USA - BchlTB.Aug07.5000.01.D4 | ecosystem: Environmental > Aquatic > Freshwater > Lake > Hypolimnion/Profundal zone | place... | reverse complement strand
GGCATGCACGACTTGGTGCATGGCCGTCAGGTGTGTATTTTGCCGGGCCATCAAAAGCGCTTGGAGGGCGCTGATATCGTTCGGCAAAACGCTTGGCAATCTGGACGTTTTTGCAGCCTCTTCAAACGCCTTCTCCAGAGGAGAAATAGGTGTTTTAAGGGCATCAAATGACATGCCCAATTTTACCAAGTTTGCCTATGAAACGGACTCGAAACGCAGCGTCTTATGGGGTATATTTTTCCACAAATCAAAGCCCTCGAGCAGCCACCCGAACTCCTGCAAACTGATGGTTCTGGTGACCTCGCCAGCGTCCTTTGGCCAGACAAACTTGTCACGTTCCAGGCGCTTTTGCCACAGACAGAAACCGTTGCGATGCCAGTACAAAGCCTTGATCTTGTTTCGGTGTCGATTGGTAAAAACGTACAGGGCGCTGGCAAAGGGGCTCAAGCCCAGTTCGAGCTCCACGAACACAGACAGACCGTCGATGCCCTTTCTGAAGTCAATCGGTTCGCGACACAGATATACCTGATCGAGGGTGCAGCCTGGGTGCATCAGTGCGCCCCTTGATCGGCAGCCCGGCTCACGCCCGCCAACCACTGCGGGTCCGGCAACGCCGACATCTCCAGACGCATGCCGCCGCCCAACACCAAGGTGCAGCGGGCGGACACCGACGCCACTTCAGGCACAACATCGCTGACTCGCAGGGCAACAAATTTGCTTTGAGGTTTGGCATCGGCAAGCGCCACCACAGCGGGCGCCACCTCCAACTGCAGCTTGCGCCGCCAGTAATACAGACTGGCCAGCGACAGTTCTTGTTGCCTGGCGTAGGCGCTGGCGGAAATGCCTTGGGTTTGGATTGTCGCTAGGTGCTGTGACCAATAGCTGCGGGTGTCCTTCATGCTCATATCTCCATCTGGTTTGTGATGGATTGAGCTTGGCTGTTTTAGACGCCGCAAACAAGTTGGGGTTCATGGAGCACTTACATGGTTCCAGACTGAACTTAGAAAGGCTCTAAACGCCTCCCTAGGCACTTTGCCTCGCCACATCGCTACAGCCATAAGTCCACGCTTGCTATTGTTCAGAGTGCAACTCAGACTGAATGCGGCATCCACATCGCCATCAAAGGCGGCATCCATATCCTTAATCTCAAAAGCATTGCAAATTCTCCGAAACTGATTTGCGGCAACGGCTCGTTGAAAACTTTCGTAACTCATTCGGGATTTCCCTTGGCTGGAGTGACATACTTGGCATGCAGATCTGCAAGGTCTTGCCCTGCCCCAAGCTATCACAATGGAATTAGTGATACATGCGCTTGCAGTTCGTCCCATGGCGCGGACAGCTTTCGACCCTCCCGGATCAGCAAACCGGTTGCTTCCAGAACCGCAACGTCCTGATGCACATTCTTGTAATCACGTGCAAGCGCAAGTGCCAGTTCCCTGACATTGCTGGCACCATGTTTGCGAACATGGCGTAGCAGATCAAGGCGACGGGGAGATAGTGTGTCCAGCATGGTTTGGACGTCGAGGAAGGTCACATTGGTTTCGTCAACTTGCTCACCAGCAGCAGCCTGATTCCATGCTTGAGAAAACCTCTTCCCCATATCGGCCAGACTGCCTACATTGACCTGCACTTTATGCGTTGCGCTCATTTGTCGCCCTTTCAACATCGGCCAAAAAGTCAGCCACCATTTTTTCCACGCTTTCGAATTTGTAACGGGTCTCCACTTCGCCCATGTGCTTGTGGTCACCCTTACCGCGTTCATTGTCATACCCCACGATGCGAACCCCATCACGACCATAGAACAGGCTGTATTTCAGCCCATGCGGTCTTTCCGATGATGGTTTCGGGAACTGCCAAATCGTCATTTCAACGATGGAGCCGTCTGGCAGAACCGCTTTGTCATAGAAAATCCGCTTCGCCTTCATATGGTCACTCTAACCATAATTAATTGTGGTGTCAATGACCATAAAGTTTGCTGGACGCAAGGTCTGTTCGCAGGTAAAGTGTGGGGTGGATGTCATCCACTTAGGTCATCCACTTAAATGGCGTTTTTCAACCTGCTGGCATGAGCGAAGTCTAATGGTGACAAGGGGTTACGACGGTTTTTGGCACAAGTGGGGTGGAGCCCCATCAGCCACCCCAAAAATCGCTAATGAAATCAAGCACTTACCGGAAACGGCTAGGTGCTTTTTTTCTGCCTGCTTGCGTGTGCTGGGTCTATGTAGCCACTATGTAGCCACCACCATCGCGACGGTGTTGTGGCGGTCGGCGGGCCGCGCAGTCGAACGGGTAGGCCGCGCCAATCGTAATGTCGCCGCCGTCAGCAATCCCATTCCGGCATCGGCCAGTTAGGATCAGCAGTGCTGTGCGCAGTCGATTGCCCGTTTGGATTGGCGACACCGTCAGTTTCATGATTCAGACTGCGCGGGACGCGTCTGGATTACCGGGCGCCGGTGACTTTACTCTGCCTGGTAGCCGACCAGAACAGCGCTTTGATACGCGTCAAAGGTGCGATACTCGGCAAAACGAGTTGAAATCTGATCCGTAGTTCCTGGAGGAGTGTCGAATGTCCCTGTCTGTTCAACTGCCGCGCGTGCTCGTGGTGGAAGACGAGGCCATCGTGGCGCGCGACATTGCAATGCAGCTGTCGGAACTGGGTTACGTGGCCGTTGGCATTGCCAGCAGCGCCGAACAGGCCCTGGAAATGGTGGCCGCCTTGGCACCCGATCTGGTGCTGATGGATATTCAGCTGGGCGGCCCGACCGATGGCATCGCTGCGGCCGAAACCATACGCCAGCAATATGCGCTGCCGGTGGTCTTCATCACCGCCTACTCGGCCGACGAGATACTGGCCCGCGCCAAGCTCACCGAGCCCTATGGCTACATTCTCAAGCCCTTCACCGACCGCGAGCTGCGCGTGACCCTGACCATGGCCTTGTACAAGCACCAGGCCGAGGCCAAGCTGCTGAACAGTTCGCGCCAGCTCAAGGCCCTGTCGCGCCATGTGCTGGAGGTGCAGGAGCTGGAACGCCGCCGCGTGGCGATTGAGTTGCACGACGAGCTAGGCCAGTCTCTCACCGCCATCAAGATCAACTTGCAGCTCAGCCAGCGCCTCAAGGAGCAGCCGCTGTCCGAGCTCAACTTGGAAAGCATACGCATTGTGGAAGACGCGCTGCAGCAGGTGCGCCGCCTGGCCACCACCTTGCGGCCTTCGATGCTGGATGACCTGGGCCTGGCGCCGGCGCTGAAATGGATTGCCGAGCAAAGCGCGGGGCGCGGCGGCTTTGCGGTCAACTTCCACCATGTGCGCGCCCAGTCTCGCCTGGCGCCGGATATCGAGACCGCCTGTTTTCGCATCGTGCAGGAGGCGCTGACCAACATCACTCGCCATGCCCAGGCCAAGCGGGTGGAGATCAGCCTGCGCCGCGAAGGGGAAGACATGGTGCTGAGCGTGCAGGACGACGGTCTGGGCTTTGATATCCAAGCCATGCGCCAGCGTGCCGTGCTGGGTGGCAGCCTGGGCGTGCTGGGCATGCAGGAACGCGCCAACCTGATAGACGGGCAGCTCACTATCCATTCTGTGTCCGGTCAGGGCAGCTCGGTGCAGCTCATTTGCCCCTGGCGTGCGCACACGGAGCTGCTGTGAAGCCGGTACGCGTCCTGCTGGCCGATGACCACACCCTGGTGCGCGCCGGCCTGCGCAAGCTGCTTGAATCCATAGTCGGCATGGAGGTGGTGGGTGAGTGCGGCGATGGACTGGAGCTGTTGGCGTTGGCCGAAACGCTGCAACCCGACCTGGTGTTGATGGATATCGCCATGCCCGGCCTCAACGGGCTGGAGGCCACGGCGCGCGTGCTGAAGCAATGGCCGCAAACCCGCGTGCTGATTCTCTCCATGCACCAGAACGAAGAGTACGTGCGCCAGGCCTTGCGCCATGGTGCCGTGGCCTATTTGCTCAAGGATGCGGCTCCGATGGAGTTGGAGCTGGCGATTCAGGCCGTGCTCCAGGGTGGCACCTACCTGAGCCCGGCCGTATCCAAAGGCGTGCTGAGCGACTATGTGCAGCGCCTGCGCGGTGAAGACCCGGGCGCCGATGTGCTGACACCGCGCCAGCGCGAAGTGCTGCAGTTGATTGCCGAGGGCCACAGCAGCAAGGAGGTGGCGCGCCGCCTGGACCTGTCGGTGAAAACGGTGGAGACGCACCGCAGCCTGTTGATGAAGCAGCTCGACATCCACGAGGTCACCGGCCTGGTGCGCTATGCCATGCGGCTGGGCCTATTAAGCTGAGCATGGCGGTGCTCCGGGGCAAGGCACTCAAAAGCCGGATTTCCATCCTGGCGGTGGCCATCTTTGTCATCGGTATCTGGTCGCTGAGCATTTACGCCAGCCGCGCGCTGCGCGAAGATTTGCAGCGCCTGCTGGGCGAACAGCAGTTGTCCACGGCGCGGCTGGTCGCGGCCGAAATCAACCAGGAGCTCAATGACCGCGTGCATGCATTGGAGGCGACGGCCAGCCAGATTGCGCCCGATACGCTCAGCCGTGCAGCTGCCATACAAGCCTTTCTGGAGGACAAGCAGTTGCTGCAGCGGATGTTCAACGCCGGCTTGTACACCACCGGCATGGATGGCACGGTGAACGCCTCGGTGCCGCTTGACCTGGGACGCAAGGGTGCCAATGTGCGGGAGCTTCATCACCTTATCTCAGCACTGGACCACGGAAAAACCACGGTAAGTGAGCCGGACTTGGGCAAGTTTCACAAGTTTCCGGTGGTGTCGATCTCCACACCCATGCGCGACGCGCAGGGCCGAGTGGTCGGTGTGCTGGTCGGCGTGATCAACCTGACGCAGGCCAATTTTTTGGACTGCATCGTCGACCACCCCTATGGCCAGACCGGCGGCTATTTGATTGTGGATGCCGGGCACCGCAAATATGTCACCGCTACCGACAAGCGCTATGTCGACCAGTTGATTTCCCCCGGTGGCAGCGACGATCTGAGTCTCCATGGCTATGAAGGCTATGGCCTGGTGAGCAGCGCGGACGGTGTGGCGATGCTGGCCGCAGCCAGCCATATTCCTGCGGCAGACTGGCATGTGGTGGTGCAGTTGCCGGTGGCCGAGGCCTTTTCGCCCATCGAGGCTCTGGAGTTGCGCATCTTTGTCGCCGCCACACTGCTGAGCCTGCTGGCCGGCAGCTTGCTTTGGTGGGTGCTGGGTCTCAACCTGGAGCCGCTGGCGGCCACCGCCAGGCAGCTCCGGGCGCTGTCGCTGTCAGACCGTTTGCCGCTCGCCTTGGCGGTGCCGCAGGTGGAGGAAATCGGCGATGTGGTGACTGGCTTCAACCATTTGCTAGCCAGTTTGCGCCAGCGCGAAAGTGCCTTGTTGCACAGCGAGCAACGCTTTCGTGCGGTGACCGAGGGCGCTCCGCTGGCCATCTGTGTGCACTGCGAGGGTCGGGTAGCCTACCTCAATCCGGCCGCCGTGCGCATGTTCGGCGCCGACTGCGAGCAGGATCTGCTGGGCCGTGCGGCGATTGACTTTGTGCACCCCGCGTTCCGGCACCTGGCGCTGAGCCGGGCGCGCGCCTTGTTGGAAGCACAAGACTTTAATCCCCAGGTGGAGCAAATTTTCCTACGCTTGGATGGCTCGCCGTTCGAGGTCGAGGTCCACAGCTGTGCCATCGTATTTGACGGCGCCAAAGCCGTACAGGTGACCATCCGCGAGCTCACCGTGCAGCGTAAGCATGAGGAGCACTTGCGTAAGCTCTCTCGCATCACCGAGCAGGCGCCCATGGCCATTGCCATCACCAATCTGGCCGGAACCATCGAGTACACCAATCCCTGGTTCTCGGCCATCACCGGCTACTCGGCGGAGGAACTGTTAGGCCAGAACCCGCGTTTTCTCCAGTCCGGTCAGACCGCGCCGGAGGTCTATGAAAGCCTATGGCAGACGCTGCTGGCGGGCAAGGTCTGGCAGGGCGAATTCCACAACCGCAAAAAAAGCGGCGAACTGTTTGTGGAGAGCGCCACCATCGCGCCGGTGCACGACCCGGCAGGCAAGGTGACCCACTATGTGGCGCTCAAGCAGGATGTGACGCTGCGCAAGCAGACCGAGGCCGCGCTGCAGAATTCGGTGCGCGACAAGGTGGCGCTGCTGCACGAGGTGCACCACCGGGTCAAGAACAACCTGCAGGTCATCACCAGCATGCTGCGCCTGGAGGTCGCGCGCAGCGAGTGGCAAGAGACGCGCAGGGTGCTGGCAGACATGCAAAGCCGCATCCGATCCATGGCCCTGTTGCACGAAACCTTGTACCGATCGGGTACTTTTGCCTCGGTGGACCTGGCCAGCTATCTGCGGCAACTCTCCACCCAGGCCTTTCGCGCGCAAGACAATTCCAACCAGGCCGTCAGCCTGACGTTCGAGCTGCAGGCGGTGGCGGTAGATCTGGATCTGGCAACGCCCTGCGGCCTGCTGGTCAATGAGTTGCTGACGAATAGCCTCAAGCATGGTTTTCAGGCCGGCCACGGTGGTGACATTCGGGTGAGCTTGCGCCCTGATGCAGAAGGCTTGGCGCCTGCCGCCGTCGGCGCGCCCTGGCATTTGTGCGTCAGCGACAACGGCATCGGACTGCCGGCCGATTTCGAGTCCCGCAGCGGCCAGTCGCTGGGGCTGCAGCTGGTCTCAGACCTGGTGCAGCAGTTGCATGGCAGGCTGCTGGTGGGGCCAGGGCCAGGCGCGGTATTTTCGGTGTACTTTCGCATCCAGCCGCCGCCTAGTGCCGGGGCCAGTGAATCGAGTGCCTAAGGTGATTCACTTGCCGCTCTAGGGTGTTGGCCCGATGGTCCGCGTGAGCTTGCGCGCCTAGAGTCTGGTCCATGGGCTCAGTCACAAAAATCAAGATCCTGCTGGTCGATGACAACCGCACGTTTCTGTCGGCCGTGCGCAACTTCCTGGCGCAGGTGCCCGATGTGCAGGTGCTGGCCGAGGCCTACGACGGCAGCATGGCGCTGGAACTGGTGGCCCGGCTGAACCCCGATTTGGTGCTGATGGACATTGCCATGCCGGGCATGAACGGCCTGGATGCCGCCCGCCTTATGAATGCCTTTGCGCGAGCACCCCACATCATTTTTCTGTCCATGCACGACGGTGCCTCCTACCGCGATGCCGCTCGCGACCTGGGTGCCCGGGGCTTTGTGGGCAAGAGCGAATTTGTGGCCGATCTGATGCCGTTGATGGCCGGTCTGGTCTCGGACCTGAGGCTGCAATGCCAGCGCTGTGGAGGTGATTCATGATGCGTCTAAATGCAGTGCGGCCCCAATGGGGCTATCCGCTGGCACTGGGCGTGGCCAGCAGTGCCGCCGTACTTCTGGTGGGTGGCTTGACTGCCCTGAGCCTGGGCCTGGCCTTTGGCCTGCTGCTGCTGGCACTGGTGGCGGGCTTCAAGCTGAAGACCAGCCACCAGGCGCTGCGCCAGTCCATGGAACGCTTGATGGCGAACCAGGGGCACTTCGGTGACGAAGTAGCGCCGGTCTGGAGTCGGCATATCGAATCCTCGCGCGAGCAGATGGATACCGCCATTTCCGGTCTGTCCGAGCGCTTTGCCCATATCGTCGATTCGCTGGACGCCGCCGTGCATGCCGCCAGCCTGGAAGCTGCCACGCTGGAAGACGGCGACAAGGGTCTGGTGGCCGTGTTCAACCGCGCCGAGCGCGACCTGGGTGCCGTCATTGCCTCGCAGAATGCGGCCGTGTCGGGCATGCAGGCCATGCTGGAAAAGGTGGAGGGCCTGGACCGCTTCACCCAGGAACTGCAGGACATGGCCCAGGATGTGGCCAAGATTGCCCAGCAGTCCAACCTGCTGTCGCTCAACGCCGCCATCGAAGCGGCACGCGCCGGCGACCTGGGCCGTGGCTTTGCGGTGGTGGCCAAGGAGTTCCGCATGCTGTCCAACCTGTCGGGCGACACCGGCCGCAACATTGCAGCCAAGGTGGGCGTCATCAGCTCGGCCATCGCCGACGCCAGCAGCATGGTGCGTGAATCGGTGGAGCAGCGCGACGGCCGGGTTCAGGCCTCGACCAGCACCATCAGCACCGTGTTGCAGGACTTCCGCAGCGTGACCGACGCCCTGCAACGTTCCAGCGGTCTGCTCAAGGACGAGAGCATGTCCATCCAGAATGAAATCGGCCAGGCCCTGGTGCAGCTCCAGTTTCAGGATCGGGTCAGCCAGATCATGGGCCATGTGAAATCCAACATTGAACAGTTGCCGGTGTTTCTGCACAGCCACCACGACCGCTACCTGCAAAGCGGTGTGTTGGAGTCGCTGGACCCTGAGGTGCTGCTGGGTGCGTTGAAGAAGACCTATGTCATGGCCGATCAGCACGCCATCCACGGCGGTGCCATGGTCAGTCAGGCCAGCAGCGATAACGAAATCCGTTTTTTCTAGGAAGATGACATGGCCAAGACCATCATGATTGTGGACGACTCCGCCTCAATGCGGCAGGTTGTCGGGATTGCACTGCGGGGCGCCGGTTACGAGGTGCTGGAGGGCCGTGACGGGCGGGACGCGCTGTCCAAGCTGACCGGCCAGAAGGTGCATCTGATCATCAGCGACGTCAACATGCCGGTGATGGATGGCATCAGCTTCGTGCGGGCCGTCAAGCAGTTGCCGGCCTACAAGTTCACGCCCATCATCATGCTGACCACCGAATCCGAAGAGTCCAAAAAGCTGGAGGGCCAGGCCGCTGGTGCCCGGGCCTGGGTGGTCAAGCCCTTCCAGCCGCCGCAACTGCTGGCCGCGGTGCAAAGACTGTGTTTGCCTTAAGGCCAAGGTACCACCATGGCCACTGAACAAGCATCCGCAGGCACCGCACCGGTGCTGCGCATAGCGGGCGAGCTGACCATCTTTCGCGCCGCCGAGCTCAAAGACGTCTTGTTGTGCGACCCGGCACCGCAGGAAATTGACCTGTCCGGCGTGACCGAGATGGACTCGGCCGGGCTGCAACTGCTGATGGCGGCCAAACTGGCGGCCACCAAGCAACAGCGCCAGCTGCGTCTGCTGGACCATAGCGCGGCGGTGGTCGAGGTGTTTGAGCTGCTCAACGTGGCTGCCTATTTCAATGACCCACTGCTGATGGAGGCCCGCAAATGAATCTGGATGACGCACTCCAGACCTTTGTGCTGGAAAGCTGTGAACTCCTCGAGGACATGGAAAACGCCCTGCTCGCTGTCGAGCAGGCCGAGGACAAAAGCGAGATGGTCAACGCCATCTTCCGTGCCGCCCACACCATCAAGGGCTCATCCGGGCTGTTTGGTCTGGACCATGTGGTGGCCTTTACCCATGGGGTGGAAAGCGTGCTGGACCGCCTGCGCTCGGGCAAGCTGGAAATCAACGACCAACTGGTGGTGCTCCTGCTGTCCTGCTGTGATCAGATCCGCGCCCTGGTGGAGCGCATTGCCCAGGGCCAAAAAGAGGCCGATCAAGCCTTGCAACAGCAGGGCGAACCGCTGCTGGCGCAACTGCGCACCTTCCTGGCGCCTGCTGCCAGCCAGGCAGACCTGCCGGTGGCAGTCAAGCAGCAGGACGAAGCCACGTTGCAGCGCATCCATGGCGAAGGCGTGCACTCCGAACATTGGCATATATCCTTGCGCTTTGGCCCGGATGTGCTGAGGAACGGTCTGGACCCCCTGTCCTTTATCCGCTACTTGGGAACCTTGGGCCAGATTGCCGCCATTGAAACGCACGCCGACAGCTTGCCGCCGCTGGCGCAGATGGACCCGGAGTTGTGCTACCTGGGCTTTGAGATTGCGTTGCAGTCGGATGCCAGCAAGACCACGATTGAAAACGTGTTTGAGTTTGTGCAGGGTGAATGCCAGCTGCGCATCTTGCCGCCGCACAGCCTGATCACCGAATATGTCAATCTGCTGCAACAACAACAGGGCGATGTGCAGCGACTGGGCGAAATGTTGCTGAGCTGCGGCACGCTCACCGCGCAGGAGCTGGACGCCGCGCTGAATGCCCAGAGTGACAGCCCCAACAAGCCCATAGGCACGATTCTGGTGGAGCAGGGCACGGTGCAGCCGGCCGTGGTGGAAGCTGCGCTGACCAAACAAAAGCAGGTCAAGGAAACCGGCGCGGCCGAGAGCCGATCCATCCGCGTCGATGCCGATAAGCTCGACCAGCTCATCAATCTGGTGGGCGAGCTGATCATTGCCGGTGCCAGCGTCAACCTGATTGCGCACAAGGCGCGCATCGTGGAGCTGCAGGAAAGCACCTCCAAGCTGTCCATGCTGGTGGAAGAGGTGCGCGACAGCGCCCTGCAACTGCGCATGGTCAAGATCGGCGCCACCTTCGGCCGCTTCCAGCGCGTGGTGCACGACGTGTCGCGCGAGCTGGGCAAGAACGTGGCGCTGTATATCAACGGTGAAGACACCGAGCTCGACAAGACCGTGGTGGAAAAGATTGGCGACCCGCTGATGCATCTGGTGCGCAACTCGCTGGACCACGGCATTGAATCGGCCGAGCTGCGTGCACAGCGCGGCAAGCCGGCCCAGGGCACCCTGGTGCTCAACGCCTTTCATGATTCCGGCAGCATTGTCATCACGGTGCAGGACGATGGCGGCGGCCTCAAGCGCGAACGCATCCTGGCCAAGGCCATAGAGCGCGGCCTGATCGATGCCGGCCACCACCTGAGCGATGCCGAGGTCTATGGCCTGATTTTCGAGCCCGGCTTTTCCACCGCAGAAAAGGTCACCAATCTGTCGGGCCGCGGCGTCGGCCTGGATGTGGTCAAACGCAATATCACCGCTCTGCGCGGCACGGTGGGCCTGTCCAGTGTGGAGGGTGAGGGCACCACGGTCACCGTGCGCCTGCCGCTGACCCTGGCCATCATTGACGGCTTTCTGGTCGAGGTCGGCAAGTCGGTATTTGCCATTCCGCTGGACATGATTGAGGAATGCGTGGCCTACACCGCCGAACCCGGCCACAACTATACCAACCTGCGCGGCCAGGTGCTGCCCTTTATCCGTCTGCGTGAACTGTTTGGCATCAAGGCACAGGCTTCGCGCAGCGAAAACATTGTGGTGCTCAAGCATGCCGGTCAAAAGGCCGGTCTGGTGGTGGACAAGCTGCTGGGCGAGTTCCAGACCGTCATCAAGCCCTTGGGCGAAATGTTCAACCAGGTCAAGTGCATCAGCGGCTCCACCATTCTGGGCAGCGGCGACGTGGCTCTTATCTTGGACGTGCCGGCCATCGTCAACCGCTGCGTCAACGATAGCCGCAACAGCAATCCCTTGACGCTGCAGCATGTCAGCGGGGTGGCGGCATGAGCGCTGCACGCAGGCCCGGCGCGTACCGCAGACGCACTGGTGAGGACAGGCGCCGCGAGCACCCACCACCACATACCTCGCCACTCTTTACCTTGGCTGCAGTGCGTCACGCACAACGTTTACTTTCGTTTCAAATTTCAGGAGTCATTCCATGTTGAATAATCTCAAAATCGGCGTCCGGCTCGGGATCGGCTTCGCCATCACCCTGGTTCTGCTGATCGTCATTGCGGTGATCGGCGTGAATCGAATCGCTTCGCTTAACGCCGAGGTCGACGATCTTGCCAAGGACAAATTTCCCAAGACGGTGTTGGCAGGCGACCTATCGGAGTCGGTCGGCATCATTTCGCGGGAGTTGCGCAATGCCTATCTCTATAGCGACGTGGAGCGCCAAAAGTCCTTAGACACGATTGCAGAACAACGCAAGAAAATCACAGAGACGCTGGACAAGCTGGACAAGCTAGTCACCAGCGATAAGGGCAAAGAAGCGATGGCCAAGGTCAAGTCCGCCCGTGCGGCCTATGTGGGTTCGCAGGAAAAGGCCATAGAGCTTATCAAGGCCAATGCCAAACAGGCGGAGTTCGTGGTCTTGATGCAGGGTGAACTGCGCAAGAACCAGGAGGACTATAACCAAGCGATTACAAAGTTCAGTGATCTGCAGGATGAGCTGGTACAAAAGGCGGGTGCCACGGCGGAGGCGCAAGCCGATGCAGGCAAGCAATTGCTGATCGTCCTTGGGGCGGTGGCTGCGTTCCTCACCATACTCTCCGGCTGGCTGATCACGCGCTCGATTACCGTGCCAACCTTGAAGATGGTGGAGGGCGCCAACAAAATGGCGGCGGGAGATTTCAACTTCAAGCTCGACATCGACGGCAGCGACGAGGTTGGCCAGTTGGCCCGCTCGGTGCGCGCTACACAGGCCGCCGTGCAGGCCATGATTGCCGATGCCAAGATGCTGTCCAAGGCGGCCGTCGAAGGCAAACTGACCACCCGCGCCGATGCCAGCAAGCACCTGGGTGACTTCAATCTCATTGTGAGTGGTGTCAACGACACCTTGGACGCTGTCATCGGCCCGCTCAACGTGACCGCAAGGTATGTGGACGACATCTCCAAGGGCATTATTCCGCCCATCATCACCGAAAACTACAACGGTGACTTCAACCTGATCAAGCTCAACCTGAACGCCTGCATAGAAGCCACCAACCAGCAGGCCAGTGCGGCCCAGGCCATCTCCATGGGCGACACCTCGATAGTCATCCGCATCCGTTCTGAAA
>Ga0364874_10171_pt3 | contig 12644 bp, 10 predicted proteins | sample ExccelAu500001D4_2_FD_206922 | JGI IMG/M metagenome (GOLD analysis project Ga0364874, IMG submission 206922) | Enriched cells from Trout Bog Lake Hypolimnion, Wisconsin, USA - BchlTB.Aug07.5000.01.D4 | ecosystem: Environmental > Aquatic > Freshwater > Lake > Hypolimnion/Profundal zone | place... | reverse complement strand
TGCGCAGGACTGGGAGGCTGCTTTCTTTGAGACGGAGACGCCCCGGACACGAAAAGTGGCATTGCGCAGCGGCATGACTTTCAGCCCGACCACCGGAAACGCCTTTGCGGTTTTGTCGAACCTGGTGCGAGCCGGATTGGGTGGAACAATGGGCAATGGAAGGCAGTACGTCTCATGGATTCATCAGGCTGATTTTGCGCGGGCGGTGGAGTTCCTGATCGACCATGAGGAGATAGCAGGAGCGGTGAACCTGACCGCGCCCAAACCGCTGCCAAATCGCGCGTTTATGGAGGCGCTGCGCGATGCGTGGGAGATGCCGAATGGAGTGCCTGCGCCGTGGCCGCTGCTGCAGATTGGCGCGTGGCTCATGCGCACCGAGTCGGAGTTGGTGATGAAAAGCCGGTGCGTGGTTCCGCAGAGACTGCTCGATGCGGGATTCACGTTCCAGTTTCCTGAGTGGCCTCAAGCCGCAGAGGACCTGGTGCGGCAATGGCGGCGGCGAAACGACTGAGTGCCCGCTTCACCCCACTGATTGCAGTTGTGCTGTCTCATCCTCTCCGCAGAATGGCCGGAAAGAAAAGGGGCCCCGAAGTGGGTGCTTATAGTAAGAAATAGAGAGGCACGGCGAGGACGGCAGCCGGGCAGCCGATCAGGAGATCGGCGTCACATTGCGGCCATTCGATAATCATGCGGTTAGCAACTAGGGCGGCAAAGCGGGGTTTAATTATCTATGAGATTCATTTGCCGGGGTTTGGCGTTATGGTTGGCGCTGTCCGTTACCCTGTTTATGGCGGCGCAAACCCCGAGGTATCGGCCGCGCACGAACTCTGAGAATCTTCAACTTCAGGTGGAGCAACTGTTTGCGCTGGCCAACCGTGACCGTGCCCAGGCAGGAGCAGGCAACCTGCGCTGGGACCCCGCGCTGTCCGCCGCCGCTTTGGAGCATTGCCGCCGGATGTCCGCAGAAGGCCCTATCGCCCACCGTTACGCAGGAGAACTGGACTTGGCCGCCCGCACCGCGCAGGCTGGCGCACACTTTAGTCTGATTGAAGAGAACGTGGCCGTCGGGCCTTCGGCACCTGTTATTCACGACGAGTGGATGCACTCTCCCGGACACCGGACGAACCTGCTGAATCCTGAGGTGGATCGGGTGGGAGTGGCGGTTGTCGCGGGGAATGGCGCGTACTACGCCGTGGCCGACTACGCGCGCGGGGTGCAACCGCTCACGGTGGCACAGGTAGAGTTTCGTATTTCCGCGCTGGTGCGGACTAGCGGAGTTTCGGTACTCAGCGACACGGCGCAGGCGCGCGCCGCCTGCGCCGTGGAGCACGGGTTCGGCGGCTCGGCGGGGAGGCTGCATCCGCGCTTTGTGATGCGCTGGCAGGGCGCGGACCTGACCCGTCTGCCCCAGTCGCTGGAAGATCGGCTGGCTTCAGGCCACTATCGCAGCGCTGCCGTGGGCAATTGCGCGCCACAGGGCGAGGAGGGCTCTTTCACAGCCTTCCGGATTGCGGTTCTGCTCTATGAGTGACGAGCAGAGCGCCGCAACGCTTATCCGAAAGACTGGTACTTCTTCCAAAACTCCGGCCAGGGCAGTATCGGGCTTGCGCAGAGGAAGATGTCGGGGTGGTACTGGCTCTCTTCATTGCGCAGGACGGCGGTGTTGCCGTTATGCCCGGCCAACAGGCATCCGGTAAAGATCTGATTTATCGAGTCAGAGGAGACGCCTACCACGATCAACGTGGTAGGCGGCGGTTGCGGGTAACCGCGTAGCCATGCCGAGTTGGTGAGGCTGATTGGCGGCGGCAGGTGGTAGGTGGGGCCGAGCATCTCAATGGCGCCTTGTTCGCCGTAGTTACCCACGACGATGCCAAGGCTGGCCTGCTGGCTGGGGGCGAGGGAGTCGCGGATGCCGGCGACCGTGGCGACCATTTGGGGCCAGCCGATCTCCTCGCGGAGGTCCCCGTTGCGCTGGAGCGCGAAGTCGCAGAGCGGACCGCTGGACTGGAGCGGCAGAACCAGGGCGCAGATATAGGCTGCGACGAGAGCGAATGCCGTGAAATTGGCGGCTTCCGCGGCCCGGCGACCTATCCGAGGAAGGGAGCGGAGCCCCTGCTCGGCCATGGCCGCGCCCATTGCCAGCAGCATGGGGTAGGCGGCAGCCATGTAATAGCCACGGCCCTTGCCAAAGCAGAAGAGTGCCAGCGGAACCAGGTACATCCAGGCAAGCACCCGGTATCGGCGGCTGCGCAGATAGCCAACAAGGCCAGCCAGCCAAAGAGGCGCAGCGGCCAGATTTACGCAGATCAGGAATTGGTCTTTCAGGAACCCACTGGCACGGCCTTCTCCTACGTCGCGCTGGTGGATGTCTTGGAGAAACTGGTAGGAGATGAAGTGGTGGCGCAACAGCCAGAGGAAGTTGGGCAGGAAGATGAGCAGCGCCAGTGCGATACCGCTCCAAAACCAGCGACTTTTGAAAGAACAGCGCGCGCCGGTTAGCGCCAGTCCGCCGAGGATTCCTGCGATGTAAAAGAGGATGGAGTACTTGGTGAGCAGTCCCAGCCCCACCACAATGCCGTTGGCCAGCCACCAGCGCTGGTTCTCTGTCCGCAGCAGGCGGATGGTGAAGTACGCAATCAGTACCCACCAGAGGAAGTCGAACGATGTGTACTGGAACTCCGTGCCATTGAAGAGCGGCAGGGGCGACAGCGCAACCGCAAGGGCGGCAGTGACCTGCCAAGCGGTTGCCGCCGAACTCTTTTGCCATCAGCCCGGTTACAAAGATGGCCGTTGCCTGTGCCAGAACCGAGAACAGCCGTAGTCCAACCAAGGAGAGGCCGAAAAGTTCAAGGCCGATGCGCTCTATGAACGGCGTCAGCGGGGGATAAGCTACAAAGCCCCAGTCGAGATGGCGCGCATCGCTGAGGAACTGAAATTCATCACGGTGGAAGCCGTAGCGGCCGTTGGTGGCCAGGTGAACCAGCGCAACAACAGCCGCAATCGCGAGGAGGATTGCGCGATCTGCCCAGTCGCGACTGGGTGCGGAAGGAACCTTACGGGCAACTGCGGGCAAACTGACCTCCTTGCGGTCCTGATCGAGTTTATGTTGCCAGGTGGTCCCCAGTTCCCTGGGCTCTCTCCATGGGGGAGGGAACCAGGACCGAGGCCATTCCGGCAGCGGTTGCGGCCTGGATGCCAAGGTCAGTGTCCTCAAATACGAGACAGTCTTTCGGTGCCACGCCGAGTCGAGCGGCGGCGATGAGAAAGGGGTCTGGAGCCGGCTTGCTTTTTTCGTAGTCTTCCGCGCCAACGATGGCTTCAAACTTGTCAAGTAGGTGCAGGGCGGTGAGGGAGCTCACGACTGAGTTGCGCCTGCCGCCTGAAACCACGGCGAAGGGGATGCGACCGTGCTGGGCCTCAATGTGCTCAAGCACCTCAGGGACGGCCTTTAGTTGCGGCAACTGGTCGAAGTAAAGGCCCTCTTTACGAACGCCCAGCTCTTCGACGGGCATTGCGAGGCCGTTCATCTGGTTCAGCGTGGAGATGATCTCATCCACAGGCTTGCCGCCCCAGGAATAGAAGAGTGCCTCATCGAACTCGCAACCCCACTCTCCGAGCGCCTTCTTCCAGGCGATGTAATGTAACGGCATGGAGTCGGCGATGGTGCCGTCACAGTCGAACAGGTAGGCTTGAAACGGGCCTGGGGGCAGTTTGAGTTTCATGCGAAAAGGTAACTCCTTCTTGTTATTTAGATCGTGTATGGCGTGAGCTTAAGTTGCTATTTGGATGTGGTTGTTACGCTATCGTGCGCAGCACAGCCGCCCTCGCCGGGTTTGGTGGGCTCCATACGGAGCGCGTTGTTAAAGCGGTTGAAGTAGTTGAACAGGCCGATGGCGCAGAGCAGCTCCACGATCTCGCCTTCAGAGAAGAAGCTGCGCAGTTCGGCGAATTGATCGTCGCTTATGGCGTGGGCGTCGCGGGTGACGCTCTCAGCGAGCTGCAGCGCGGCCTTTTCGGCGGGAGTAAAGTCCTCACGTGTGGACCACTGGGCAAGGTGTGACAACTGCTCGTCGCTCCAGCCCAGATTCTTGGCGAGGATGGTGTGGCTGGCCAGGCAATAAGGCGTCTCGTTGACTTGGCTGGTGCGCACGATGATCAATTCCTTGAGTTTGGTGGATGCAGTCGAGGAGTTCAGCCACAAGTGCGGCGGCTCGGCCAGGCGAGCAATAACCCTGTTCAGCAGCCGTGTGGTTCCCACGCGGGAATCATAAATCTCCTGTCTATTGATTTCGTTATAGCGGCAGTTCACGCTTTTACCAGAGAGGTTAATGCAAACGTCCGCGCCCTCAAACGTCTCGGTCCACGGGCCCTCATTCAAGCCGTCCCAGTGAACCGTCTGCCAAGCCGCTGTATAAGGCCCCCGCGTCAGCACGGTCACATGGTGTCCGCACTGCTGCAAATGACGCGCCAGCATCTGGCCCACTTGCCCACTGCCACCGGGCATAACGAAGCGCAACCTGCGCGAACTCAGTACCGGAATTTCACTCATGGATTCAGCGTACAGCGTCACGGCGGCTAGGGTTGCTTAGGAGGAAACTTGTAGCCTCGCAGGATCAACCGCCGCCGGTATGCACGCAGTTCACGCACCACCAGGAAGACCACCAGCAGGATGCCCAGCAACGGACCCCAGACAATCCACCCTGGCCACTCAACCCTGTCTTCCCCCACACTCAACGAGGCCGGCGCGTGTAGCGTTCCGAACATCGCCAGCAGGTCCTTGCCTATTACTACGTTCTCACCCAGTCGCACTACACCGAAGAAGCTGACGAGGTCGGCGTCGATGGAGGAATTATCTGCCGCCGTAACGTCGCCGAAGAAATTCACCACATCATGCTGAGCATCGCCGGCCAGATGCACGCTTCCGAAGAAGACAACAATATCGCCTGTGACTTTGCCCTCAACGCGTACGCTGCAAAAGAAGCATACGACGTCGTGAACCGGTGTGTCTGCGGTGACATGGATGTTTCTGCCGAATTGAATCATGTCCCGTTCATCTGCACGGGCAGACACTGGTGCAGCCGCCAATGCAGTTCCGAACAGGCAGGCAAAAAGAACTCTCCGCATCCTCATCATGTCTTACTCAACCATACGCGCAGACAGCGGAAAAGTTCGTAACAAATAGAAGCAGGCCGACGCGTGATCGGCCATTAGAACTGGAACCGCATTCCCAGTTGAATACGCCGCGCCGGAGACGCTCCGGTAATCTGTCCAAACGAGGGCGAAGTCTGGATCTGGTCAATGCCCCAGCCGTTCACGTGATTTAGAACGTTGAAGGCTCCGACAGAAAATCCTACCTTCGGCGCGTCGTCAGCCTTGTTCGCGGTAAAAGCAAAGTCATGGCCCCAGCGCACATCCATATCCACATACGACGGGTTGGTCTTGGTGTTGCGATGCACGCCGTCTGGCCGGGTGTTGAACAGGTTGTCGCCGTATTCGTCAGTTCCGGTAAGTACTGTCCACGGCGAACCAGTGCTGGCAAAAGCGCCCACCGCCAGATTTAGCAATCCTTCTGGATGAAACATGGCATACAAGTTCACCTGGTGCCGCTTGTCAAAGCCGGAGTTGGACCACTCAGCTTCCGGGTCTGTCTGGATTTCCGGATACCAACTGATACCACCCGTGTTTGATTCGTAGTGGGACCAAGTGTACCGTCCAAAACCGGTGAAGTACTTGTTAAGGCGTCCGCGGTAGGCGATGTCCATCCCGCTGCCTTCAAAAAAGCCAGCGGGCTGCATCTGCCTTATGCGCCCGTAGGCCGGATTGGGCCGCTGTTTGTAGCCCGACAGCTGTGTCGGTGCATTCACGTCCAGCGAGCGGAACATGTCAATGCCGCGTACCGAGTACACGCTGATAGTGCCGGTGGCCCGCTCGCCCAATTGCCGCTCGATCGAAACGCCGTATTGGATCTGGTAAGGAATCTTGGCGTTCGGCTGCAACTGCACCAGCGAAGGCGGCTGGGCGGCCAGAGTAATGCACTTGCTGATCGGGACACAGCCTGAAACCGGCAAGGTCGAAGGGGTAAGCGAAACCTGCACCGAACGCCTCCGGCCATTCTCGTAGCGTGCGAGGTCCAGCATCGGACCACCACCGAAGCGGTCATAGTAGATGCCTCCGCCGCCGCGCACAATGGTCTTTGAAGACGGGTCCAGAACCCAAGCAAAGGAGAAGCGCGGCGAAATTCCCAGCCTCCGCGTCGCCAGAAAATTCTGCCAGTCATAGCGTATGCCCGGCGTGATGGAGAGCCGATTGTTGATCTTGTACTGGTCCTGCACAAACGCGCCCATCTCCTGCTGGTGATAGATGAAGTGCGTAACGCCGGTATTTTGCGAGTAGGCGGAGGGCAGGTTGTTGGTGTAATTCTGGAAGGTAGTCTGCAACACCGTTACACCGTCCGCGGCCACCGTGGGCCCGAATGTGTATGTGCCCAGTTCGTTATTGTGGTCGTCGTAGGCACGCCTACTGATGTGTGGAACATTGGCACCATACTTCACCAGATGATGTCCACGAGTCCAGCTCACGATGTCTGAAAAGCGGAAATTGTACTCGGTTCCAAATGCATCGCTCTGTGCCGAGCCGCTGAGAAAATCGCCGGGCAAGTTGATGCGCGGTCCTTCCGCCGTGTTCTGGTTGCGGCTGGAGGTATGCTCGCCCACCAGCGAAACCTGGTTCAGGAAGACGGCCGAGAGCGTCGAGTCAAGGTGCATCATCAAGTCGTCTTCGCGGTACTCGGCGTTGTACCCGCCCGAGGCCAGGGTCTGTCCGCCCACACCCTGGTTCTGGCCCGTCCAGTCCTCGTAACTATATTGCACATAAGCGGAGTGCTGATCGCCGAACTGGTGTCCAGTTCGTCCGCTGAACTCGGTATCCCGCGTGGGTGCAGCCACGTTGGCCTGGAATACACCTGTCGGATTGCTCAATGTGGGAGCAATCGTGGCGCTGACCACGGAGTCCCGGTCCTCTTCAGCGCGGTTGAACGAGACGAGGAAGCTGCTCTTTTGTGCATGAGGAATGGGCCCGGTCGTATGCCCCTCATATATCCGGCGTTCTTCAAAGGGTTTGGACGGCGCCAGCGCATTTTGTGCGTTCATTGCCGAATCGCGAAAATAGAAGTTGAATTGCCCGTGATAGTGCTCGGCCGCAGACTTGGTCATGATCTCCATCTGCCCGCGCCCTGGATAGTAGTAGCGCGCCGAATATGGGTCCTGGTTGATCTGAACCTCCTGCACAGCGGAGGAAGACACCGTCGCGCGGTTTGCCTCCACACCATCCACCAGAAGGCCGCTGCCGCCGGTTCCACTCATGTTGCTATCAAGAAATGCGCCCATCGCGCTCACATAGTCGTTATCGAAGATCGGCAGAGCTTTGAGGTCTTGCGTCGTGAGAACTGAAGAGTCGCTGTTCTCGTCCGTTGAGGTAAGATCCTGATTGTTCTCGGCATTCACTTCGACATTGGTAGCCACGGCGGCAATAGGAAGAATGATCCGCATCGGCGACACCGGGGCTGCGGCAGCAGTTGCTGGCGCTGGAATGCCGATTATCACCAGTGTTCGTACTGTCTTGAATCCCGGCTCGGACACGACCAGCATGAACTTTCCAGCGTGCGGCGCATTCACCTGGAAGTTCCCAGCCCCATCTGACTTGTACTTGCCGGAGATCGTACCATTGGCGTCCACCAGGTCCACCTCGGCGGCAGGAATAATAGCGGCGGTCTCATCCGTCACCAAGCCGCGCAGAGATGTGGATGAACGCTGCGCCGTTGTGACTGGAGCAGCGGGTGCGGATGCACTGGAAGGAACTGGATTTGAGGGATAGGCCGCAGCAGCCCGGGCAGGAAGGGATAAAGGCAAAGCACACGCAGCTACAGCTAGTGCAATAAAACGCATGACAAAGATCTCCAGGCAATAAAACGTAAAACAAAAAAACAAGGGTCGTTCAACTGCAATAGCTATTCATCCGTGGAATTGCATCTGCGACCGTGCCGGATTCCGTGGATGGTTAGCCCGTCTTTCGCAAACAGTCCGCGCAATCAGTGGTTCCCGATAGAAGCAAAGGTACGCACCAAAAACACATTGCGCTGTTTCTTGTATTCGGCGTCCCAATAATGGCCACGACGTAGAAGATTGCTTACAACGGCTGCACACCGATTCTCGCAGGCGCGAGCGCCGCCGTCCAGTCTGCAGGGCGGTCTACCAGCACGTCTGGCGGAGTCTCCATCAGCGTCTGTGTTCCGAATCCGAATAAGCAGCCAACCGACCAAGCTCCAGCATTGCGCGCCGTCTGTACGTCTACCTGGCTGTCGCCGATCATTACCGTCTCCTCCGGCGTCACGCCAGTCTCTTCCATCAGCGAGCGCAACCCCAGCGGATCAGGCTTTTTTACCGGAAAGCTGTCGCCCCCATAGATGTGCACAAAATAGTCCGCCAGCCCGAGCCCCTCGCATATCCCTCTCGCCGGCCGGACCGGCTTGTTGGTCAGCACCGCCATGGTGCGCGGCGTTCCATCCGGAGCGTTGTGCAGTTCCTTGAGCGCAGCCAGCGCCTCCAGAACCCCTTCGTAGGCGTAGGTAAAGTCCAATTTGTGTTCACGGTAATACCCCAGGAAGAAGGCTGTGGCCTGGACGAGCAAATGCTCGTCCACCAACTCAGGTGTTGTGCCGCCCTCCTGAGCCAGCGAGCGGCGCATCAGCATCGGCACCCCGTTGCCCACAAAGCTGGCAATCAGCGGGTCCGCGAGAGGGGCAAGGTCTACATGCTCCAGCGCGGCATTCACGCTGTTGCACAAATCCTGCGCAGAGTCGATCAATGTTCCATCCAGATCGAAAACGAGCAACTTCAACCGTTCCACGGGCAAGGGGCGAAAGACACGTACCATATTTCAAGTGTAAAGGGCGGAGAAACTCTTTCATGACGCCAGTGGCGGATGCGATGATGTTCGCTTGGGGCGGACAGCCGAACGCGGCCTGTATGCCCTTTGAAAGGAGCTACTTCAGTGAAGAAGCAACTCACCCTTCTTGCATCGGTTTTCGCAGTCGTTTTTGCGCCTGCCTTCTCAGTCGCGCAGCAAGCTGCCGCGCCCAGAACGCCGCAGCCGGCATTCAGCGTCAACACTACAGCCGAGCGCCTTCAGAATCTTGATATTCTCAAAGACCAGCTCAAGCAGTACCACGATTGCACCTGCAAGTGCGGCTGCTACACCCACGACATTGATGTTCAGGCCGACCGCGCCATTGCCTTTCTGCACCGCCGCACCGCTCACCGCAAGCCCCAGGAAAAGCTCGCCATGGTGCTGGACATCGACGAGACCAGCCTGTCCAACTACCCGCAGATGCTTCAGGCCGGCTTTGCTTACGAGAGCAAGGCCTTTGATGCCTGGGTGCAATCCGCGCAGGCGCCGGTATTCAAGGGGACATTGCGCCTTTATAGCGAAGCTCAGAGCCTGGGAGTCAGCGTCTTCTTCATAACCGGCCGCCCGGAGTCAGAGCGCGCCGCCACGGATACCAATCTCCGCGCCCAGGGCTTTCAGAACTGGCAAAAGCTGGTCCTGCATCCAGCCAGCCAACCGAGTCAGCCCTCGCTCACAACCAGCGCCTACAAATCCGGAGCGCGGGGACAGATAGTTGCTGACGGATACACAATTATCCTGAGTGTCGGCGATCAGTGGAGCGACAGGAACGGAAAGCCCCAAGCCGAGTTCTTTGTCAAATATCCCAATCCCTACTACTTCATTCCGTAATGCAGGCAGGGGCCAGCCGCGGTCAACTGAAACAACTTGCGTCTGGCCACTGATCGGAACTTAGTGAACCCGGATACTACCCGAGCCGGTCTCGACATGGACCATGGGACCACCGCCGTTGATCTTCCCTGAGACATGGTGCCGATCCTGCGAGCCCTGGGTTGCGATCTCCCGGTCAGTATGCACGCTGCCTGACCCGGTCTCCGCGTCAAGCGTGATGCCTGCATTGCCTGTCCAGAGTTCCACGCTTCCTGAGCCGGTCTCCAGTTTCCAGGTCGCGGAGGGTTTACCCTCTGCCTTGATGGAGCCTGAACCGGTTTCGGCCTTTAGCCCGCCGTGCAGGTTGTGCAGTTCAATGGAGCCCGATCCGGTCTCAGCCTTCACTTCTCCCTGACCGGTTTGCTCGGCATAGATCTCGCCTGAGCCCGTCTCCACAGAGAAGCTTCCTTTTAGGCCCTTGGCATGAATCGAACCAGAACCCGTATTCAGTTTAGCGTTTTCGCCCACCCCATCGTCCGCCACTTCGCCAGAGCCCGTAGCCGCATCCAGATACGCATCAGCAGGCGCCTCAATCTCATAGTCAATGCTGATGTTACGCAGGTTTTCGTGCCTGGCCCCGATGCGGACAATGCTGCCAGTTTGCTCGATGGGCGGATGAGCAGCAATCTCCTTTACCCGCTCTTCGCTTGCGCCCCAGCTTGATTTCACCCGTCCGAAGATGTGAATCTGGCCGCTCGACCCTTGCTTCAGGTGGATTGAACCAGCCCCGGTGGCCACCGAAAGGTCCACTTTTCCATTCACCGTCAGGGTGCGCTCAAAGGTAGCCTCCGAGCCCATTAACGGCAATGCTCCCACGCCCAGCACTGCCACCATCGCTGCTGCTGCCACAAAAAGATTCTTCATCCGGCACCTCGCTTCAACTGCCTGCCCCTTCATACGCAGCAAGCTGCAGTCTTGTTCCCTTTTCTCTGTCTCCAGACCGCTGTTCCCTGAAGTGCTATTCTCACAACCAGATGCACGGCCTTTCCCTGCTCCAGACTGTCGCCGTGGCCATGCTCATCCTGGCCAACGCCTTTTTTGTGGCCGCCGAGTTCGCTCTCGTCTCTATCCGCGATACCCGCATTGAGCAGATGTTGTCCGCAGGCGTCCCCGGAGCGCGCGCAGTACGCAGCTTGCAGCGCGGACTGGACGACCTGCTGCCCGCCGTTCAACTCGGCGTCACTCTCTGCTCCCTGGCTCTAGGATGGCTCGGTGAACCCCTGGCGGCCGCCTTCCTCATGGGCTGGCTCGGCGCTCTGCCTTACGCCAGCATCTACGCCCACATCGTCGCTGTCACCCTCGGCTTTGCGCTTATCACTTATTTTCACGTCGTGGTCGGCGAGCTGGTTCCCAAGTCCCTGGCACTGCGCCGCGCCGAGGCGCTGGCTGTGGCCGTAGCCCCGCCCATGCTGGTCTTTATGGCCCTAGCCCGCCCTGCAGTGCGCCTGCTCAAGGGGTCGGCTGCAGCGGTCCTGCGCGCCTTTGACGTCCCGATTACCGAGCGTGCCGCTGTCCACTCCTCTGAGGAGCTAAAGCTGATCGCCACCGCCGCCCGCCGCATGGGCATCCTGCCTCAATTTCAGGAGACCCTCATTCACCGCGCTCTTGAGCTGGACGACGTCTCTATCCGCGAGATCATGACGCCGCGCCAGAAAATATTCTCACTGCCCTCCAACATGCTGCTTGAGGAGGCCAGCGCCAAGGTCATCGCCCGCCACCGCTCCCGCGTGCCCGTCTATGACGAACTCCGTGGTCCTGAACACATTATCGGCATTGTTTATGCGCGCGACCTCGCCCGCCTCATCTTCTTCCGCTCCGCATCCAGCTCTCCCACCACAACCTTTGTTGAACTTCGTCTAAGTCAGGTAATGCGCGACGTCCTCGTCGTTCCTGAGACAAAATCCGTCCTCGACCTTATCCGCGACTTCCAGCAGCGCCGTCGCCACATGGCCATCGTCGTAGATGAATACGGCTCCATTGTTGGCCTGGTAACAGCGGAAGACGCAATTGAGCAGCTAACCGGCGAACTCGAAGACGAGTTCGATTCGCCCGCCGTTCCCGTTCTTACCACCGCAAGCGGAGCCCTGCTTATGGATGGCGGCGTCAACCTCCGCGATCTGGAAACGCAAATGCAGTGGAGCCTGCCTCGCGACGGCGGTGTGGAGACGCTTGCCGGCTTCCTGCTCGCGCGCCTCGGCCACATTCCGCAGCCCGGTGAATTCGTCCTTCAAGAGGGCCGCCGCCTTACCGTGGTAGAAATGGACGCCCGCCGCATTGCCAGAATCCGAGTCGAGCAGGTGGAAGAGCAGCCACCGACAAAGGCCTGACTGCTTTTGCGCTAATTCTCTGGACCAACTCCCGCCATTGCGCGCTCGGCGTATACTGGCGCGGGCCGGAAAATCAACAACAGAACTACCGTGTGCCGAGCTACGCAGAACATGGTTGACTCGCACGCCCAGATGGAGAGAACTACCCCATGAAGAGACGCGTATTCCTTTTGCAATCAAGCGCCGGACTGGCAGCGGCTGCTTTGCCTGGTTTCGCCCAAACTTCTGGCGCCATGAAAGACACTCCCGCGTTGCACCATGACGAGCCCGCTGCTTCAGGCAGAGCCGGTAATTCGCATCGCGCAATCGTTCATCCCGGTATCTTGCAAACCCGAACCGACCTCGAATTCATGAAAGCAAAGATCAAGGCCGGCGAAGATCCATGGAAGTCCGCATGGGAACGTCTACAGGCTGATCCGAACTCCTCGCTCGACTTCAAGCCGCAGCCCTTCGCGCACATCATTCGCGGCGCTTACGGGGCTGGCC
>Ga0364874_10827_pt1 | contig 12745 bp, 14 predicted proteins | sample ExccelAu500001D4_2_FD_206922 | JGI IMG/M metagenome (GOLD analysis project Ga0364874, IMG submission 206922) | Enriched cells from Trout Bog Lake Hypolimnion, Wisconsin, USA - BchlTB.Aug07.5000.01.D4 | ecosystem: Environmental > Aquatic > Freshwater > Lake > Hypolimnion/Profundal zone | place... | reverse complement strand
CGCAAGGGGAAGTTGGTTTACTCCGAGGTTGTGGGCTATCAAGATAAAAGCGCTAATAAGGCAATGAGTAAGGATTCAATTTTCCGAATTTATTCAATGACTAAGCCGCTTGCTTCAGTTGCCGCTATGATCTTGGTGGAGGAAGGCAAGATGCAGTTGGCTGACCCAATTTCTAAGTTCATGCCTGAGTTTGCCAATATGCAAGTAAGTGTTGGAACAAAGGATAGTAATGGCAATATGGAGTACTCCTTGGTTCCTGCTGCCAAGCCAATTACTGTGCAGGACCTATTGCGTCATACCTCCGGTATTGGTTATCCTGAAATTACCTCAAATCCAAATATTAAAAAAGCGTATACCGATGCTGGGTTGTATGTAGCAGGCGGTACTGACTACGATCAACGTCGCGTTACACCACAAGAGATGATTGCTGGTATTGCTAAGGCGCCACTCAGTACCCAGCCAGGCGCTAACTGGGAATACGGGATGTCAGTGGATCTTCTGGGTCGCGTAGTGGAAATTGTTTCTGGAAAGCGTTTGGGCGATTTTTTACAAGAACGTGTGTTTGCACCTTTGCAAATGAAAGACACTGCCTTCTCAGTCTCAATGGATAAAAAATCACGGATTGCAGAGCCATTTGCAACAGACCCTTTCAATAAAGCACCCATTAAATTGCTTGATGTGACCATTAAGCCAAATAATGACTCTGGTGGTGCTGGTGCAGCGGGTACCGCTGGCGACTATCTCAACTTTGCCAGCATGATGCTTAATGGTGGTGAGCTCAATGGCCAAAGAATTTTGTCGCCAATGACAGTGAATTTGATGGCATCAGATATGTTGGGTAGCCGAACAACTGTGCCACTATCTCCCGGTCAATTGCTGATGGGGGTAGATGGCTACACCTTTGGTCTTGGTTTTATGGTTCGTCAGGGGCAAGGCTTGGCATCTGTTGATGGATCGCCTGGTGAATATATGTGGGCTGGTGCAGCTGGCACTTTCTTTTGGATTGATCCTAAAGAGCAGTTAGCCGTGGTGGTCATGAGCCAAGTTCCAGGTCCTATTCGTCCATACTACCGTCGCATGATTAAACAGCTAGTTTCATCGGCAGTGATTAAATGAACCAATAATCCTTTGGTCCCAAAGTATTGGGGATGTGATTGGTAAAGGTGTAAACCATGTGGTCGGTACCGGACGTAAAGCATGTGTCCGGTACGTACCCTTTAAGATCGGACAGATTGGTTCCCGTGAGTTTGGGGTGGTGGCGTCTGCGTTTCTTCTTGACTAGGCCATGGCGATCCAGAACTGCGTGTACCGTACTTTTAGCGGGCAAAGCCAGCTCAGGGTAGTGGGTATGGATTCGGTCTCGTAGTTTAGGAGCGCCCCAGGTTGGGAACTCTTTTTTGAGGTTCACGATCAATTGCTCAACCTGGAAGGGCAGCCGATTGGCTTGCCGAAATGGTCGTCGAGATCGATCCGTAAAGGCTTCTAAACCACTGTCTTTATAGCGATCAATGATTTTATGGCCAGTGACTCTGGAGATTCCAAACTCCTGGCACAGGGTAGCAATCTTCTCGCCATCAAGGTAACGAGATACAAACTTGAGCTTTTCATCCATCTTCGTACTTTCATTCCACGGCATAGTAAGGTCCCTCCTATGCCAAAAACTGTAAAGTATGTGTCCGGTATAAAGTGTTAACTATGTGTCGAGTCGTACAGAATAGCCCACTTGTTGGGCTATTTTCTTTTATGGTTAGGTTCGGTTTGTCACCATCGTTCTTGGATACCGCTATCTAGAGCCGTCTTTTAAAAGGACAAATCAATTATTCATCCTTGTAGTGGTCCTGCGTCGATTTAAGCGACACTTAAGCAATGCTGTTTATTAGCCATTCAGCCAATGAACCCAAAAAAACTGGCAGGGGGTAGAAATCCCTTATAGTTTCTAAAGATATAAATTCATAGGAGGGGGTTATGCGACCCTATTTTCTAATACCAGCCTTAATGCTTTTAGTTTCTTGTGGCACAGATAACTCAAACTTTCGTGCTGACTGTAACGGCAAGATGATTACTTATTCTCAAGGTGTTCAAACCGTTGAGAAAGAGACTCGTAGATATGAGTTCGCTGATAACAAGCTCATTGGCAGAGAATGTAGTTTAGATAAGGGCGTTATCTTTTGTTACAGCGAAGTTGCTAGATCCGATTCTACGAGTAAAGAGCAATTGATCTTTGATAGAAATAATTACACCCTGACAGATATTAAGACTACTATTGAAGCAAATAAATCTAACGGAGTACGCTTTGTTAAAACTGAAATTTATCAGTCTAATTGCCCTATGACGATTAAGCCATCCAAGTAAGATTTAGGATCAAACATCCTTGGCCCTGGTCGATTCCGCCCCGGGCCACCAAGAATCTCAATAGCCCACTTGTTGGGCTATTTTCTTTTATGGGCGTAGAGTATAGAAAACCTACTAGGAGATCCACATGACTAAATCTACACCTACCGATCAAGATTTAAATTTTTTAGAGACTTTACGAGCTCATAGAAAAAGGCATCGCCAAACACTTCCGACTCAGATTACGGCTCATGTTGAGCAACCCATCGGACCATTGACTATTGGGCAAAAAATATCGGATGCGGTCGCAAGAACGGTGGGCTCTTGGAAGTTCATCATTATTCAAAGCGTTTGTATTTTGGGTTGGATTATTTATAACTCTGTAAACAATGCCAATGTTTGGGATCCATACCCTTTCATTCTTTTGAATTTAATGCTGTCATTTCAAGCGGCCTATACAGCGCCAGCAATCATGATGAGTCAGAACCGACTCTCAGAGATAGATCGACAACATGCCAATAACGACTTTGAAGTCAATGTAAAGGCAGAGCTAGAAATCGAATTGCTTCATCAAAAGATCGACATGATGAAGGAAAAAGAGCTTTATGCTTTAACTAAAGCGGTTGAGGCTTTGAGCGAGAAATTAGATAGCTATAGAAGGTAGGATTAGACATCCTCAGCCCTGGTCGATTCCGCCCCGGGCCACCAAGTAATACCAAAACCACCTTTGGGTGGTTTTTTAATTTGCGATACAACCGATGGAATTCACTTAGAATCAGACAATGCGCTTGATGTCTATTGCTACCCTCATCTTTATATTCAATACAGCTTTCATGCCTGTATTGGGGGCGGCTCATGAGCAATCACATCATACTCAGGAAGGTGTAGCCCAAATTACTTGGAATGATGATCAATCCAGTAATGGCTTATTTCAAATAGTTCACGATGATCATCATGATCAAGTAAGCTCCAGCAATCTAGACCATCATGATGGCGATCATCAGTGCCATCACATTTCAGTAATTGGTATGGTGGGATCCAGTAATACTTCGGTGGCTCGAGACCTCAAAAGCTATAACGCTATTGAGCCACTTTTAATCCTGGAATTTTTCCCAACCAGAATCGAGTATCCGCCCAGAAACGCTTAAACAAATAGCTCTGAACTCAATCTTTTGCGATTGAGCATTCCACATTTGTTTAAGGTTTTATATGAAAGCGATTAGAGTTGCTTTGTTTGCTTTAGCTTTTGCTTCAAGCATTCACAGCTCAGCAGTAAGTGCCGAAGAGTCTATTGATGACCATACACTGATTTTGTTGGTAGGTCCCGCAATAGAGAAAAATACAGTAGATGGTTCAAAAGCCTATGGCACTTCGTTGGCTGTTGAATTTACGGCGATTGAACATCAATTAGAAATTGAGGTGGGAACGCAGTATCTGAGTACATCCAATCCAAAAGAGCTCGGAGCCCAAATCATCTTTAAAAAACCATTTGAGCTGGCATCCGATATTGAGCTTGGTGTAGGCTTAGGGCCTGCTATCTGGAGGAAGACAAGCTCCCCCAATAATAGCCTTCAATCAGGCATAGCCTTTGTTGCCGATTTTATGTTTTGGACAACAAAGAAAGTCGGATGGTATCTCAGTCCTAGTTATACCTATGGCACAAGTAGTGGTGCCGAAAGGGTAATCGGGCTTTCAGTAGGATTGTTGTTCTCAATGTAGGTATCGGATGAGACATCCTCGGCCCTGGTCGATTCCGCCCCGGGCCACCAAGAACCATCAAAACCACCTTCGGGTGGTTTTTAATTTGGGGCTTGGCAGGGTTAACCGCCATTAGTCTCGGATATCCCCATCTAGAAGCGTCCTTTAAAAGGACATGTCAATTATTCTTCCCTGCGTCAGTCGATGTCGTTTTAAACGACAAAATCTTGGGTTTCCCTAAATCGCTTTAAACTCACTAAGTAATTAATTTTCTTAAATGTAAGGGTTCTTGAGATATGTTTTTTAGCAAGCTGATGCCCCATGATGGTAATTTCTTTGCTCTTTTAAATGAGCATGCAAAACATACATCCTTCGCCGCCGATGCATTCTTTAGCTTTATTCAGGGCTACTCGGATGAAGCCTTACGCTTAAAGTATTCCCATCAGGTCCATAAGGCCGAGCATGATGCTGATAACGTATTAAAAGAGGTGCATAAAAGACTTCATAGGACTTTTATTACCCCGATTGATCGCGATCAAATCTTTGCCTTAATCAACACAATGGATGATATTGCTGATTTACTTGAGAATACAACTGAAGCGACAGACCTTTATAACGTCAAGAATATGACCCCTGAAATGTTACAAATGGCGCGTCTTTGCACTTTGTGCTGCAGCCATGTGGGAAATGCAATCAGCGTTCTAAATAAAATTGGTGATCCAGAAGTTGCTAAAGAAATTTTAAAAACTTGCGATGAAATTGATCAACTCGAATCGCAGGCTGATAAATTATTATCCACATCTATGGCAAAGCTCTTTAGAGAAGACATTGATGCCAAAGAACTCATTAAGGCAAAAATTATTTATGAATTTCTCGAGGAGGTGACGGATAAGTGTGAAGACGTTGCTAATTTAATCGAAGGTATTGTTCTCGAAAACTCATAGGATTATTCAATTGCAAACAGTCGAGGTAGCTTTTTGGGTTGTTACTCTTTTAGTTCTTTTAGGGCTTGCTTTTGATTTTATGAACGGCTTTCATGATGCCGCTAACTCAATTGCAACGGTGGTTTCAACAGGGGTATTAAAGCCCTATCAAGCGGTTGTTTTTGCCGCCTTTTTCAATTTTCTTGCCCTTTTTGTTTTTCATTTAAGTGTTGCCGCTACAGTTGGCAAAGGGATCGTTAATCCTTCGGTTCTAGACCTCCATGTTATTTTTGGGGCATTGATTGGTGCAATTTTTTGGAATGTACTTACTTGGTATTATGGAATTCCATCAAGCTCATCACACGCTTTGATTGGGGGTTTAGTGGGGGCCACCCTACCTAAAGCGGGTTTAGGAGCAATGGTATGGCCGGGTGTTTTGAAAACAGTCGCTTTTATATTCGTATCCCCCATGCTTGGATTTTTATTTGGCTCATTAATATTGCTGGCCGTGTCTTGGATTTGTAAAAACTATACGCCATCAAAAACAGACCGCTGGTTTAGGCGCCTTCAATTGCTATCGGCTGGAGCTTATAGCCTTGGGCATGGTGGCAATGATTCTCAAAAAACAATCGGAATTATTTGGCTTTTATTGATCATTGGGGGCTATGTTGATCAATCAGCAAGTGCCCCACCTTTCTGGGTAATCGGATCTTGTTATTTTGTAATCGCCATGGGAACCATGTTTGGAGGCTGGCGTATTGTAAAAACAATGGGACAAAAATTAACAAAACTTAAACCCATTGGTGGATTTTGTGCTGAAACGGGCGGCGCAATTACTTTATTTTTAGCAAGTTTTCTTGGCATTCCAGTATCAACAACTCACACCATAACCGGAGCAATTATTGGAGTTGGCTCTTCTCGAAGGCCCAGCGCAGTTCGTTGGGGTGTAGCATCAAATATTGTGTGGGCATGGATCCTGACGATTCCAGCAACGGCTATTGTGGCAGCTATTTTTTACTATATTAGCCAATATCTTTTTTAATCAACACTTCCGTTGACACAATAAACAATTAAAAACTGGGGCAGGACAATGAAAAAGATAGCAATCTATATGCTGTTGCTCATTTCGGTGATGGCATCCGCTCACGCTGATAACAAGCCCAAAAATATCATCATTATGTTTGCAGATGGTACGACCAGTAGTCAGTATGAGTTTGGTCGCTATTCTAGCGAGCTATTACGACACAAGCCCTTTGCTGTAACTGATGTCGTAATGGCCAAAGGCCATTATCAGTTGATGAAAAGTGAATCAGCCGATTATTATGTGACTGATTCGGCAGCAGCAGCATCTGCTATGTCTACTGGGCATAAAGCTAATAATGGTGCCATCTCTGTCACTCCTGACGGCAAGTCCCCGCAAACAATCATGCAGTTTGCAAAAAACCAGGGTAAACGAATCGGATTGCTCAGCACCGCTCCGATCTATGATGCAAGTCCTGCAGCCTTTAGTGTTCATGCTAAATCTAGAATAGATAGCGAATTGATTGTGAATCAGTATTTAGAGCTTGCTCCAGATGTATTGATGGGTGGCGGATCTAATTACTTCCTGCCAAGCTCACTTCCCGGCGGAAAACGCCAAGATGGGAAAAATGTCATTGAAGCCCTTCAAGCGAAAGGGTATCAATACATTAATGCCCCGGGACAGCTCAGCAAGATTAATTCTTCCAAGCTTCTGGGGCTATTTGCTGACGAAGATCTCGATTACGAGATTGATCGCAATGAGCAAGAGACACCTAACTTATCGCAGATGGTGAGGGCGGCTCTTCAAGTCCTGAATCAAGAGTCTAAGAAAAGCAAAAATAAGGGATTTATATTGTTTGCCGAAAATGAAAATACAGATTCTGCAGGGCACCAAAATGATGTTGCTGCCTTAATGCGAGATCTTTGGGCTTTTGATGACGCCGTAAAAGTTGCGCTTGAGTTTCAGAAAAAGAACCCCGATACTTTAGTGATCGTTACGGGAGATCATGAGACGGGTGGTTTTGCTCCTACTTATGGCCGTAAAAATTTAGAGCCCGCTGGAAAAGCAAATTATTTGAACGTGAACCTTGAGCAGCTCAAGCAAATTGAGGCTTATAAGATTTCTTTGAAAGAGTTTTCTGACAAGTTCAAAGCGAAAGCAAAGCAAGTTACCAGCACTGCAGAATTAAATGCTTACTTAAATTCTTTATTACAAGATAGTTTCCCAGATCTTGTTCTTGATGATGATTTACGGGAAAAAATTCTGACCCAAGGTCAACTAGGCCCAAACTCGAATTATTTGCCAGCTAATATTCTCGGCTTGGCGATTGCCAGACAAACTGGCTTTTATTGGGCAAGCTCTGGCCATACACCAACCCCAATCACTGTTGCAGCCATAGGGCCTGGTGCAGAAGTCTTCAAAGGATTTGATGACAATACTGCTTTTGCAGTAAAGCTGAGACGGTTAATAGGAGAAAAATAGCTCCTAAGGCCCTGGTCGATTCCGCCCCGGGCCACCAAGAATTCTCAAAACATTAGAGATGGTCCATAGAATCTCTAGTGTCAGCCGCGGTTTGGCACCATTTCCCCAAGGTCTTCTAACTTTCCCCTTGCCTAGAAGCGTCCTTTAAAAGGACACTTTATCTATTGAGGATTTGTCGTCCCTGTGTCAGTAAAGCGTCGATTTAAGCGACGGTCATCTAGGGTCGGTGCTCGCAATATCGTTTAAAACGACGCTGACTAAGCTATTTTTTAAAAAGATTCTTAATTTGGCTTCTTGTAACCAAATATTAGTGTTATCCCTTAGTTGCATAAGTGATTGAATTCCATATAAGATTTACATCCATTCTTTATTATGGTGCATCGTGTCCCCAGTCGATATTCGCTCAGCCAAGCAAATTGGTAAATTATTGAGAAGCTCTCGTGAGGCACAAAGAGCTAATCTTCAGAATTTATCTAAGCAATGTGGAATCAGCGTTGCCCAATTAGTGCACATTGAGAATGGCAATCTTTTTGCTTTTGAGAGTAACTTAGAAAAAATCATGGACTATTCCAGCGTTTATGCACAAGCATTAAATATTGACATAATGGCTCTTAGCCAAGACCCATCGCTGGCTCCTAGAAAAGATTTAGCCACTCCAGTAGACGGTTACATTCCACATTTTTTAATAAAGAAATAGAGTCAGGCATCCTCGGCCCTGGTCGATTCCGCCCCGGGCCACCAAGATTCAAAAAGAGAGCTTCTAGCTCTCTTTTTTCATTTTAAAGTTAGCATCGACACTATAAATCTTGTTTTTTATTCCAGAGTAGCTAATAGTCAAGGCAATGCAACTAGGGCGACTAACCCAGGCTTCTTATCCAAAGAAACTGCCATATTGATCGGCATCAATAACTTGTAGTACCTCATTGAGATCTTTTGCGATTGGATTTGGCTCATAGGCTTGCCATTTTCCGCTGGCTCGCATCCAATAAATATGCCACAGAGCCTCAGACTGTATATACCGAAATTTTACAAACGGTCGTCGAGTTAACTCTCCTGGTTTTCCACGCCACAAAGGGCGAACTTCAAAAACACTTACAGCCTGGCCATCGATTTCATAATCGTAATCAAGATCTTTTTTGATTTCAAGTGGAGCCAGAAGCAGACACCACTGCCCGACCAAATAGTCAATATTCCCTAGCTGTTCAATGCTAAATGCCATATCTGATTAATTATCCCAGAAAGTAAAACTGATCAATCAAATTTATTTTAAACATAGCTATTATGAATTATGGGTGAAATGATTACAGTCAATATAGACGTCCTCAGACTAAATGAAGCTCAAGTCTCTTACCCAAGGCCGCCGCATACTTTCTTAGGGTAGTTAGGCTTGGGGAATGTTTGCCGGTAGCCAGAGAGCTTTCTAATCTAGCAATAGCTGGGGTTTGCGTTCCCATCTTTTTTGCCACTTGCGCTTGCGTTAATCCAGCCTCTTTCCTTGCTGTAAGAATCTCATCAAGAATCGCAAATTCAGTGCGATCAAGTTCTTTCACTGCGGCTTTGACGGCAGGTTTTTTAAGCATCTTACTTACCATTTGTTTATGAGTAAGCATTTTTGTTTTCTTCTGTGTTGTCATTTTTTCCACTCCTTCATGCGTGCTTTCGCAATCTTCAATTCTTTCTCAGGCGTCTTTTGAGTCTTCTTAATAAAGCTATGAAGCATCACTATTTCCTGCTCCACCATCGTACAAAAGAAAACTCGGCCCATACTCAATCATTCGATTGGTCAATCCAATATAGCGAGCTCGAAGCGTGTCGGGAAGATTCATAATGTCTTCTTGAACCTGCTCGCTGTAATATAGGATGGAATAGCGCATACGCGTATGTTAACAAATTTGTTAACATTGATCAAGAGTAAATTGTTTTTTAAGGCGATGGTCTTGAGACGGGATTAGACGTCCTAGGTCTGGTCGATTCCGCGCCGGGCCTCCAAGAAACACTAAAACCACTTTCGGGTGGTTTTTTCATTTCGCCTCAGTTACATTGTTGGTATGAAAGCTCTCAAGAAAAGAATTCTTAGCGCCTGTTGTGGTGCTCATATTCTTCATGATGGATATACCGACCTGCTTTATGTCATGTTTCCGATTTGGCAAATGGCATTTGGTTTATCGCTTGCTGAAGTTGGCTCCTTAAAGACTTTGTATTCAGGAGCAATGGCCTCTCTACAAGTTCCATCAAGCATGTTGTCAGAAAGGGTGGGCGAAAAGCGACTTTTGCTATTAGGCACCTTGATTGCGGCGATTGGGTTTTTATTGTCTGGTTGGACTACCGGCTTTTTGGGTTTGGCGGCCTGTTTAGTTCTTAGTGGTATTGGCGCAAGTGTTCAGCATCCTCTTTCCTCCTCATTAACTTCCCATGCTTTTGAAGGCCCTGAATTAAGGGGCGCTTTAAGCACCTATAACTTTTCTGGGGATATCGGAAAAGTCTTATTGCCATCTCTATGTGCGGTTCTACTGGCAATTTGGGATTGGCATACCGTAACCAGTGTGATGGGCTTATTGGGATTGATTGCCGTGATCTTGTTATCGATTGTCTTGCCTAAAACAAAGGTTGCTAATAATCCTAAGGCCCAATCAGATAAACCCTCTGGTGATATAAGCGGAAAGTATGCGGGTAGCAACTTTCTTAATTTGGGCTTCGTTTCTTTGTCGTCAATTGCTGTGATAGATAGCGCTACTCGCATGGGCTTTCTAACGCTATTACCTTTTCTATTGATATCTAAAGGGGCAACGGTTACTCAGGTTGGCTTTGCGCTTGGCTTAACTTTCGCTGGCGGTGCCGCAGGCAAGTTTGTTTGTGGGTTTATCGCCGCTCGATTTGGTGTAATCAAAACTACCTTGATAACTGAAATCGCCACAACCATTTTGATGGGCTTAACTTTGCCACTCAGTCTAGATGTTGTGATGTTAATGTTGCCATTAGTTGGCATTGCTTTAAATGGAACGTCTTCTGGACTCTATGGAACAGTGCCTGAGTTGGTTCCGCAACATATGCGATCTAGAGCATTTGGCGTGTTCTATACATTAACTATTGGTGCTGGAGCTATTTCACCCCTTGTCTATGGCTTTGCTGGCGACAGGCTCGGAGTGCCTAATGCCATTGCTCTGATTGCCGTCTCAGTTCTATTGGTTCTCCCGCTGACGTTAGGCTTAAAAAAGGCTTTTAGAAGATTAGAGATTTAGAGATTGGATTAGACATCCTCGGCCCTGGTCGATTCCGCCCCGGGCCACCAAGAATCTCAATAGCCCACTTGTTGGGCTATTTTCTTTTGGGGCTTGGCTGGGTTGGGCGCCATTGGTTTCGGATATCCCCATCTAGAACCGTCCTTTAAAAGGACGTGTCAATTATTCATCCCTGCGTCAGTCGATGTCGTTTTAAACGACATTCTTAATGATCTTTAGTACTATCTAGATCATGGAAGTGGCCAACCAAATCTTTTTTATTGTTTTTGCCCTCATTACCTTTGCTATTTTGCTGAGCGTAATTCCACAATTTCAGGCTCCAAGGTCGGACTGGCCAAGTATCTATTGGCCATTAAGTATCAGTTTTTACACCCTTAGTGCCCTTAGCTTTGGTCTTGCCTTATGGGTTAATAAGTTTCTTTTAACGATAGCCAATACTTCATTATTGATGTCGTCCTTAGCCCTGGTGTTTTTATACCGCTCTTGGGGCGAAAAGCCGTTTAATAAAATACAAACCCTACTGATTTGGTTAATCCCTCTAGGCGTTGCTATTCTGTATGAGCCATTAAGAGTGACCCCAGACACATTTCTTCAGCGAGTCGCCTTAATAACAATTACTCAGGAAGTATTGGTGGCGTGGCAATTATGGGAATTAATAAAATTTTATAAAAAAGATCACCCAAGGATTGTGAGCTGGATTTTCTTTTTAACCTTATTCACGCTGATGGGTAATATCTTTAGGACTTATCGGATTTTGACAGGTGATGGCTCAACCAATATCTTCATCTATACCGAAGATGCCTTTGCCTTAGGGCTCAGATGGATTACCTACGCATCCAACATCATGACTTTTGTCGCGCTGGGAATGTTTTATTTTCAAAAACAGCTCGCTAAAGAAAATGAAATTGCCAGCTCTTTAATTATCACGAAAATAGAAAATGAAAAAATTACCGAGCTCTTAAAAGAAAAAGAGCGACTCATCTATGGCCTGATGAAAGCCAATAAGACTGCGGCCACTGGCGCATTATCAGCATCGATTGCTCATGAACTTAATCAACCGCTTGGGGCATCTAACCTCAATATCCAGTTTCTTAAAATGAAATTAGAAAAGGGAGTTCTCAATCCTGAGTTAGGTAAAGAAATCCTGGATTCCCTAGAGGCCGACAACCGGCGTGCGGCTACGATTGTTAAATCACTCAGGTCAATCTTTACTGAGGGCGAATCGAATGCTCAGGAGGTTCAATTGAGCGATTTGATTGCTAAGGTATTAGAGATTGTTGGACCAGAGCTTAAGTCAAAGAATATTCAAATACAACTTCGAGTTGATGATGATTTGCTGATTCGAGTAAATTCTTCTGAAATCGAGCAAGTGATATTGAATTTGCTTAACAATGCCGTCCAGGCCCTGGCTAACTCAGGAACACTCCAACGACGTATTGCTATAGAAGCAATTAAAACTGGCAATTCAGTTCAATTAAGTATTTCTGATAATGGGGTGGGCGTTCCAGAAGACTTTAAATCTCAATTATTTGAGTTGCTAAGTACAACTAAGCAGACCGGTATGGGCCTAGGGCTATGGCTCTGTAAGCATATTGTTACCAGATATAGTGGCTCGATCCATTATGAGGACGCAGTTGGAGGCGGAGCTAAGTTTGTTATTGAATTGCCTCTTAATTAGCCGATGAGCTAATTGACCCCAGTCTTCATGAGGAAGACTATAGAGACCTATTCGCTCGGGGTCTTATGAACTTAGCAGAAATACAATCCTTTAAGCAAATTGGCAGACGCCTTCGCACTGAGCGTGAAGGGCGAGGCCTAACTTTGCCTGCGGTTGCTGGACTGTGTGGAATGAGTATTTCTGAATTAGTGCGCATTGAAAACGGCGAATTATTGGGGTTCAGGCAGGTACTTGAAGATGCCTTAACTAATGCCGAGGTATATGCCAAGGCATTAGATGTTGAGTTAGCTAGTGGGGGGAGACAGCATTCTGGAATGGCATCAATAAATGCTAAAAATGATGATGTTTTTATTCCAGTCTTTTTAAGAAAAAA
>Ga0364874_10825_pt1 | contig 12757 bp, 8 predicted proteins | sample ExccelAu500001D4_2_FD_206922 | JGI IMG/M metagenome (GOLD analysis project Ga0364874, IMG submission 206922) | Enriched cells from Trout Bog Lake Hypolimnion, Wisconsin, USA - BchlTB.Aug07.5000.01.D4 | ecosystem: Environmental > Aquatic > Freshwater > Lake > Hypolimnion/Profundal zone | place: USA... | reverse complement strand
TCTTCCGGGGATGTCAGGAGTAAGCTTTTTACGCACCCTCATTAAACCGCCGCTGGTAATTTTCACCACAGCCTATCCCCAGTATGCCGTCGATGGTTTCGATCTGGAGGTCGTTGATTTCCTGCTGAAACCTTTCTCCTTTGAGCGGTTTTACAAGGCGGTAAATAAAGCCAAAGAACGGTTTACCGTACGATCGGCGGACCCTGTGAACCGGAAAATTACGGTCAAGGCGGACAAAATGATTTATCAGATCGATCTCGATGATCTCCTTTACATCGAAGCCTGCGGCGATTACACCTCGGTTTTCTGCACCGATAAAAAACTCATCACGCACGAAACCCTGAAGAGCTGGGAGGAGAAACTCAAGGGGTATTCCTTTCAGAAGATCCATCGTTCGGTACTGATCAACCTTCAGAAAGTTGATCATATTGACGGAAATAAGGCAGTTATTGGTAAATATAAAGTGATCGTTTCAGAAGCCTATCGCGAACAGCTGATCAGCCAGTTGCTGGCCCGGAATATCACGCGTGTTGGCTGAGCCAGGGGGATTAGGCTGTTAGGCTGTAGGCTGTTAGGAAGAGACTGCATCGTAGCCGAACCCTGCTCCCAATTTTTCCTTTTTCATTCCTAAAAGCCTAAACTCCTACAGCCTAAAAGCCTAATTTTGCATTTTTCAATTACATATTTCCTCCTGTCCCTTTAAATCTTAATTTTGCCCATTAAAATAAACCGGATGATCGAAATATGTGCACTGGCTTCAGGCAGCAATGGAAATTGCTATTACATTGGAAACAAGGAAGATGCAATTCTGGTGGATGCCGGTATCAATTGCAAGCAGATCCTGGCCCGGATGAAAATCAAAGGTCTCGATCCTTCGAAGCTCAGGGGAATATTCATCACACATGAACACAACGACCATGTATGCGGAGCAAGAGTACTGGGTAAAAAGCTGGATATTCCGGTTTACATGACCAAAGGGACCTATCAATCACTCTATTTTACCAATCAGCCGTTGGCGGTAAGGTTCATTGAACCACACCAACCTGTCATGTTGATTCCATTTATAATCCATCCGGTATTAAAAAACCACGATGCCCGGGAACCAACTTCTTTTCGCGTTGATTACCAGGGGATAAACATTGGAGTCTTTACCGATATTGGTTCCCCGTGTCAAAATGTAACTTCCCATCTGAAGGTTTGCCATGCCATCTTCCTCGAAACCAATTATGACGAAAAGATGCTTTGGGAAGGTTCTTACCCTCATCATCTGAAGCAGCGGGTAGCCTCCGATGTTGGCCATTTATCAAATGATCAGGCGGTTGATTTACTTACTGAACATGCCGGTCCCGACCTGAAATGGGTATTGCTCAGTCATCTCTCAGGAGAAAACAATACTCCTCAGATCGCCTATGATGCCATGAAACATCTTGAAAACCGGGTCTGAGTTGGGGAAGATCCCGGAAGAATTCGATGGCCATTCATTTTGCTCGGCATCGAGTGAGTAAAACTGATTGATCTCAAGAATATCAATATATTCAGTCACATCCTGAAGCGCCTTATAAGCCTGTGTGCTGAAATTTTTCTCCTGAAGTTCTGCAGTATGCTTAATGGTCATCATCTGCACAATAATCAGAAATGCAGCGGCGATTGCCATTGCCACACTTAACGTATATATCATTCGTTTGCTCATCGAAACAAAGATAAACCTATTAATGGATCAGGGGAGTTCTCCTTAACATTATTTAACTTAGGAACTTAAAAGGTTAAATAATATCAGAATATTTTGTTTTTTTATGAAAAATAATCATTCGACATTCCATTTAATGGTTAACCTTGCTACCTTAGCATATGTTAGCGAAAATAATTAAACAGATCAGATCGTTTAACCTTCTGTTTAAAGCAGCAAGGGAGACAGGCTTTAAAAAATATTTTGTCATGCGGAAAAACAAAATTCTAACTCTGAAATGGCTACTTCCATCTCTTGCCATACTATTTATTTATTCAGATTTATATTCCCAAAACTCCCGTCCAACCGGTCAGCCCGACCGTAGCCCTTCAATGGATGTTCTGCCCGGGTTTATCAATCCGCCCAAAGGATACGGCGACGTTCCCTTTTTTTGGTGGATTGGGGATACCCTGACCCGGGAGCACCTGACCTGGGAACTCGACCGGCTGAAAGATAAAGGGATTTCCAGTCTGCAGATCAATTACTGCCACACTGATAATGGTGGAATCTCCTACGGTCTTTCGATGCCAAGTAAGCCTCCCCTGTTTTCCGGGGCCTGGTGGAAATTACTGAAATGGTTTATCCCCGAAGCAAAAAAACGAGGGATGTCAGTAAGTCTGAGCGACTACACCCTTGGGTTAGGACAGGGATTCAGCTTCGATGAGGCTTTAAAGGAGAACCCCGACCTGAACGGTTCATTGATTAAATGCACCTTTCTGGTACTTAATAAGGCAGGATCTATAAAAGTGCCGGGGAATCTGTTAAATATAACTGCCTTTAAGATTGACGGAAATAAAGAAAAGACCTCTTCCCGCAAGGATCTGATGAAACAGGTTAAAAACGGGACTTTAATCTATGACTTTGGAAATGAATCGTGGCGGATATTTTGTGTTTATCCCGAAAAACAAGTACCATCGTTTGATCCGATGAATCCGGCAAGCGGAAAAGCGTATAACTGTCATTTTTTCGGGAAATTCGAGCAGGCCTTTCCGGGTGAAGGGGGCCAAGGGCTGAACTTCTTCTTTTCGGATGAACTTGACTTTCACCTGAGCGGAAACCTCTGGAATAAAAATTTTGCCGGAGAATTCAAAAAGCGAAAAGGGTACGATGTTGTCCCCTTTCTTGATGCCCTGTTCACAGACATTGGCAACAAAACAGCTAAAATAAGAATGGATTATAACGATGTTTTGGTAAGTCTGAGCGAAGAGAATTTTTTTAAACCTGTTTACCAGTGGCACGAGGAGCGTGGAATGATCTTCGGCTGCGATCATTCAGGGCGGGGCAGGAATGTGACTGAATTTGGTGATTATTTCCGCACGCACCGCTGGAACCAGGGGCCGGGGTCCGATCAGCCAAAACTTGCAAAAGATATCATTAAAGCTAAGGTAGCCTCCTCAATAGCCCACCTATACCTGCGGCCCCGTGTCTGGCTCGAAGGTTTTTACGGCAGCGGATGGGGAACCACAACATCAGATGTTGCAGATGCTATATTCGGCAATTTTGTAGCCGGCTATAACCTGCTGTCATTCCATGGATTATATTATACAACATACGGCGGTTGGTGGGAATGGGCTCCTCCATGCAATCATTACCACATGCCATATTGGAATCACATTGATCCGCTCATGGAGTGCGTTCAGCGCCTCTCCTATACCCTATCACAGGGACACCATTGCTGCGATGTGGCAGTGCTATACCCGGTTGAGGCAGTGATTGCCGACCAGGGTGACGATACCTCAGTGAAAGCTGCATTTCAGGCCGGCGAAGCTCTCTACGCCAAAAATATTGACTTCGATTTTATGGACTTCGAATCACTGGCCCGGTGTGCCGTTAAAAATGGGGAACTGGCCGTCTCCGGCGAGACCTATAAGGTGCTGGTTGTGCCTTCGATGAAAGCAATCCGGTTTGCCTCATTAATGAAACTGGCAGAATTTAAAAAGGCCGGGGGAATCATCGTGAACCTTGGTGATTTGCCTGAAGCCACTGAGAAAAGTGGAACCAATGACAAAGAGGTGAATGATTTAGTCTCCCAAATATTCTCTTCCGGGAAAAATATTGCAAAATGCAACATAGGCGCAGAGGTTCCTGGCGCGATACAAGATCTGTATCATCCTCATTTTAAAGTATTAACTCCGGTTTCGAAGCCTTCATATAATATGCATCGCCGGATTGGGAAGAGGGATATCTTTGCCCTTTATAACTTCCCCCGCGGAACCAAATGCTTTTTTAAGGCCAAAGGTTCCGTTGAGCTTTGGAACCCCTGGAACGGGAAAGTGACCTCACTCGACGCCTTTGCAAAACCTGCAGCCGATGGAACAGAACTGGAACTACCCCTCACCGAAAAGGAGATTCAACTGATTGTTTTTAACCCGGATGAAAATTCACCGAAGAAAATTCCGGTCCAGCCCGACTTTAAAACAGAACCTTCAATAAAATTGATCCTTGCAGGAAATTGGGAATCGGAACTTAAACCTGCACTCAGCAACAAGTGGGCTGATTATGAATTCCCGGCATTTGACGGATTCATTGGTGCTCAGATACGTCAGCCTTATTTTAGTGAAAATGTGGCGTTTAAAGGTGAAAAGCTGACTTTCGATGAAAACTGGAAAAATATTACCTGCGGATTCGGCCCACAATTTTTAAAACTTGGGGCTTTACCCATATTACCTACTGTAGCTCAACTGGCCAAACTGGAACCTCATAAACCCGGAGACGAAACTTCAATAAATGGAATCAAATACCAATGGGAAGAATACTGTTTTTCATGGCAGCATGGGGTTGAGAATGATCCCGGACATCAGGGTTATCACGGGCTTAAAGGGCAGATGTACGACGACTTTATCCGCCTTGGCGCACCGGCAGAAGAGAAGATGTCCAAAATTCACATCCCTGAAGAAACAGGCAATTACTATATCCTAAGTACATCGGTAATTGCAAATGATAAAGGCAATTATGATATTCTGACAGGGAAAGAAAAGCCAACAAAATTATTCGTTAATCATTCGGCGGTCGACCTGAAATCGAAAGCAATCCGGTTAAATAAGGGAGCCAATGCGGTTTTGGCCGTTTATTCCAAATCGTGCGAAACTTTTCTCACATTCAGAAAGCCGGGAGTTCCCAAACCCCGGAAACAGCCAATTTCAATGCGTTGGTACAACGATACAGGATTACTTCCTTTCGATTATTCCTTCCCAAGCGGAGCTAAATCTGCCCTGTTCGCCTTTGAATCGGCACCCGGATTAATCTCATTTACGTTTGAGGCCTACGGAAAGGTGACGATTTGGGTGGATGGCCTGGAAGTCAAACCTATCCCAGGATCTAAGCAAACTGATGGGTTGACCTCCTACGAGGTTGAACTCAGCCAAATCAAAATCAAGGGGGCACAGGTGGTTTTAAAAATTGAGTATCTACCGGGTTACAAAGGCGGCGCAGCACTACCACAATTCATTCGTCAAAACTGCGGGAAAGGGAGCATTGTTGCCGGAGACTGGTCAAAGATACAGGGTTTAAAAGCTTATTCTGGGGGTATATGGTACAGGAAAAAGCTTTTCATTGATCCCGCTGATTCCGGGAAACGATTGGAACTCGATTTGGGAAATGTAGTCTCAACTGCCGAGGTTTTAATCAATGGTAAAAGCGCGGGGATTAAGCTCACGTCCCCCTGGAGGTTCGATATATCAGGATTAACAATTGCCGGCGAAAACCGGATCGAAATCCTGGTATATAACACCCTGGCCAACCATTATACAACCATTCCTACGCGATACCCCGGCTCCCTGGTTTCCGGTTTACTCGGGCCGGTAACCCTTAATATTTTCAATCCGTAAAAAATTGCCTGCATTTAAGAGAATCACCTAAAAATCCTGCTTATTAAAAAAAAATCTTATTACAAATTCGTTATTTAACAAAAAAAATAATAAAATAACATTCAAATAATTACGAGTGTTAACATTTATTTCAGATGCAAAAGAAGTAGCTTTGTAGACCCATTATCCTGCCGATTTCGATATGTTTATAACAAGTATATGCAAAAATGAAACGAGCATGTTCGATAACTATAAAAACGGATGAATATCTCACATGCGAGTTCCATCCGGCAATTAAAAAACAAATTAAAAACGGATGAAAAAACTAAGTTTATTGATCTTATTGGCATTGATTACATTAAGCGTATCTGCCCAGAAATTTGACCAGTTAGCAAAAACCCCTCCCATGGGATGGAACAGCTGGAACAAGTTTGCCTGTAATGTGAGTGAAAAACTCATTAAGCAAATGGCCGATGAGATGGTCGCAAGTGGCATGCAGAAAGCAGGGTATGAATATGTGGTTATTGACGACTGCTGGCAGGTTTCAAGGGATGAAAACGGGGAGATTGTGGTTGACAAAGACCGGTTTCCAAACGGGATGAAAAGTCTGGCCGATTATATCCATTCGAAAGGATTGAAATTCGGAATTTATTCATGTGCCGGAACAAAAACCTGTCAGGAACGTCCGGGGGGATTTGGACATGAATACCAGGATGCCCGCACCTATGCCCGATGGGGTGTTGACTATCTGAAATATGATTGGTGCTTCGCAACAACGCAGGATGCCCGCTCATCCTACGCCAATATGCGCGATGCACTTCATGCCGCGGGCCGGCCTATCGTTTTCAGCTTATGTGAATGGGGTACGGCGAAACCTTGGGAATGGGCAAAGGAAGTTGGGCACTTGTGGCGATCAACCGAGGATATTGTTGACCGATGGGATGCTATGATTGCCATTCTGGATAAGGAAAAAGAGTTGGCAAAATATGCAGGTCCGGGACACTGGAACGATCCGGATATGCTTGAGGTAGGCAACGGCGGAATGACCACCGAGGAATATAAAACCCATTTTTCATTGTGGTGTATGCTCGCAGCACCTTTAATTGCGGGGAATGATTTAGGAAATATGTCAACTGATACTAAAGAGATACTTACCAACAGCGAAATCATTGCCCTGGATCAGGATACCCTCGGCAAACAGGGCTTTTGCTTCCGGGATAACGGGAATTACCAGATTTGGATAAAAAAGCTGGCAAATAATGAAAAGGCAGCATGTTTATTAAACCGGAGTGATGAAGAGAAAACAGTACAGGTTGATTTTAATGTTCTTTTGAAAGCCAGTGGAGATTACTGGTCCTCTGATCCTTATAAACTAGAAGCTTACAAAGTTCGTGATCTGTGGGAACATAAGGAATTGAAACCGGATAAAAACCCATTATATCTAAAGCTTCCGCCTCATTCGGTAAAAGTGTTCAGATTCATAAAGAATTAATTGCCTCAACAAAAAATCTACCCTTCCTTGCAAACAGAGCAAGCGAAGGGTAGAATATTAGAGAACAAATAGTTCGACTGATTTAATACCCGCCATCCACAATCCAGGTTTGATTGGGGTTATCGTTTCGGACAGCCAGGTTATGCTTCACAAGTTCGCCGGTTTTCAGCCTGATCTCGTAGGGGACAAATTCACCGGGATATAGTCCTGATTTAAACGGCTCACCAATTTTAATCACTTTTAATCCGCTAAATTGATTCTTTACACTTCTGGCCTTTTCTGATGTACTACTGAAGAAATCACAAGCCTCCCCAACCAGTTTCCAGTCATCCCGGGCCATACCTCCGAAAAACAACTCTGCAACCCGCTGGCTGGTAATGTTCCTGAATGTTTCACTGGTAAAGTTTTGGTTATACTCCTTCCATTCCACTCCCACGGGTAAATTGATAACAAAACGTGAAGGGTCCAGTTTAAGGTCATATTCGATAGACGTAATTTCCACAATTAAAGTCTCCTTTTTCCCGTCAAGAATATAGATTTTCAACCCTTTTAATAGTTTGGTGACATTATCAAAAGTGTACTCACGACGGTTGTCTGATTCGTCAATTGACTTATTCTTACAATAATCATTGATGAAATTACCCCTTGCTTTTGAAGTGATGGTCAGATTTAACAGCCCATTCTTTTCATTTATCGTTAGTTTTGACCCCTTTTCTTTTGTCAATTTTTGTTCTTGAGAAAGAATGTTTGCCGGATTGAGCAATATTTGAAGCCACTCGGTAAAGTTGATTTCAGGTCCTGCTTTTATCCCTTCTTCAGTTTTAGGTAACCAGAGATATTGGGAATTGCCATCAAATGCTGCAACCCGATCTCCCTTGTCTACCCTCCATTTCACAGGATTTTCAAATGATTTCCAGATCGTATGATCCACCATCGGATATTCCGTACCAACAAGTGCAAAACTGTCATCAGAAATAGTTCTTACCTTTAGTTTGATAATCATGCTTTTGATCAGATGGGTCGCTTCAATGGAACTTGTTATAAAAATATCCGCTGCTTTGGCGGTACCATTCATAAAGGCATCGTTTTTAACTACAAACGGCGTAATAATCAACACGACAGCCAATAATGCCGCAATACTTAGGATTTTCCTGACTTTTGAACTAATCCCGAAAGTTCGTGATGTGCTATTTTTCATCTCTTCCATTTTACTTAATTGAATAATAATGTTCTGCTTAAGCAAAATTGGGGCATTGAGCTGAGTTTTGGGTTTAAGGCCTGACAAGATTTTTTCCATTTCACGGTATTCATTGGTACAATCGGGACAATGCTGAATATGTTCCAGTAAGCCAGTCAGTGATTTATGATCGATATCCTTATCGAACAGATTAACCATTTCCAATTTACATTCATTACAGTCCATAACTTACCTCCTTTGAATTAACGATTTTTGTTTTCAACTTGTCAATGCCATATTTAAACCGCGATTTAACCGTGGTAACAGGGACATCCAGGATTGCGGCAATTTCAGCAAAACTGAGATTGTCCAGGACTCTTAAGCTGATTGCTTCTGACTGTTCGTTGGGTAATTCGTTTAAAAGTTCTTCAATCCGGTTATATTCCTCTCTGTGGATTAAATTTTGCAGGGCATCTGCCTCCTGCAAATCAGAAGTTTGAATGAGTTTGTCAAGAACCTCGAACTTTAGTTTCCTGGTTTTCCGGTGATAATCGACACACGCATTCGAAATACTCTTGAACAAATAGAACTTAATGTTTTTAACGGAGCTTAAATGACTATTCTCCTGATAAAATTTGATAAATACCTCCTGAACAATATCCTGTGAATCAGCAAAACTCCCTGTCCGAAAAAATGCGAACCTGAACAGTTGATCCTGAAATTCGGTTATTACCTCCCCGAGCTCTTTCAATGTGCTATGGCCATTAGCTTTCCCCATTTCTGCGTTTTAAAGCATTTATCATCAAGACGTAATTGATGACTATAAAGACGTAATTAATTGGAATTTATTGATAAAATATTCTAAATGGTGGCGGGTTGTACCCTTACCCGTGGTTATTAATATTTAGTCCCCTTCAGGGCAATGACTACGAAAAGATTGAAATCGTCAACTTAATTCATGCCAGGACAGTCAGCCTATTTTTGTAAAGAAGACTATTTTGAATTCAAATACTTCGGTGCCTTTCGATATTTCGTTCCATTTTCGTAAGCATAAGCCATTTCAATAAGGATAGGTTCGCTCCACGCCCTGCCAAAAAAGGAGATCCCGACAGGCAACTCTTCAACAAAACCCATTGGGACCGTGATACTCGGATATCCCGCCTGGGCTGCTGCCGAAGAGGTCCCTATCTGAAAAGAATCCCCATTGATCAGGTCTGTTTTCCAGGCAGGCCCCCCGGTGGGAGCAATGATCGCATCGAGATCGCTGGCATTCATTACGCGATCGATCCCCTCTTCACGGCTTCCCCGCAACATTTTAGCCAGTAACTCCTTATATTTTGGAGAGGATAACCCCTCTTTGAGTTGCGCCAGCTCCAGGAACTTCTGATTGAAATATCTTAATTCTACGGAGTCAGATTTATTAAAGGCAATAAGTTCTTCCACGTTTTTAACCGGCGCATTAGGGCCCAACGAACGGAAATACTTATTCAACCCGTCTTTATACTCATAAAACATAATCTCCATGGAATATCCCTCAACTTTCTTGTCATCAATCGGACCGATAGGAACAATAGTCGCACCCTGAGCTTTCAAAAAAGCAACAGCACTGCTAAACAGTGTATCTACCTTATAATTAATACCCAATGCAGATTTGTCTAAACCGATTCGCTTCCCTTTTAATCCATCCTTATGTAAAAATTGGGTATAGTCGGTGTAAAACTGTCCCTTGCTGGCCTGTGTTTTTTCGTCTGCTGAATCGACTCCGACAATCGCTCCAAGACAGATGGCTGCATCCCGAACGGTCCTCCCCATCGGTCCCGGAGTATCCTGAGTAAATGAAATGGGAATCACTCCTGATCTGCTTACGAGGCCGACAGTTGGTTTAATTCCAACAATACCATTGGTTTGGGAAGGACAAACAATCGATCCGTTTGTCTCAGTACCAATAGCGACCATGGTCAGGTTTGCAGCAACTGCCACTGCGGAGCCTGAACTCGAACCGCAGGGATTACGGCTTAAATCATATGGGTTTTTGGTTTGTCCCCCCACCCCGCTCCAGCCACTTGTCGAAAGCTGTCCCCGGAAATTGGCCCATTCGCTTAAATTTGCCTTACCAAGGATTACTGCCCCCTCATCCCTGAGCCGCCTGGCAATGAAACTGTCCTTCAATGGATGCGAATTTCTTAATGCCCTCGAACCCGCAGTGGTTGGCATTTTATCGTGAGTATCAATGTTATCTTTCAGTATCACCGGAATTCCAAACATCGGACCGTGACTTTTACCAGCAGCCAACTCCCGGTCCAGCTCCTCTGCAATCCGGATCGCATCAGGGTTTATGCAAATAATTGAGTTAAGTCCGGGACCATGTTTATCGATCGCCTCAATCCTGTCCAGATAGGCCTGGACCAGCTCTTGAATCGTAAATTTTCGATCTTTATATCCCTGTTGAATTGGCAGGATATCCTGCTCATCAAACCTAAAATCGGAGACTGATGGGCCAGATGCCTTCTTGTTATGACTCTGGCAGGTAATTGCCAGGACTGAAAAAATGATCAGAATTACCCGTTTAATCATCGGAACTAACTTACTCTTTGATTGCATAACTTTTAAGGTTATTTTGAATTGAAAATATTGCTCAATAACGAATCCTGAGGGTAAGAAAGCGTTCCTTCCTGCAGGTAGATTAATGATATGCAGCTTGCTCTTAGCTACTGGCGGCTAGCTTGAATGACAATAAATATTTAACTTTTATCCTTCGACTTGTTCTGAGAAGTACAACCTTCTACTGGCGAAAGTCTGCCAGCAGCCAGTTGCCAATTGCCAGATGCATTGAGAGCAAAATTTACATCACCAATACTAAACGGCTTAGAACAAAAAATATCAATCCGGCTAAAGGAAATTTGTAACAGGATTCAAATATTACCCTTAAAACTACAAAATTCAAAGAAGCTTTCCAATTGCCCCGGATCCTGTGTTTAATTTTGCTAAATTTGGTTTTTAAAACCAGACAGAAGATTTGTATGTTTCAGAAAGACTATATTTTAAGGATGATCGAGATGATCGGTGATTTGATTGCCGCCTTGTTGGGACTCATCAAAAAGGGGGATCTCGAGCAGGCAGAAAAGATGCTCGAAAGGGGTTATATGGAACTGCTCAGGCGCGATGCGGCTTTTTTCCAATTCATTCCCAAAGAAAAGCTGACTGATACCTTGATCAGGGAGCATCATTATGAGCACGGTCACCTCACTGTTCTGGCTGAATTATTCTTTGCAGAAGCCACCCTTACCGAGGCCCAGGGCAAGAGGCAATACAGTCTGATTTGTTATGAAAAGTCATTGACCCTGCTTGAATTCCTCGAGAAGGAGGATAGAACCTGGTCCGAAAAACGGGAAGAGCGGATTAAACTTTTAAAAACCAGGATTCTTGAGCTTTCAATGTGACCTGTCAGCACTAAATTTCAATCTTAAAATTCTGAATATATTTGTCCCACATCTCTTTCAGAAGTACTAATCTGCAAAAAAAGACCCGAAAAACTATTTCTTTCAAACGAACCTTGCCTTATGAATAATTATAGCCTCCTTAAAATTTTAATCCTGTTGCTTCCTGTTCTAAGTTTAGGGATTGCCACTGCCAGGTCAGATAATCGAGATACCCAGCTTGAGCAGATGAAGGTGGATTACCGGAAGTGGATCGCCAACCAGGAAAACCATGATTTTCTCGTGGAATTCGATCCCGCTGCCAATGCGATCGGTATAAAAGATCCGCGCTTTTCGTGGGTGGTCAGGCTCGGCGGACTAGGAAGGATGCAAACTGCCTATCAGATTCAGGTCGCCTCTTCACCTGAATTATTGAACTCCGGTCAGCCCGACCTATGGGACTCCGGCATTGTCTCCTCTGAAGAATCCACACAGATTACCTACAATGGTCATCCGCTGCAGTCCAATTCGGATTATTTCTGGTGGGTCAGGGTGCGGGATGAGACAGGTAAACTGCATCCTTATAATAAAGGTGAGAAATTTAGTACCGCCTTTCTGGATGGCTCTGACTGGAAGGCAAAATGGATCGGGCGGGGAAGTTCTGACGAGATCACCCCAAAGGTGGATTTGAGAATTCCACCAAATACCAAACAAACCGAAGCCGATCTCAGGTCGCCCCTTTTCCGGAAAGAATTCACAATAGACCGGCCTGTGCGCCGTGCCAGGCTTTTTGTGGCAGGATTGGGCCTCTATGAAGCCCATTTGAATGGAGGACGGATTGGCAACCGGGTACTCTCCCCTGCAAAAACTGACTATCAAAAACGGATATTCTACGATACCTATGATGTGAGCAAAGAGCTTCATAATGGTCAGAATGCCATTGGGGTGATGCTTGGAAACGGTTGGTTCAATACTCCTGAAAAGTGGTGGGGCTGGCGCATGCAGTGGTATGGCCTGCCACGCCTGATCCTTCAGCTGGAGATTACCTATTCGGATGGCTCCTCCGCGAGGATTATCTCTGACGAAAGCTGGCGTTCGTCTCTTGGGCCAGTCACATTCAGCTGTATTTATGATGGTGAG
>Ga0364874_10823_pt1 | contig 12792 bp, 11 predicted proteins | sample ExccelAu500001D4_2_FD_206922 | JGI IMG/M metagenome (GOLD analysis project Ga0364874, IMG submission 206922) | Enriched cells from Trout Bog Lake Hypolimnion, Wisconsin, USA - BchlTB.Aug07.5000.01.D4 | ecosystem: Environmental > Aquatic > Freshwater > Lake > Hypolimnion/Profundal zone | place... | reverse complement strand
CGCTTGGATTCAGACTACGGCTACTCTAGGTTTGTTTCTTTCTTTGCTCGTAATTCTGTTCACCCGTGAATTAACCGGGTCTGACTTTGAAGTATGGGGTTGGCGTGTTCCCTTCATTCTTTCCATTGCACTCTTAGGGGTTTCTGTTTACATCCGCTTGTCGATGAATGAATCCCCTGCTTTCAAAAAAATGAAAGAAGAAGGTAAGTTGTCAAAAGCACCTTTGACAGAATCTTTTGGTCAATGGAAAAACCTCAAGATTGTGATCTTGGCTCTCTTTGGTTTGGTTGCAGGTCAGGCAGTCGTTTGGTACACAGGACAGTTTTATGCTTTGTTCTTTATGGGTCAAGTATTAAAAGTTGATCCTAAGACTGTGAACTTGTTAGTGGCTGCTTCCTTGGTAGTGGGTACCCCATTCTTTATCATTTTTGGCAGCTTGTCTGACAAAATTGGACGCAAAGTTGTGATCATGTCGGGACTCCTAATTGCGATTGTTTTATACATTCCCAATACCCCCGTTTCACTTTTCAATGCATTAACCCACTTCGCTAACCCAGCCCTTGAAAAAGCGATGGCAAATGCACCGGCAACTATTACTGCTGATGTTAACGAATGTAGTTTCCAATTCAATCCTACTGGTACAGCCAAGTTCACTAGCTCTTGTGATATTGCAAAGCAAGTGATGGCATCTAACTCTGCTAGCTACAGCACCATTCCTAGCGCTCCTGGTTCAGTAGCGGTTGTAAAGATTGGTGATACCGAGATTCAGGGTTACTCATCAAATGGATTAGATCCAGCTGAAGTAAAAGTAAAAGATGCGGAGTTTAAAAAGGCTATTCGTGAAGCTTTAAATAATGCGGGTTATCCGGTTAAAGCGGATCCTAGTCAAATGAATATTCCAATGCTGCTTGTATTGCTCATCATCTTGGTTATTCTGACGACGATGGTTTACGGCCCAATTGCTGCAATGCTAGTGGAGATGTTCCCAACCCGCATTCGTTATACCTCGATGTCTCTTCCGTACCATATTGGTAATGGTTGGTTTGGAGGTTTACTACCCACCATCTCTTTTGCCTTGGTTGCGCAAAATGGCAATATTTACTATGGTCTTTGGTATCCCATCATCATTGCTGCAATGACTCTGGTCATTGGTACATTGTTTATTCGGGAGACTAAAGATGTGGATATCTATGCACGGGACTGATATCTTGTATAGATAAATAGATTAAAACCAAGGTGCTTTAGTCTGTGATTTCGTCTGTAATTTTATAAGACCCGACCACTAAGTGGTCGGGTTTTTTATTCCCATAAATCTTTTTGATTTCTGCGATTCAAAAGCGCTAGATTTTGTTCAGCAATTGAGGTAACTCTAGCTCCTGGAGTAATAGTAATTTCTGAGCCGGCAGACAATTGCCCTGTTTGATTGACGCGTAAATACCAGCCGCTAAATCCAGATTGCAGCATGGCCTTAGCCGCGCCCTTGTATCCCATTAAGGCATTAAATTTAAAGCAAGGTTCGCGTAGCTTCACTACTGAAAATTCAAGTCCACCTATAAGCAATTTGCCCCCTACGTAAACATCTTTTTCCAGCAAACCTTCAATGGTGAAGTTTTCACCAATCCCACCCGGCACCAACTTAACTACCTGCTTTGTTTCACGCGTAAGGAGCTCGTTCCAAAATTGGTAATGCTCGATCGGGTAAACATAAATGGCTTTTTCAATACCCCCGTGTACGCTCAAATCAGCCTGCTCATCTCCGGCTACGCCCAATCGATGAATTTCAATGGAATTTGGATTTTCTAAATTGCTGACGGGTTTTTTATAAATCCCCGAGGCTATGGATTTGTAGTTAGGATGATGATCACCAAAGAGGGCGGTGACCTTACCGGTGGAAATAGAGATGAGGCGCATAATTTAGATTATTGATTAAAACGTGAGCAAAAGATTTTCTTGCCCCCCAGGGCTGGTCTCTTAAATTCTCAGAAAGTAATAAATGTATTTCTATACATGGGTATTGGCAATCACTATTGCACTAACGAGTTCATCGGCTTTTGCTAAGTTGGATGAAGAGCGGGATATGACCACCAATGGCCGTGAAGAATTGGTGTATTACTCAAAGATGAATGCTCAAGGTCAAAAGCTTGTTTTTGATAATAAGGACGAGGTTCTTAAAAAACTTTTTTTGGCTAAAGAAGTTGAGGTGAGCGTGCGTTATGGTCGTGAGCCAGGTTTAAGTGTTTTTATGATTAAGTAGCTCACTCAGCTGAGGATTTAGACAGATAGCTTCCTATCCTCTATAATTACGAGTTCGGCGAATTAGCTCAGCTGGTTAGAGCGACGGAATCATAACTATGAAATTGAGTAGTTAAACAGTTCTAAAACATTGTTTTAAGCATACTCAAATTCTGCCGTTCACTACACACCATCAACTCAGGCATCAATCGGCAGACACACGCAACAAATTTTGTTGGCAGAACTTCGTGTGAGATTTTGACGACGACAAAAATTTAATCGTCGCAGAAAATGCAATACGACAGCACACTAAGCGTGTATGTCAAATCTCAATCAACTCTTTTCTAACGCTGTCCCCGCTACCCCGCAGCCTATAAGGCTTATGGATGGCAAGCTGACTGTCTATAAGCGTCCCCAGTCTGCACAGTGGCAATGTCGATTTAAGCTGTCAAATAGCAAGTGGCACTCAGCTAGCACTGGTACAGATGAGTTAGCCGAAGCAAGACGTAATGCCATTGTTCTTTATGAAACTGTGCGAATAAAAATTGATGCTGGTTTGGCGCTCACTGAAAAAACATTTCAACAACTAGCAACAGAAGAGATGGCAAATATGCGACGCATTGCTAATGGCAAAAGAGGCGAGCGTAATTTCAAAGACTATTTTTTTATCTGGCAAAAATATCTCATTCCATTTTTTGGAAAATATAAAGTTTGCGACATCACGCAAGAGTTGGTTGCTGACTTTGAGGATTGGCGAATTGCACAGATGGGAAAGAATGCAAAACTAATTACTAAGAAGCATCACGCACTTGCATACAACAGAGTGGTAGCCCTAGCTAAAGAGCAAGGACATATCCCGCAAAACAAAATCATTCCATCTTTAAATATTTCTGGTGAGCGTAGTCAGCCACGTCCAGCATTTACACAAGAAGAGCTGGAGCAGATGTATGCGTACTTTCCAATTTGGCAAAAAGATGTTCATCACCGACATTCGGGTGAGGTTAGGGTGCTTTGTGCCGCATACATTCAGTTTTTAGTGAATACGGGGGTGCGGCACAGCACGGAATCTTTGCCGTTAAGATGGAAACACCTGCAATGGCACTATATCGGCGATAAGCGGTATTTACGGGTATGGGTGAGTGGCAAGACAGGGCAGAGGTATTTAATCGCTAAAAACGCCGTTTTAGAGGTTTTGGAGGGGTTAATGCGTTGGCAAAAGCTCCCATATGCCAATTTGGAGCAAATTGTGGGGATAAAGCTCGATAAAAGGATATTTACCCTGCCCAGCGGAGAAATGCCTCATTTGCTGGAAAACATCTTTCGGCACTTAATGAAAAAGAGTGGGTTGCTCAAAAATGGTGCTGGGCAGAATAGAACGCTGTATAGCTTGAGGCATACCTATGCAACACAGGCATTGGCTAGTGGGCTAGATATTCATACGTTAGCTAAACAGATGGGTACCAGCGTTTTAATGATTGAGCGGCATTACAGCAAGATAACTCCAATGATGAACGCAGAGAAGTTAGCTTAGGAGTGTCGTTTAAAACGACAGTATTTTGAAAGCGTATAGTTACATTAAAAATAACTATATCGATAGCTTTAAGGAAAATAAATGAAACATCTTAAGTGGCTTCTATTTGTTTTAGTAGTAGTTTGTAGCACTCAAATTAGGGCTGAATCAGTTTGGTTGAAAATTTTTAACCCAAGCAATGATTCTGAGGTTTATGTTCTGACTTACTACCCCTGTAAAAATACGGTACAACAAAGTCACAGTAATACAGCACAAGAATTTGGACTTGAGGTTGAGAGGAAAACCTATACAAGGACAACAGTAGGGTGCTATGACTTCAATGACAAAGAAAAAGTAATAACTTTTCTATATAAAGATGGGAAGGTGGTGAAGGTTCCTTACGCAAAAATTAAAACACTTGATATTGATTCTGGTAAGCCATTTAGCAATCATAAGTTTTTCTCTGTGGAAGGAAGGAAGGTAATTGAAGCTGAGCAAGGGGCGCAAATGACTAATTTGCGAAACCAGTCATCACCCTCCGTCGCTCAGCAACCACAACCGGCAAGCTCAACTGGGCGTGTAATTGGGACTTCCTTTGACAGTCAGGCAAATGGCAATATCTTTTTGTATGACGGCGCTTGTCAACTATCAAATTATTCCTCTGGCTATCCATTGAGATGGGATGCTAAGAGAGCTGACAATGGTGAGCTTATTGGTGAAGGCTGTTATAGCTATAACCAACAATCACAACAAGTTTTCATTATCGCTTCTACTGGTAAAACAGCTTCATTACCTATGTCAGCATTTCAGGGCGGACAGACTGGAGAGAGTAAATCTGCATTCCAATCTTTTAGTGAAGGGTTGCAAAGAGCTACAACTTATTGGAATAATTCCGCTAACGAAACTCAAAGAAATACGACAAACCTTACCCCAAGTTTTGGTGGGGGCGGAAGAGGAATGAACTGTACACCTGACGGTAGAGGTGGTTATAACTGCAAGTAATTATTTGGGTGCAACCCAATTCTTCAGAAATCTCTCAGCGACTTAACCCATCTACACCCTATTCTTTTGATGCCTTCCAAAATCTTTTAAATGAGAATCCTGAGAACATCCTCATCATTCTTGATGAAATCAAAAAGGTTCACAATGAAACACTATTGGAACTCAAAATATTGTCTTCCAGCAATTCCCTTGAAGATAAGCAATTTAGAGGCATGGTTCATAAAATCAAAGGGGGTGCTCAACTTTTAAATGCCCAAGAGTTTATTAAACAGTGTCAAAGTATTGAGAGCGGTTCAACCACCCCTGAAAATGTTATTCAATTCATGAGGATTCTGGAAGAACAAAATCAGATTATTGAAAGTTATCGCACCAAATTTACCGCCTCCTAAGATTTATTGCTTCATGAATACCTCTATCGATTTTTAAATAGGGTGATCAAGGTTTATCCTATTGGGAATGAGAAAACATCAATATCCCTTTATGACAAGCTTTTTTCAAACCACTCCTCAAAAGATATTGAGACTTTTAGGCGCTTTTCTTCTACTTATTTCTGGCCTGTGGCTCACCCCCACAGAAGCAGCTGATTTAGTCTCTCAAGAAACAGCTCTTCAATATATCCCCAAGGCAGTTGCCAATAGCCTTGAAAAGAATCAGATCCCTAAAGAAGCTATCAGTATCTCCGTGATGGAATTGGAGCCAGGGCGCCCCGGTAAAAATACCGCTAAAACCTCCCTGGACTGGCGGTCCACCCAAGCCATGAATCCTGCATCAACAATGAAGCTTTTAACTACCCTATCTGGCCTAGACATACTGGGTCCTCAATACCGTTGGCGTACTAAACTCTTCACTGATGGTTTTATTCGGCAAGGGACCTTAAAGGGCAATATTTATCTACAGGGGACGGGGGATCCAAAGTTGGTCCCCGAGGTATTAGCCCGGATGATGAAAGATCTCCAGAATTTAGGTATTCAAAAAATTGATGGCAATCTTTTATTTGATAGGAGTGCCTATGCACCAAGGGTCATGGAGGCAAATACGATTGATGGCGAGTCTCTGCGCTCTTATAACGTTACCCCAGACCCTTTGCTTTATGCGTTTAGGACCTTATCTTTTCAGCTTAGTAAAGCGCGGAATGCCGACTTCATTGACATTAGCTACACGCCTTCATTATCCCAATTTAAGATCATCAATCAAATGCAGCTGGTTGATAAGGCATGTGATAACTGGAAGAAGGATGTTCACTTTGAAATCAGTCCTGAGGTAATTAACACGACTCCACCTCCAGATCTCACAGCGAAGTTTTTAGGGGTATTTCCATCAAACTGCCAAGATGTCAACTACAACATTGTTGCTCTAGATGCCAATACCTTTTTAACCCAAGGGTTTTCTGCGGCATGGGAAGTGGCTGGTGGAGTATGGGCGCAACCCCCAAGCGGAAAAAATGAAACTGTTCCGATCTCAGCCAGATCCCTTCTTCAATTTGACGGAAGCAACCTCGCAGATGATGTTCAAGATATCAATAAATACTCAAACAACGTCATGGCACGTCAACTGATGCTAACTTTAGCATTGGAAAAAATGGGCAAACCTGCCACCACTGAAAATGGAGGATTGGTTATTCAGAGATGGCTTAAGGAAGTGGGATTACAGTTTCCCGAACTCATTATTGAAAACGGGGCTGGTTTATCGCGCAATGAAGTCATTTCTGCAGAACATATGAATCAGCTTTTACTAACCGCTCGTAATTTGCCAGTTAGCCAGACTTTCTATAACAGCTTGCCTGTCGCAGGTACTGACGGCACGATGAAAAACCGTCTATTGACTCAGCTTGGGAAATTTCTAAACCTCAAACAAAAACCTGAAGTAAGAATTAAGACCGGCACTCTTTCTGATGTCAGAGCAATCTCGGGTTATGTAACGAGCAAATCCGGAAAAATATATCTTGTAACTTCCTTCATAAACCATCCCAATGCATGGAAGGGCTTAGAGGCACACGATCAACTGCTAGCGTGGCTACTTGAAGATGGGCCAGAGCCAAAGCAAGCACGCTGAAGTCGATCTCTTACACCATCCCATTCCTCTCCAGGGGGTGGCTCAGGAAACAAGATCAAGTCCCATCCCTGATTATCTAAATCGCGTAAAAATCGATAAAGGCGGCTAGCAAAACCAGTGCTATCACTAGGCACGATCACCTCTTCAAAATGGACTGATGGATGTCCATCGTGGCCTAAAGAAGATTCGGAGTCCCAGACAGCCACAGCAACCCGGGATTTAATATCAGGAAACTCGCTTAAAGCATCCAACACACGCCCTGGGGCATATAAACGCAACGGGGTTGTTGGAGCGTAATGGGCACGCATACTGCCCGAAACACGTGGCGTTAAATCCTTATTGATCGCCTCGCCAGTTTGATAAACCTGAATGCCAGTTTTATCAAAAATATCACTTGGAGTAATGGCGCCAGGTCTTAACAATACTGCGCGATCGCCCGAAGAAAGATCAATGATGGTCGATTCAATCCCCACTTCGCAATCACCGCCATCCAGAATCATCAAATCCAACATACCCTCAAATTCATTACGAACGTCCGCCGCACTAGTTGGTGAAACTTTCCCAAAACGATTTGCAGATGGCGCTACAACACCGCCCTTAAATTTGCGCAGTAACTCTTGCGCCACAGGATGAGCAGGTGCACGAATTGCCACGGTATCTTGGCCACCCGTTAACTCATTCAAAACGCTTTTGTCTTTTTTAAATACCAAAGTCAGCGGACCCGGCCAAAATGCATTAATCAGCAACAAAGCCTCTTCAGACAAATCCCGCACCCAAGGGCTTACTAAAGAAGCCCAATCAATCTGCGGGGCATCAAATTTATCTGGGGCTGCTAAATGGACAATAAGGGGATGTGTTGACGGCCTACCCTTGGCAGTAAATATCTTTTTAATTGCATCTGGATTTTTTGCATCAGCACCCAATCCATAAACAGTCTCAGTTGGAAAGGCTACAAGACCGCCATCGCGCAAAGTTTGAACTGCTTCGTTAATCACTGCTGATGACTGCAACGGTTTGCTATTAGAGGGCATTACTTACGGCTCAATTCCTAATTCGCTGGCAACGACTGCACAGCTTTGACGAGCTTGATTAATGGATTCACCCAAGCAATTTATGTGGCCCATCTTTCTCCCCATACGTGGATCAGACTTTCCGTAAAGATGCAATTTAGCATCAGAATGGGCCAGCACTTTATTCCAAGCAGGCTCAGCAACCTTATCTTCTTTACCCATAAACCAAAGATCGCCAAGCAAGTTCAACATAGACACTGGGGTTAATAGGCGTGTATCACCAAGAGGTAAGCGGGCCATAGCCCTTACCTGTTGTTCAAACTGACTAGTCACACAAGCATTCATTGTGTAGTGACCTGAGTTGTGTGGGCGTGGTGCAATCTCATTAGCAACGATATCGCCACTCTTAAGAACAAAGAATTCAACACATAAAACACCAACGTAATCAATTTTACGAATCAAGGCTTTTGCAGCCTCAATAATTTTTTTCTCTTGCTGCGGTTTTAAGGCTGGAGCAGGTACCGTAGAGGTATGCAAAATACCATCTCGATGAATGTTCTGTGAAACAGGATAGGCAACTACCATATCGTCATAACCCCGTACAACCAAGGCAGAAACTTCAAAATCGAGATCTAAGCGTTTTTCTAAAACGCAAGGCACTCGACCTAATTCATTCCAGGCGGAAGTTAAATTGATAGCTTCATAAACAGTAACCTGTCCTTTGCCGTCATAACCCATACGAGCTGTTTTCAGAATGCCAGGGAAAAGTTCTGCTGGCACATGTGCAATATCAGAATCATGTTCAATTACAAAATTGGGAGCCGGCCCGATATTTGTTTCGGCTTTCCATGTTGCTAAGAATTTTTTCTCTGCGATCCGATTTTGCGCCAAGGAAACACAGCTACTTCGTGGCGCAACGAATACACCTAGAGATTCAAGTTCATCTAAGGCTTGGGCAGGAACATTCTCAAACTCAGTGCTGACAGACTTGCATAACGCCGCCATTTCTTTAAGGGCGGCAGGATCTGTGTAATCTGCTTGTATAAATTTCTCAGCAATTGAGCCTGCAGGACTGTCTGAACCAGGATCTAGTACACAGACTTTATAACCCATTGCTTGGGCAGCTTGAGTAAACATTCGACCCAATTGACCGCCACCTAAAATTCCTAAATACGAACCCGGCAAAATGGGTTCTAAAAATTCTGCCATTTTAATTAGTATCCTGGCAGTTTCATTGAGCGTGCAGCTTCAGTTTGCTTGGCACGGAAGTCTTCTAAAAGCTTCGCTAAAGCGGTGTCATGCAATGCTAAATTTGCAATAACGTGCAAAGCAGCATTAGCTGCGCCAGCTTCACCAATAGCAAAAGTCGCAACAGGGATACCTTTAGGCATTTGGACAATAGAGTGCAAAGAGTCTTCACCACGAAGATATTTGCTTGCGACAGGAACGCCGAAAACAGGAACGATCGTTTTGGCAGCAATCATGCCAGGAAGATGAGCCGCACCACCTGCACCTGCAATGATGGCTTGTAGTCCATTAGCCTGTGCTTTTTCTGCATACGCAAACATGTCATCTGGCATGCGATGTGCAGAAACGACTTTAGCCTCATGGGCAACGCCAAATTGCTCAAGCATTTGGGCAGCATGTTGCATCGTCTCCCAATCTGAATTGGAGCCCATAACTATTCCGACTACTGGCTTCTTACTCATTTACCTCTCCAAAAACCCTAAATCCTTAATAAGACCTTATTATCCCAGCCTTTTTAGACTGACAGTCAATTAGGATTGCGTGAGGCGAGTTAAAGCTTCGCGATACTTTTGCGCAGTTTTTTCGATCACGCTAGCTGGCAACTCTGGTGCCGGCGCAGTTTTAGGCCAAAGCTTGCCATCCACAACAGCGGTTTCCAACCAATCCCGGACAAACTGCTTATCGTAAGAAGGTGGATTAGCGCCCACGTAATAGGTTTCTGCAGGCCAAAAACGGGAAGAATCGGCAGTCAAGATCTCATCCATCAGAACTAACTGGCCCGCATTATCTAGGCCAAACTCAAACTTGGTATCGGCAATGATGATGCCCCGGGTTGCAGCATATTCAGAGGCCTCTTTGTACAAGCGAATACTGACTTCGCGAATTTGTACGGCCAATTTCTCGCCAATGAGCTCGATCACTTTTTCAAAAGAAATATTTTCATCATGCTCACCTACATCTGCTTTAGCTGCAGGGGTAAAAATAGGTTCAGGAAGTTTCTGGGCATTTTCCAAGCCCTCAGGCAGGCTAATTCCACAAATCTTTCCCGTCTCCTTGTAATCCTTCCAACCACTACCAGCAATATAGCCACGCACTACGGCCTCTACCAAGATGGGCTTGAGACGTTTAGCTACTACCGCACGACCTCGAACCTGATCAACTTCATCAGCAGCCACTACGGTAGCAGGATCAATTCCAGTCAAGTGGTTAGGAATCACTGCGGCCAATTTATCGAACCAGAAATTGGCCATTTGATTCAGTACTACGCCTTTTTCAGGAATAGGCTGCCCCATCACAACATCAAAAGCAGATAGGCGATCAGTAGTGATCATCAATAATTTATCATCACCAAGTGCATATACATCACGCACCTTTCCTTTGGAAATTAAAGGCAATGACTTAATAGAAGTTGCGTATAAGGCGGTCATATTTCAATCACTTCACAATCTGGGCTAATTCGCCACTCTTATAACGCTCAGCCATTTTTTCCAATGAAATAGGCTTAATTTTTGATGCCTGTCCAGCAGAACCAAATGCTTGGAAGCGAGCGATACAAACCTTTTTAGCCGCCTCGCGCGCTGGCTTCAAATAATCACGAGGATCAAACTTGCTTGGGTTCTCAAATAAATAACGACGAATTGCGCCTGTCATTGCCAGACGAATATCGGTATCAATATTAATTTTGCGAACACCATTTTTGATACCTTCTTGAATCTCTTCTACTGGGACACCATAAGTCTCTTTCATGTCGCCACCGAATTGACGAATCTCAGCTAACAATTCTTGGGGAACACTTGAAGAACCATGCATGACCAAATGTGTATTCGGAATACGCGCATGAATTTCTTTAATGCGTTCGATTGCCAAAATATCGCCAGTGGGCTTCTTGGTGAACTTATATGCACCATGACTTGTACCAATCGCAATTGCCAATGCATCACATTGAGTTGCCTTTACAAAGTCCGCTGCTTGCTCAACATCAGTCAACAACTGCTCTCGTGTCATTTTTCCATCGGCGCCATGACCATCTTCTTTATCACCTTGCATGGTTTCAAGCGAGCCCAATACACCAAGCTCTGCTTCAACAGTAACTCCAATCGAGTGAGAGAACTTCACCACCTCTTTAGAAACATCAACGTTATATTCATAACTTGCAACTGTTTTACCATCGCCTTCTAAAGAGCCATCCATCATCACGCTAGTAAAGCCGCTTTTAATTGCTGCCATACAAACTGCTGGACTCTGACCGTGATCCTGATGCATTACGACTGGAATATGTGGATACGCCTCTACTGCAGCTGAAATCAGGTGACGTAAAAATGCTTCACCCGCATATTTACGAGCACCAGCTGACGCCTGCATGATCACGGGAGAATCTGCTTCATGAGCAGCTTCCATGATGGCAGTTACCTGCTCTAAATTGTTAACGTTAAATGCTGGCAAGCCATAGCCATTTTCAGCGGCATGATCCAAAAGTTGTCGTAAAGATACTAAAGCCATGGTGTTCTCTTAATTCTAGGTTGATAAATACATCGTTAAAAGGAAGTACTATTTTTAAAAATTACACTTACATCACATGAATAATTTTGAGGTTATTAGTGCCGCCTGGCTCGCCCATAGGCTCACCAGAGGTGAGCACTACGGTGTCACCCTTTTCTACGGCACCCATATTTTTCAAACACTCCTCCACCTCACGCAAAGCAGCTTCCCGCTCTTTGGTGTAATTAAGGTTGATAGGAAAGACATTGCGATAAACGCTTAAAGAGCGTTGCGTTGCAAGCTTTGAAGTCAAAGCAAAAATAGGCACATGAATATTGTGTCGACTCATCCAAACTGCGGTTGAGCCCGAATCAGTTAAAGCAGCAATCGCAGATGCATTTAAATGATGTGCGGTAAATAAGGCGCCCAAGGCAATAGTTTGATCAATGCGAGTAAAAGTTTTATCCAAGAAATCTGTATCTAACTGAACGCGATCAGACTTTTCTGCCTCCAGGCAAATCTCCGCCATCGCTTTAATCGTTTGGACTGGATACAGACCAGCAGCCGACTCTGCAGAAAGCATCACCGCGTCCGTACCATCCAATACGGCATTTGCTACATCGCTCACTTCTGCACGAGTAGGAACTGGAGCACTAATCATAGACTCCATCATCTGTGTTGCGGTAATCGCAAATTTATCAGCCTCAATTGCCAACTTAATCATGCGCTTTTGCAAAGCAGGAACAGCGGGGTTGCCTACTTCAATGGCAAGATCGCCGCGGGCAACCATGATTCCATCGCTTTCAGCGATGATACTTTCCAAGGCCTTTGGAACAATCGCCTCAGCACGTTCCACTTTTGCAATCGTTTTGACTTTTCCAACACCATACTTAACGCTGGCCGCATCCGCCAATCGACGTGCATAAGCCATATCAGCACCATCTTTTGGAAAGCTGATTGCCAAAAAATCAACGCCCATTGCAATGGCTGCATCTAGGTCAGCAATATCTTTTTCCGTTAAAGCGGGTGCTGTTAAACCACCGCCAGCGCGATTAATTCCCTTATTATTTGATAAAGGTCCACCTTGAATGACGCGAGTAAAAATCTCACCCCCTTTAACGCTTTCAACACGCAATACGATCAGACCATCGTTTAATAAAAGGCAATCGCTCGCCTTTACATCTTTCGGCAAATCTTTGTAATCTAGACCTACTCGTTCTTGATTTCCAAGTTCGCAAGCAACATCTAAAATAAATTGCT
>Ga0364874_10822_pt1 | contig 12799 bp, 12 predicted proteins | sample ExccelAu500001D4_2_FD_206922 | JGI IMG/M metagenome (GOLD analysis project Ga0364874, IMG submission 206922) | Enriched cells from Trout Bog Lake Hypolimnion, Wisconsin, USA - BchlTB.Aug07.5000.01.D4 | ecosystem: Environmental > Aquatic > Freshwater > Lake > Hypolimnion/Profundal zone | place... | reverse complement strand
CCCTTCTGCAACACCGCCGCCATGGCGCTGCACCTGGAGGAAGTTTCCCTCGCCGTGGCCCCCGGCGCCCACGCGGCCCTCCTGGTGGACCAGGCCGGATGGCATCTCTCCGCCGACCTGACGGTCCCCGGCAACATCACCCTGCTACCCTTGCCGCCAAAATGCCCGGAGTTGAACCCGGTCGAAAACATCTGGCAGTTCATGCGCGACAACTGGCTGTCCAACCGGATCTTCCAATCCTACGACGACATCATCGAACACTGCTGCCACGCATGGAACAAGCTCATCGACCAACCCTGGAAGATCATGTCCATCGGCATGCGCGAATGGGCTCATGGGTGCTGATTACCGGGACTTGGTATAAGACACAGCCTAGGACGCAGATACCATCATTCCCCGCGATTCTCAACTTATGGCCAAATCAGATGGGCGAACGTGTCTGGATGTGACTACGGTTTTTGGCATAAGGTGAGAATAGGCGCCTTTCGGGGGTACATTCTGTCCGGCAATTCTATGGCATCTGGTTTTTCTCCCCACTTTTGATATAACTTTCGCCATCGGACGTGCGTGGATTTGTTAGCCCGTCCGATCATGGCGTTGCCCCTTTTTTGCTTGCGGGCCGGCAAAATAAGCCCAAAAGTATAATTATGTTGAGCTCCTCCCCCCGCTTTCATGCCCGCATCGAGCACCTTGATGCGGTCGGCTTGCCCGTCGTGTCGATTCTGATCGGTGATGGTGAACCATGGGCGTTATGGGCCAACTACCGTCGGCGCCATCAGATAGGCGCGCAGCTGTCGGTGGCGCGGCATATCGGCCTTTTCATCGATTTCCTCGGCGCCTGCGGCCACGACTTCATGCCTGTCGAAAGTAGGGGGAAGCTGCTCCAGGCTTTTGCCGATGCACTCGCCATGGGCACGATTACCGACGCCGGCTTCGACCCCACCGGCCTCTGGTGGTTGCCGATGAGTGTAACCGAGGCGCGCCGGACACTGGCTGACGTGACGGCCTTCGGCGACTGGCTGGAAAGTGAAGGCATCGCGCCGGCAATCAATTCACAGCGTGCGGCGACACTGGCTGAGCAAATCGTGTTTTGGAGACGCTGGTCCTACCAGAAACGGGGTTCACTGCTCGGCCACCTGAAGACCCGGGCGCAAGACGCACACCGCGCCATGATTGCACGAGAGGCACTCATCAGAAAGCAGAGCGTGCGGTCGGCTGACACGACTGTTAAGGCGTTTCCCGAGGAGGCGATCATGCCGCTGCTGCGCGACGGGTTTAGCGCGCGTCCCCGGCAGTCACACTGGACGACCATACGGGATCAGATGATCATCCTGCTCCTGCATTTTGGCGGGAAGCGCCTGTCGGAGGTTCTCCATCTGTGGATTGGCGATGTGGAGCGGCACCCAATTGACCCGACGCGCTGCATCCCGTGGATCGCACATCCGACAGAGGCCGTAGTTGATTGGAGAGACCCGAAGACAAACGTGGAGAAGCGGGTTACCCGGCAGGAGTGCCTGTTGCTAAGATACGGGATCAAGCCACTGACGCTGCGGACCGGTGCACGCCGTGTCGGCTGGAAAAATCCCATGACAACGGACACCAAACGGATGCGGGTCTTCTGGAACGATGCGTCTGCTGATCGTTTGTTCTGGTCGCTCTATAACCAATATGTCCAACTTCGACCGCGCGTGGCTCGGCATCCCTTTCTGTTCATGACGCCTGCTGGCGAGCCAATGACCGTGCAGGCCTTCGAGAAGGTCCACGCGGCGGCTGTCCGTCGGATCGGGCTCGTCCCAGCCAAACAACTTGGCACCACGCCGCATGGCCATCGGCACGCCTATGGCCACCAGGCCGAAGCTCGTCAGGTGGGGACCAAGGTCATGCAAATCGCCTTGGGCCACAAGTCCCCGTACAGCCAGGAAGTCTACAAGAACAGTGATGACGAGGTTGTGGCCAAAGCGATGACCTCTGGCGAAGAACGCCTTTCATGTATTATGAATATAAGAGTAATAGTTGGCCATAAATGACTAATGCGTGGCACACAGACAATTTCAAATCGGTTACGAGTCAACTTACAGGGAACACGATTAGCATAAATCTCGACGAGAGGCTCTTTCTTGTCAGGCCCGAAGAGCATTGGGATTGGGGCATCCTGATGACGGAACTTGAGGCATTAAAGGTCTCGGCGAGGTGGAGCAACCGAAGCGCACGCAGCCTCATCTTTCTGGCCACGGTGGAGCCACTCTTTTTATCTCCGGGCTTTGAGAATCTGTGCCGCACACTAAATGTTCTAATGATCGCCCGGGGCAAGTGGAGCACCAAGATCCAGAAGGGTTCCTCTCTCAAAGAATCATATGCGATAGCAAAGCCCTGGTGTTTGCATGACAAGACCCGTATCGCCGAATTAATGACAGGCCTGTGGCGAGCTGGGGTGCTCGCTTTGCCGCGTAATCTGCCGGAGCTTCACACTACAGTTTGGAAGTTGAAAGTTCCTTGGTATAGCGAGATCGAAGCTATTACGAGAGAGGCCGCATGCACTCCCCACTACATAGGCCAATTGCTTGCCAAACTTGACGACCTCTTGTCGCGGCTTTGTCCGGTGCGGGAGCCGGGTGACCTTATACCAGACGTTCTAAATGCCTTTCCGGAGTTCAAAGGAAATGAAAGCAGGCGAATAAGTACGGCCCTCGTTCGCATTCTGGAAATCCGTCATGGCAATCTGCCTTTTTCCGAAGATGCTTATTGGCCCAAGCTACCCACCTTGGAGGCAGACACCGTTTTTTCCTGGGCGATCCGAGCAGACCCAGGTTTAGAGGCTTGGGCAATGCTCGCTGCCGAGTGGCTGAGCGAGTCGAAGACCGCGCTCTCGTCCAGAATTTATACCCTTCGCCGGTTTCTTCAGACCTTGATCGGCAGGCCAAACCTTCCACGCGAGCCCCAGGCCTTGTTCCAGTGTCCGAATGGTCAGTTGCTGAACCTTGGCCTCGACAGTCTGCATCGGAGCGGCCGAAATTTAATAGCGGATTTCCTGGATTGGGTGATCGCGACACGCTTCACGACCGAGCGGACCGATGGGTTTCCGGTTCCCTTCGAAGGTGTGCGCAACCCCGTGGAGCGCCGGAAGACGTCCAGCGCACTCGTCGAAAGCGTGCGTAACGTGATGCCACCCCACCTGCTCGACATGATGATAGAAACCCTGACCGAGGACGACTGGTCCTGGGCACGGACGGCCGTGGGGAGCCCGAGTACTAAAAATAAAGGTGACTGGTTCGCAAAGATAGATCCAAAAACTAATGAAGCCGTCTGGATTTGGTCGCCTGCGCGAGTGGTTTGTCTTTACGGTAAGTTAGCCTTTCCGTCGCGAACTTTACAAATGAGGCATCTCGACAGCGGCGAGGCGGACCTCAAGATCGCGGCATATGATTCGGAGGCTCCAGAGAATCGACGGTGGAGAATGGTTCCCAATCTTGCACCCGTGCAGCGGCGCGTGATCCTGAAGAAGCCAGCGGGGAGAGCGGCAAGGAAGCAGGAACCGGTCTTGCGTGGCGCCGTGCAGGTGGAGATGAGCGCGCAGCGGCACCACCTGCGTCTCCGGTTCAGCAGCAACAAGACGGCTGATTTGTCCCAGAATGCCTGGAATCACGGCTACACCGCGCCCTGGATGCCGGAAGAATTGGCGCACAAGCTGATCCGGCTGCGCGAATGGCAACGGAAATACAACCCAATCGCCACGACCACACCTTGGACTGAAGTTCAAGAGTTCAAGTTCGGAAACCACGCGAAGCATCCCGAGGTTATCAGGGATATCGAGCCTGGCTCTACAGAATTCTGTGCATCGAGGTCGAACGCCGATGCGCGGCGGCGGGGATTACCGGCCCCGACGGAATGCCGCTCAGGTTGATCGCGTCCTACGATTCTGGCGGAAAGCCCTCCGGCCTATGCTACCCGCTACATGCTCTGCGTGTAAGCATCATCACGCATTACATTGAGGACGGCGGTGTCAGCCCCGAGGTCATGATGAAGATCGTCGGCCACGCCACGGTCGTCATGACCCTATACTATATTAAGCACTCCGGCGAATACATTGCCGACATGATGCTGCGCGGCTCGAAGGCGGTCAGGGAAAAGATGCGCCAACGATGGATCGTTGAGGCGCGGGACAAGGAACTAGACGATCTACGCAAGTTGGCTTTTGGCCGGAGTGATGCGGCCTATGGGACTTTTCGCGCTGTCCCGCCAGGCGGCCTTACGACGCTAAACATCGGCGTCTGTCCGGTCAGCGCGTCTATGTGCCATGAAGGCGGTTCCGCATTGGTGAACACCCTTCAGTATGTAGTCTATGCGCCGGTTCCCGGCGGTCAGTCTAACTGCGCCGGATGCCGGTTTCTCATCTCCGGAGAGCCGTGGCTGGAGGGGGTGGTGTCTGAATTCAATACCCGCAGCCTCGATCTGACCCTGAAGAACCGCCACTTGGATAAGCTTGACGAGAAGCTGCTGCCACTTGATGACGAGCGGAAGGAGACCATGAGGGAGGCGCGGCCGTTCGATAATTTCCAGGAATGGCAGGCCTTGGTTGCCGAGAAACAGGAGATTGAGGAAAGCCAGCGCCAATTGCATGCTGAGATGGCGAATCTTTTTGTTCTCAAGGAGCAGCTTGAGGTGTTGGCGAAACTGCGGATGGAGGCGGGCGACACCGCACTGGCCCTCGTCGTCGGTGACGTCAGATCGGTCGAAGCGGCATTGGAGGAGTCGACTGAATACGATCTCGTTGACCGTATCTGCATCTCGGCAGAGGTCTTTCCTAGCCTTGCCGCGCGTGGGCCGACAACGGTCACGGCCAGCCTGTTTCGAGCGCGGGCCTGGGATCTGGTGCTCAAGCGCCACGGGTTGGTGCCGCGGTTCCTCGATCTTGATCCCGACATGGCGCGCTATGTCGGCAACCGGATGTCGCTATGGATCGACATGAAAATCGGACGGAAGAATACTCTCCATCTGATGGACGGCAGCGCCACGCTCGCCGACATATGCCGCGCGACGGCCTTCATTCCAGAGACGTTCCTGGATGAAATGCGAATGCAAATCGAAAGCATGGTCCCCCAGCGGCTCTCGCCCGCCCGGCCACCGATGCATCTCATAGAAGCGGGGTGACGGCATGGGACGGACCCATACCTTGCAAGCGCTGGAACCCTGGTTGGAAGTGCGGATACAACTGGGTTGGTTTGGGGAAGCACCAGGAGCCAAAGGGTGAGTTCAAATCTCGGAAGCAACGATGACGACGATGATGCTGACGCGGGAATTCCGATCGGCACGAAGAACTATGTGACGCCCGAAGGGCATCGCGCTCTGATGATAGAATTGGACGAGCTTTGGCGTATCGAGCGCCCCAAGGTAGTCGAGATCGTCTCCTGGGCCGCCGGCAACGGAGATCGATCGGAAAATGGAGACTATCTGTACGGGAAGAAGAGGCTCAGGGAAATTGACCGACGCGTCAGGTTCTTGCGAAAGCGCTTGGAGCGGTGCGAAATCATCGATCCATCTAGGCAGGTGGACAGGTCTCGTATCTATTTCGGCGCGACGGTAACTTACGCTGAGATGGACGGTATGGAGCGAACCGTGACCATTGTCGGGATCGACGAGGTTGACGCCGACTGCTGCAAGGTGTCCTGGATATCGCCGATCGCCCGTGCGCTGATGAAGGCTGAGACTGGAGATGTGGTTGCAATCCGGTCGCCAGCCGGCCGCCGCGAGATCGAGATCGTGTCCATCCGATATCCTGAGAGGGCGGGGGGATGATCACAACAGATTTCCAGGAAATCGTTGACGCGGTGATGGCGCAGTCTAACGAACGGCGGAAGGAGACTGTGCGGGCCCTGGTCGACTTGTTGCACGGCATGGCGCGGCGCGGCGTAAAGGTGTTCACGATTGCGAACGTTGGCCGCGAGTGCGAGCAGGCAGGAATCCTCAAGACCCAGACCATCCGTAACGTCAACGGCGAGCCATTTCGACGGATTATTGAGGCGTTCGCGGCGGCGAACGGGTTGGCTACAACCCACGTGCCCGCCCGGCGCGTCACGCCGTTGGAGGAGGCGATAGAAGCAATTCCTGACCTTGATGCTCGAGTCCGCCTGAGGGCTCTGATTGACGACAATAGGGCTCTCGTCGCCCAAGTTCGGCGCCTCGAGACGGGCTTCAAGCGCCTACAAGAGCCTAACGTCAATACCATTGCCCCGACAGCGACCATTACCCCGGCGGCGGCGGCGCCGGAGGTTGAGGTGATCCCGCCAGAGCCTCAGCCCAAGATCAATTTCGGTCCGCTGGAGCGGTTTATCGGAACGGATTGGATCGATTCTCGAGCCTGGACGGTTAACCAAAACGGCACGATTATGGACGGGGACCGGGCGATCACTCCGCCGGGTTTCGTTCCGGCTCTGTGCGCGGTCATCCAGCTGCTCACCGGTCGCTGCTGATGAGGGCTTCTAACCCGAAACGCCACGCCTAATCCTTGTGGATCTTGAGAAAATCAGCCGGATCTGCAGCCAGAGCGTCTGAAAGTCGCCCGATCACTTTTAGGCTAACGTAGAACTTGCCCTTCTCAATTTGGCTGAGATAGCTCCGGCTCATCTCAGCCTCCAGCGCGAGCTCGTCCTGCGACAAGCCCTTGGCATGACGGAGACGCCGGAGATTGGTGGCGAAGAGTTGACGTAGGTCCATGCAGACCATGGCATCCGGCTTGCCTCAATCTTGCACCTCGATATATTAAACAAAATGGTTTGGCAGGCCGAATTAGCCCCGTTGCGGGAGTCTCGGCACGGTGGGAGTAATCTGGAAATGGGGGAGGAGACCATCCTATCGCCGGAGCGTTCGGCAGGCCTGCCAATCTTGGACGAGCGCAAACTCAGAAAACTGATGGACTCTGACTTCCGCGCTTACCAGCGGGAATTATTGCGACCATGGTCGGGGATGAGTGCCGACATGAAGGACCTTATGACCATGATATCCGCCGAAAGGGAAATTTGCCTTATCGAGGATGCCGATTTTCGGATGATGGTGAGAGCGTTTCTGTGACCCTTCCAAAGTGGATAACCAGGCTCGAACAGCATTTCGTCTCTAAACATGGCAGGCGAAAAGGGGGCGCAATATTCCTGAAGGCGATGGCTTTGTTCGTAGAACATGTTGGTCATGACAAGATTTGAAGACACCTGTGGCGCATGATCGCCCATCGGAACGGGCGTGGATCAGAACGCGAGTGCAGCCGAAGGAAGCGCCTCCGCCCACCGGTTGCGGTGGGGCGGTATCAGCCTAGCCCGCCGGGCAAGCTTGCCTTGTGACCAGCGACTGGATTCCGGCTTGAGATCGGCGCAATGGCTCTGGTGCATTCCTCGATCAACAGCGTCACTCCATGAAATCATTGACGGCAATCTGCACCACCTTCGCCATCGACATTTTTGATGGCATAACGCATATTGCTGTCAATAAACTAGACGCATGAGGGCCAGTGGTCAGTCGGGTTCGCAGGAGGGGCGAAGGTGCGCTGGGGGATTGAGCGACGGCTGGAATACATCGAAGCGCGCCTCTATTGGGAAGGGGTCGTGAATCGTGGTCATGTGTCTGAAGCCTTTGGAATTTCCTCCCAGCAAGCCAGCGCCGATTTCGCCCGCTATATGGAATTGGCGCCGGGCAACACCGTCTACGACCGTTCGCGAAAGGGCTATGTCGCCACCGAGTCGTTCCGGCACGTTGTCACCCGCCCGGATGCCGGACGGTATCTCGCGCAGTTGCGGCTTGTCGGCGACGGAGCTGTCGGTGAAGACGACGTCGACCTACCTGTCCCCGCCTTTGACGTCGTCCCCGGCCCGGTCCGGAAAATAGACGCTGGAGTTCTCCGCTCTGTGCTCGCCGCGATCCGTGGCAAGCTGTCCACTGAGGTGTTGTACCAATCCATGAGCAGGCCCGAGCCGACATGGCGCTGGATTTCTCCCCACGCCTTGGCTTTCGACGGTTTCCGTTGGCACGTGCGGAGTCGCTGCGAAAAGGACGGCACCTATAAGGACTTCGTCCTAGCGCGAATGCGGGAGATGCGTTCTTTTCGCCCAGAGGGTGTGGACGGCGAAATGGATCGGGGCTGGCACGAACGGGTGCGCGTTATCATCGGTCCGCACCCCGGGTTGTCAGAAGGTCAGCGTAAGGCCATCGAGGTGGACTACGCGATGACCGGCGGCGTTTCCGTGGTCGATGTAAGGCGATGTTTTCTTTTCTATTTTCTCAAGCGGTTCGGCCTGGACGACGACGCCAAGGAGCGACGACCCGAGGACCAGCATGTCATCTTGCTGAACGATGAGGACGTCATGTCTGCCTTGGAATGTGGGCGATCCGATGGATGAGCGAACAGCAACCATGAACACCAAGGCTACTCAACCCGACCGAGGACGACGAGACGGCCTTCGTGCTGCGCCGCCGCCTGTTCAAGTCGGTCGACGACGCGAAGGCGGCCGAGGTGGTCGCCGCGTACAAGGCGCTGTGGACGGTGCACAAGGACGCGCTGGCCCATGAGGCTGGGCAGGCGTCGACCATGGACACCTTCTCCGACGGCTACCCCTTCCACCCCGACGTCCTCGAGGTGTTAACCAGCAAGACCGCAACCCTGGGCAACTTCCAGCGCGTGCGCGGCATGCTGCGTCTCCTGGGGCGGACGGTGGCGCTCATGTGGAAGACCCTCCCCGCCGACGCCACCGCCATCCATGTTCACCATATCGACCCTGGCTACGGTCCCATTCATCAGGAAACCCGCGCATCGTGAAGCGTATGCTCAATGTCGTGCGCATGCGCACGAAGATTGCCAAGCGTCGGTTCATGCCGGTCGACGAGGCACTCGTCGCCAAACTGGCCCTGTTCGAACGCTGCACCGACGCAGCCTCGGTAACCTGCCTTTACAGGGAAATCAACGCATCCTCCGACGGTAAGCCGGAGTTCTTGGCAAAACTGGCTCAGCAACTCGATGATGAACAGGCGTTTGCTGACGCCTGTCCTAAAGAGTGGAAGGCAAACGCAGCTTTCATCCGGGAGTGGCTGACACTTGACCCACCGTTGACGGGCGTCAACTTACGCCCGCTCGTCTACCTGAGCCGCGAGACCATGCCGTTGCGCAGTCTGAGGGGTGGTTTGTCCGAAGCCGCCACCGAGGGACTGCGGGTACTGCTCCGCACGAACAAGACGGCGTCACGTTCGGCGGCAACCGCCGCCAATGCCATCCTTGAGGCGGAGCGGCCCTCCGTCATGAAGGCGATGATCGAAAGCATGCGTTCCCATGCCGACTGGAGAGAGCCGCCCTCTGGTATCCATGGCGCCCTTATCTTGGCCAAGGCATCGGCCAAAGCCGCCTCGGACCTCCGAGCTTTCATCAGCCTCGCCAATCCAACCAAGCTACCGCCGTGGCTCGGCACCTTGATCCGCGATGAGCCGTGGTTCAAGAACGGGGAGCAGAACTAATGGGTACTTCGTCTTCGAGTAAAGGACCAGGCAGCAACTCGCCCTTGGTGCCACCATGGGCCGACAGCGATCCGAGCGTGCCGCTGCCTCAACCTGAAGCACAACGTTTCCGTGAGTTCCGTACTCATTTAGGTCATTTTGTGTCTGGCGGCGGCAACGACGGCACCAAACTACACGCGGCGCTCGGTAGTTATGCCCGCAAGGCCACCGGCGGCAACGCTGTCGGAGCACGACGGTTTGGCGCAATGGCCAGCGCCGGTGGCGCACTGTTCGACGCGATGTCGGCGCTGCGTGACGGACAGGAACCCAATCTTACCGGGGTCGACCTTGGCACTATCAACGGGCGGCCGACCGAAGTAGCCATCGGGATGCTCGTCGAGGCACTCGTTCCTATGAACGGTGATGCTGAACGCATCCGCGTCGCACTGAACGATGCCTTATCAGAGGCTCTGGTGGGACAAGAGGAGTTCGACTTCAACAATATCACCGACGACATCATCGCGGAGATGATGATCGCCTACCTGACCGAGTGCCTTTTCGAGCAGATCATCCTGGACTCCCGAGACGCTTTCTCGAAGGCCAAGGACGCTGGACAGACCGACCAAGCCGAGAAAGCGATGCGCGCACTCGTCCGAGCCGCCGCCGACAAGCACATGGCGCCATTGCTGACCGGAAACATCCGCACGCTGAATGGTCGAATGGTCAGGGACGTCCAACTGCGCGCAATCAAAGACATCTGGGGCGAATGGGAGGCGTACGAGCAGTGACTGACCTCATCTTCCATCACGAGGCCCAGCGACTTCCCCATGCTGCCCCCGGAGTTATCCCAGTCCTAATGTACGGAGCCGGGCCACCGCGCCAAGGGACGGGCTCCATCGGCGGCCCGGTCCGCTTGGCCGTGAGGCGCCTCGGCGTCCGCGTCCCGGAATGTGCCCACGACCTTCTGACCATTGCCATGGCGGTGACCGCCGCCGACACCTTCGTTAACCGCGAGACGGCCGAGGGCCAGATGGAGGCTGCCGACGGCTGGACCCGCAATCTACGTTTGCGGATTCCGCTTGAAAACCCTAATCCCTGGCAACCGGTGCGACCGCTCCTTGAGAAGGCACTCCATTTTTTGAGTGGGGACCTGTGGGTATTGGAGTTCCTACCCGACGGCCCACGGCGCCCGGCGCCGCTGCGCCGCGGCACCCGCACTAGGCTCTACGGCCACGATGGGGCCTGCCTTTTTTCCGGCGGCCTCGACAGCACGATCGGCGTCCTTGACTTACTTGCCGCCGGGCGTAAGCCGATCCTAGTCAGTCACTCCTACCGAGGAGACGCTGAGAAGCAGGGATGTATTTGGGGTAGGTTACCTTCCAAGGTCTCCCGCTTCGCGGCGAATGCGCATCCGGTATCCGATCTTGGTTACCTGAACGATGTCCAGATGCGTACACGCAGTTTTAACTTCCTCGCCTATGGTGCTCTGGTCACCGCCACACTCGCCCAGCGTGGGTTGGTACAAGAACCAGCCGACCTCATTGTGCCGGAGAATGGACTCATCGCGCTAAACCCACCCCTAACAGTCCGGCGCATTGGTGCCCTGAGTACCCGCACCACGCATCCGCACTTCCTCGGGCTGATGCAACGCCTGCTCGATGAAGTTGGCCTGCCGGTCAGAATCTCCACCCCCTACGCCCTGAGAACGAAGGGTGAGATGCTACTGGCGTGCGCCGACAAGGCGACGTTGGCGCGAGTCGCAGGAGAAACCGTTTCTTGCGGCAAGTGGAAGCGAACCGGCAAACAGTGCGGCAAGTGCGAGGTCACACTCGCCCGCGAGGCACTGGCGGCCTGCTGGGGAATTGATGCTGACGAGGCCGCCGCTCGCGTCCTCACCTCATTCCGAACGCTGGCTTCGTCGCCGGTCGGAGGGCCAACCGCGGGAAAATGAAGTCTGGGCTAATTATCGCCATGCGTCGACAGATGCATGACGTCTCCATTGTTGCGTGGAACCGGGCAACGGCGCGTTGCTCGTGGGGCGATTTACGATAACCGTGTCTACTCTTTTGACCTAAGATTCTACCTTCCACCGATTACAGGAAAGAAACATGAGCACCGATAACACGGGCAGGAAGGGTGTCAACGGTGTCGAGGCCATATTCCTCGGTATGAACTGGATTTTCCGCGAACAACCGGTGAGCGATTTCGGTGTTGATGCTCATGTTGAGATCGTCGAAAATGGTGAGCCAACCGGCCAGCTAATCGCTTTACAAATCAAATCGGGTCCGTCGTGGTTTAGGCAACGCGGTGATGTCATCGTCTACCGTGGAAAGCCACGACATCTACGCTATTGGGAGAACCACGCACTTCCGGTCCTCTTGGTTCTCCACAACTCGGAGACCGCGTTGACGGTGTGGGTCAAGATCGAGCGTCACCTGGTGAGCGTGTTGCCAGACGGCCATTGGGTTGTTGAAATACCTGTCAAACAGGAGTTGACCACCAAGTCGGCAAGTATCATCGCGGAAAATATCGACAAGAGCGACGCTGAAAGCGTTCGCCGCCGCCGACTTGCGCTTGACACCCCGTTTATCCGCGAAGTCAAAGCTCAGGGAATCGCATATGTGGCACTGGAAGAGTGGGTCAACAAGGGACTAAATTTTCGCGGAGCTGCGATCTATTACGATGACCCGGAATGCTCCGAACCAATCCACAGCATCGAATTCTACTATCCATCCCGATCAATATCCAAGGTCATGGATATTCTTTTCCCATGGCTGTCCTTTGTATATCACTGCCGCCCGGAAGAAGACGGAAGCGGCGAAGTACAAACCCACACGTTTGAGGTTAAGCTGAACGAATTGGGGGAGGCTTTCGTCTTAATGGAGAACTACTACCAGCATGGTCCTGATCCAAGCCCAGAGCCAGAGCTACCAGAGTATGAAAATGAAGACGACGAGTGGGGTGAGGACGACTGGAACGCGTTCTACTACCAGGAGGCGATGGGTAAGGACTAGCTCTGTCACTAGGGCTCCGATATATTACTTATAGACGAAAATTTAACCTTGATCTTTTGTCATACATTGGCGCGGACACTTAAACACCGCAGGCAACACGTATTGCATTAGTATTATTCTTCCCCCTAAAAATCCTCGTACGCGAATAAGATAATACCTCAACCAACCATGATTGCGACTGATAAACTGCGAAGTGAGCCGCCTTCGGCGTCTTGCACTTCGCAGTTTATCAGTCGCCCAAAAAAATTAATGATTATACTCATGATGATATCGATGCCTTATAACAGACTGTTTTAATTATATTGTTATGCTAATGGGGC
>Ga0364874_10306_pt2 | contig 12800 bp, 10 predicted proteins | sample ExccelAu500001D4_2_FD_206922 | JGI IMG/M metagenome (GOLD analysis project Ga0364874, IMG submission 206922) | Enriched cells from Trout Bog Lake Hypolimnion, Wisconsin, USA - BchlTB.Aug07.5000.01.D4 | ecosystem: Environmental > Aquatic > Freshwater > Lake > Hypolimnion/Profundal zone | place... | reverse complement strand
GAGGATAAGTGGCGAGTTATTCACAGTGTTTTCGCGGGCCTAATTTCCTGCATTATGCCAAAACCGACTGCCCGGCAAATCGCTTTGACGATAACGATTCAACGGGAAGCGGGAAGGCCGCAAAACCCGGAGATTTCCTGGCTGCATATGGAGGAACCGGCAAGCCCAGCGTACCGCAGATTTCCCAACCTGCCGTATCGCCGATTTCCTAATCGGCAGGGCTTCCAAATACCGACGGCGCTGGCGTGACAGGCGGCCTGCAGGTTTGGAAACCCGCGCTAGAGCAGACTTGGAAGTTTGCGGTACGTTCTCGTCGGATGCCGCGTGAGAGCGTGTGGCGCTTGATGAATTTGATTGATTCCCGTCCTTCTTTAATTGTAAAAGGAGGGAGCTGTTCACGTTGCAATTTGAGCCGCACTGGCATAATGAGCACAATTCTAAGAACTGAAAAACTTCGGGTGGAATTTCGCAGCCGCGAAATGCGCCAGGCCACCAAGATCGCCCTGCGCGGCCTCGATTTGGAGGTGGGCACGGGAGAGGTCTTCGGCTTTCTGGGCCCCAACGGCGCCGGCAAGACCACCACCATGAACGTGCTGCTGGGCTTCGTGCCACCGACCAGCGGCGCGGCCTATCTGTTCGGGATCGACGTCCGCCAGCCCATCGCCCGTCAGCGCATCGGATACTTGCCAGAGCTGACGTACTACTACAAATTCCTGACGGCCGAGGAACTGCTTCGGTTTTACGCGAAGATTTTTGGGTTGCCGCGCGCGGTTGCCGATCAGCGCATCCCTGAACTCCTGAAATTGGTGGAGCTTGAAGCGGCCGCGAAACGCCCGATCAAATCATATTCCAAAGGCATGCAGCAGCGCGTCGGGCTGGCGCAGGCGCTCATCAATAATCCCGATTTGCTCATTCTGGACGAACCCACCAGCGGCCTCGACCCGCTGGGTCGCATGAAGGTCCGCGAAATCATCCAGCGACTGAAAAACGAGGGCAAAACCGTGTTCTTTTCCTCGCACGAGCTCGGCGAGGTCGAGTCGGTCTGCGACCGCGTGGCCATCATTCATCAGGGCGAACTCAAGGCCCTCGGCCGGGTGGCCGATATCACCGGCACCCATGCCAACCTCGAAAAGGCCTTCCTCGAAATCATCGGCTTCCAACTGCAACCCGCGCCATGAAGAATATTTTTGCCGTCGCCGGGGTGGTGATCAAAGAACTGTACCGCCGCAAGGATTTTTACGTGCTGTTTATCGTGACCATCCTGATCTGCCTGGTCATGGCCTCCATCAATATCTACGACGACGCCAACATCGTCCGCTACCTCAAGGAAGTCAGCCTGGATCTCATCTGGCTTTGCTCGCTCGTCGTCGCGGTCACCACCACCGCGCGGCAGATACCGGCCGAACGGGAAAACCGCACGTTGCTGCCTTTGCTGGCCAAGCCGCTGACGCGGACGCAATTGATTTTGGGGAAATTCCTGGGTTGCTGGCTGGCTTGTGGCATGGCGTTGCTCTGTTTTTACGTGTTCTTCGGCGCGCTGGCGGCCAGCCGCGAACACGAGCATTGGCCGCTGCTGAATTACTTTCAGGCTGCCGTGATGCACTGGTTCATGCTCGGGATCATCGTGGCGCTCGCGCTGCTGGGCTCGCTCGTCTTTGCCGCCCCCTCGTCCAATTCCACCATCTGCTTCGTGATCATCGGGGGCATCTTGTTTGTGGGCCGGCATCTCGACCAGCAGGCGCTCACGTTGCGCGAACCAACCCGCGCCATCGTCAATGCCCTCTATTTTGCCATCCCGCATCTGGAATTCTACGATCTGCGCGATCTCGTCATTCACAACTGGCCACTGATCGCGTGGCAATATATCGGGCTGGCGCTGCTCTATGCCGCCGGCTACATGGCCGTGTTCCTGCTCGGCGCCTGTCTGGTTTTTCGCCGGAAAGCGGTTAACTGAAAACATGGCTTCGGCCCGCACATATTTCCTGCTGCTGATCGCCCTCTTAGTGGCCTGTTTTGGCGGGGCGGCGCATTTGGCGCCGGAGTTTCAGGGCTGGCGCGGCAGCCGGTCCACCGGGGACATGTTTAACATCGCCCTCGGCGACAGCCGCCGAATGTTCGCGAACAGTTTCTACGTGAAGGCCGACGAGTATTACCACAGCGGTTATTATCCGACCATTTTCGACGACCACACCGCCTTTCAGACGGCGCACATGGCGGAGGACACTGGCGCGGTCAATAGCAAGAACCATGGCGACGAGCATGGTTTTCTAGGCCCGGTGCGAAATTGGATTGATGGTTTTGGCCGCCATTTCTTCCCCGACCGGCACACGCATCTGGACGCGGGCGGACCGGCGGAGAATCTAAGCGGCAGCCAAAACGTACGAGAAATTCTGCCTTGGTTGAAACTCTCCGCCGATCTGGACCCGGACAATCCGCAGACCTACACCGTGACGGCCTACTGGCTGCGCGAGCGGATGAACAACGTAACCGAGGCCGATGCCGTCCTGCACGAGGGACTTCGCAACTGCCCCGACAGCTACGATATTCTCTTTGAATTGGGCCGACTCTACTACGAAAGCTACCATGATCGCGACCGGGCCCGGAACGTCTGGGCGGAAGGCGTCCGGCAGTGGCTCAACTTGAACCCTGACATGGCAGCCCAACGAAGGCCGGTGGACCAAATGGTGGCTGCCTGGCTGAAACAACCGTTGAATTTGGTGAAAGCCCAGAAAGACAACCAACTCGTGTTGGAACAGCTGACCACCCACCTGGGCAAGCTGGCGGAGGAGGCGGACCAATTGCCCCAGGCAATTCAATGGTTTCAGGCTGGACAAAGAGTTTCGGAAACGCCGGACGTAATCCAGAAGCAGATTGACGGATTGAACTTCAAACTCGGCCAGAAACTCCATCCCCTCCTCAAACCACTGTATTGAATCATTCTTGAATTTCATGAATCGGCAATCCACCATCAAACGTCACACGCTCGAAACCCGGATTTCGCTCCGGCTCAATCTTGACGGCAAAGGCCGGTCCAAGATCAAGACCGGCATTCCGTTTTTCGACCACATGCTCACCCTCTTTGCCAAGCACGCCACCGTGGACTTGGAACTGCGCTGCAACGGCGACCTGGAGGTGGACGCACATCATACGGTGGAAGATTGCGGTATTGCGCTCGGGCAGGCCTTTGCCGCCGCGCTGGGCGACAAACGCGGCATCCGCCGCTACGGCCACGGCTTCCATCCCCGGAACCCCTTTTCCGGCGAAGCTTTTGTGCCCATGGACGAATGTCTGGCGCGCTGCGTGGTGGACTTCAGCGGACGGCCGCACCTCGTCTGGCGCGGGCTGAACAAATTTTCCCAAAAGCAGATTCCCGCGGCGGAAAGAAACCAAGACGCCTCAAGCGCGTTTCGCTTCGGGCTGGCGCGCGAATTTTTCCAGGGATTTACCAACGAAGCGCGGTGCAATTTGCATCTGGAATTGCTATACGGCGACGAGCCGCACCACATTGTCGAGGGGTTGTTCAAGGCGTTTGCGCGCGCGGTGGACACCGCCCGCCAGCATGATCCGCGCATCGCCGGACAATTGCCCAGCACCAAGGGGAAACTTTAAACTCGATCGCGGGCCGAAAACATGCCATGGACCAGCTTCCTTTCACGATCGCGGGCTGACTTTCGCCAGGTACGAGGCAAGCTGTTCAAAGGTGCCGGACCAACCTTGCCGCATGAGGTCATGCGAGGAATCAAAAGTCTTGCTCTCCTCGTCCGTGGGGATGAGCGGGGACCATTCAATCGTGAGTTTCGTGTAGCCGCCTTCCCCGGAAAAAGTAGTGGTGGACAACATTTCCAACGGCCAAGTGGCAATGAATGGATGGCGCGTAAGCCCGCCATGCTCGTCCGAAAATGAATTCACCAGCACAATCTTCTCCGGCGGCGCTATTTCCCGATAAACGAATTTGCCCCACATCTCTTTCCCGTCCGGTGAACGCATGCAAAAGTGGAACACTCCCCCCGGGCGAAGCTCCATTTGAGCCACCGGTATGGTGACACCCTTGGGCCCGAACCACTGCATCAATCGCTCGGCTTCCGTCCACGCTTGCCAGACCCGTTGCCGCGGCGCGGTAAAAACTTGAGAGATGACAAAAGGCCGCGCCGCGGTTTGCTTGCTGGTGGTAGCCATGCCCAAGGCAACGCTTTCCATTCACTTTGCCCTTTCGCTTCGCTCCCACAAGGCGAACGCGTTGCCTTCCGTGTCTTGGCAAACGACGAAATAACCCATCTTGGGCACGGCGGTCTTGGCCACACAAATCTTGCCGCCCAGCTTTTCCACCTTCGCCGCCGCCTTGGCCACCGAGGGCACGATGACATAATTGGTGATACGCTGATCGGAATGTTGGCGGGGCATCAGCCCGCCATCGGGCGACGCATCCGGGCCACCGGTATCAATGTGAAAATACTCCCCTCCTGCGGGTAAAGGCATTCCGGAAATCGGCGCGATTTTCCAACCGAATAATTTGCCGTAAAACGTTTTGGCCCGGCCCAGGTCATCCGCCGGAATTTCAAACCATACGAGGCTGGACGCCGTCTTTTTCTTGGCTGCAGTCATAAACTCCTTTTGTTTGATCGTTGGACTTTATCCCAGCTTCCAAACGATGTCAAATGGAGGATTAATTTCGGCGGCTGTTATACCGTCTCTATTCGTCGCCGTTGGCGCCGCCGTTCTTCTTTTCCCAGGCTCGCCGCTGCTTTTCGGGCAGGTTTCGGTCCACAACGGCGTAATACGCCTTGTCGCCGAACTGGCGGTTGACAGCGTGTTCCAATTCGAGCGAAGGGGTGACGCCAAAGCGGCTGTGGGCTTCGATAAAAATCGAGCCGCCTTCCGGCCGCAGAAAGCACAGAAACAGCGGGCAGGACCCCGCATGGGCGGCCACCAAAGCTTGCGCTTTCAGCATGTCCTCCGGTTGGAGATGCGCCATCGGCAGGCGCAGATGAACCTGCTTGGTGTATTTTTTTGCGGCGTCCAGCAGCGGCATGATCTCCTGCGGGAAAATCTTGGGCTTGTCCTCGCCGGTGCTGACTTCGCCCACGACCAGAATGGCTTGGTTGACTTCGAGCAGCGGGCGGAACTTGTCATAGTCGTTCATCACCAGCAACTGCACCGAGCCATCCAGATCTTCGAGCGTGACCATCGAGTAGGGCTTGCCGGATTTCTTGGACACGCCATGGTTCACTGCGGCGATCATGCCGCCGAGGCGGGTCATGCCACGGTTGGGCACCTCGGTCAGCCGGGCGGTGGTGTGCAGCGAATATTTTTGCAGCAGCGGCGCCAGCGGCGTGAGCGGGTGGCCGGTGACATAGAAACCGAGCAGTTCCTTTTCATGCGCGAGCAGTTCATGCTGGGGCCACTCGGGCAGATTGCTGACCGCTTCGGGCATCGGCGCCGCTTTTTCCTCCAGCGCGCCGAAGAGCGAACTCTGCCCTTTTTGTTTGTCCGATAAAATGCTGGCCGCGCGCGCCAGCGTCCGCTCGATTTGGGCGGTCAGGGTGGCGCGCGTCTGGCCGAAGGCGTCGCAGGCGCCGGTTTTGATGAGGGCCTCGAGCGTCTTGCGGTTCACCGTGCGGCCATCCACGCGCTCGCACAGTTCCGCGAGCGATTTGAATCTGCCATATTCGTTGCGCGCCTTGAGGATGGATTCCACCGCGACCTCGCCCACGCCTTTGATCGCGGCCAGGCCGAAACGGATGCAGCGTTCCGGAGCGCGGGCGTCCCCGCCCGCAGCGGCCCGGTTCGTGGCGGCGGCGCCAGGTAGTCCGGGGACCGATCCGGCATTCGAAGCTGCTGCGCCCGGGACGGGCGCGCTCCGCAGCGCCGACTCGAAATACACGCCGCTTTCATTTACATCCGGGCCGAGCACCTCGATGCCCACCTCGCGCGACTCGGCAATGTACTCGCTCAACTTGTCTGTGGCCGCCATGTCGTTCGTCATCATGGCGCAGTAAAACTCCACCGGGAAGTTCGCCTTCAAGTACGCGGTTTGATAAGCCACGATGGCATAGGCGGCCGCGTGGGACTTATTGAAGCCGTAGCCGGCGAATTTTTCCAGCAAGTCAAAAATCTGGTTCGCCTTGGTCGCCGGAATCTCGTTGTGCTCTTTGCAGCCCTTGACGAAGGACTCGCGCTGCTTCTGCATTTCCTCGACCTTTTTCTTACCCATCGCGCGGCGCAGCAAATCCGCGCGGCCCAGTGAGTAGCCAGCCAGCAACTGCGTGGCCTGCATCACCTGTTCCTGGTAAATCAAAATGCCGTAGGTTTCCTTGGAAATGGACTCCAGCAGCGCATGTTCGTACTCGACTTTGATTTCACCGTGGCGCCGCTTGATAAACTCAGGAATCAGGTCCATCGGCCCCGGGCGATACAGGGCGACCAGCGCGGTGATGTGCTCCACGGAAGTGATCTGAAACTTCTTGCACAGGTCGCGCATCCCGCCAGATTCCAACTGGAACACACCGAGCGTTTCCGCGCGATTCAACAGATCGTAGGTCTTCTGGTCGTCCAACGGCAGGTGATCAATGTCAATTTCGACGCCTAGGGTGCGCTTGACCATTTTGCAGGTGTTGCGGATGACAGTCAGTGTTTTCAAGCCCAGAAAGTCCATTTTCAACAGGCCAAGTTCGCCGACGGGGCCCATGGCGTATTGCGTCACCAGCGTGCCGCTTTCGTCCAGCTTGAGCGGGAGCAAATTGACGAGCGGTTCCGGGCCGATGACCACGCCCGCCGCATGAACACTGGAGTTGCGCGCCAGGTCTTCCAGCACGAACGCGGTATCCATCAACTCGCGCGTCACTTCCTCAGTGTCGTAAGCCTCCTTGAGTTCGGGCACCTGCTTGAGGGCCTTGTGCAGATCCATCTTTAATTCGGCAGGCACCAATTTCGCCAGCCGGTCGCAATCGCCATAGCTCAACCCCATCACCCGCCCCACATCGCGCACCACGGATTTCGCACCCATCGTGCCGAAGGTGACGATCTGCGCCACGGCGTCGCGCCCGTATTTCTCGCGGACATATTCGATGACATCCGCCCGGCGGTCGTCGGCGAAATCAATGTCAATATCGGGCGGATTGACGCGCTCGGGATTAAGGAAGCGCTCGAACAACAGGCCGTAGCGGATGGGGTCCACGTTGGCGATTTCGAGCAGATAGGTCACCAGCGAACCAGCGGCGCTACCGCGCGCCACGCAGGAAATGCCCTTTTCGCGGCCGTGTCGGATGAAATCCGCAACGATCAGGAAATAGGAAATGAACCCGGTTTTTTCAATGACCGTCAGTTCCAACTGCAACCGGTCAATGACCACTTTGAGCGCGGCGGCCACGGCGGGATCATTTAAAGCCGGGCAGGCGTCCCGCCTGCCCGGCGAAGCGGCCTCGCTCGCGTCGTTGCTGTCATTCGCACCTTCGGCGCTGGGCAGGCGGGACGCCTGCCCTGCTTCATACGTCGGCAGCCGGCTCGGTTCATCAATGCCCGTGAGGATGAATTCCTTTTCCTCCGCTTTGGCGTGAATCGTATAGCGGCGGAACAACCCTTCCGCCAATTGCTTCCGCAAATAACCTTCCCGCGTGAAATGTTCCGGCGGATCGAACACCGGATAATGCAACTCGCCAAACTTGATTTCCACGTTGCATTTCTCCGCCACTTCCAGCGTGTTCTTGATCGCCTCCGGCGTCTCGGTGAACCGCGCCTTCATCTCCTCGGCGCTGCGCAGATAGAACTGTTCCGGCACGTAGCCCGCGCCCATGCGCTTGGGATTGCTCAACAGATCCTGGGTGCCAATGCACACCAGGCAATCATGCGCATGGGAATGGCTTTTTTCGATGTAATGGACGTCATTCGTGGCCACCAGTTTCAGGCCGAAATCCTTCGCGAACTGGATCAGTTGGCGGTTGACCTTAGCCTGCTCGGGAATGCCGTGGTTTTGCAGCTCCAGGAAATAGTTTTCCGCGCCGAGCGTCTGCTTGAACCAGTCCACGCTGTCGCGCGCCTTGGCGACTTGATCTTTCATGATCAAATCGGGGACTTCGCTGGCCAGACAGCCGGACATCGCAATCAGCCCCTCGTGATGCTGCGCCAGGATTTCCTTGTCGATGCGCGGCTTGTAATAATAGCCCTTCACGTGCGCATCGGTAACGAGCCGTACGAGGTTCTTGTAGCCGGTTTCATTCTTGGCCAGCAGCCCAAGATGATGATACACGTCGCGCGTGCTGCTGCCCTGCTTCTTTTCCAGCCGCGAGCCAGGCGCCACGTACACCTCGCAGCCAATGATGGGCTTGATGCCTTTGGCGCGCGCAGCCTGATAAAACTCAATCGCGCCGTGCATCGCGCCGTGGTCGGTGATGGCCATCGCCGGGAATTTCAACTCATGAGCCTTCTCCACGAGCTTGTCCATACGGCAGGCGCCATCGAGCAGGGAATACTCGGTGTGCAAATGCAAATGGACAAATTCGGCGTGCGACATGGAGGGAATTTAACTTTTTTGAACCCAGACACCAAGCCACAAAGTTCAGGCAAAAATCACCCAAATTGCATGGGCGAGGAAAAGCGGCGGTGAACGCGCCGCACTCCATACGCTTCGCGAAATTTGAGGCCGCATGCCAGTCGCGCCAGCGGCTGGACTGCGGTGGCTTCAGCACCGCTTTCGAGCGGGCCAACATTTTCCCGAGCTCGGGGAGGCACCGTGCGCGCGAAAGCGGCGGTGAACGCGCCGCACTCCAGACGCTTCGCGAAGTTCGAGGCGGTCTGACAGTCTCGCCAGCGGCTAGGCGGTGGCTTCAGCACCGCGGTATTGGGGCCTCGTTGCACGTGTTTATCAAAGACTCCTCAGCCTAATGAATCCATCTGGTTTTGCGTGTGCTCCAGCTTGGCTTGCCAGTCCGCCAAGCGCTGCTTGTGCTCGAGGAGCACGGCTGGCGGAACTTTTTGCGCGAAATTCGGATTGGCCAGCTTCTGCTCCACCTTGGCGATTTCCGCTTTGATCCTTTCCAATTCTTTCGCCAACCGGATTTTTTCCGCCGCCGGATCAATGTGGCCTTCCAACGGCAGGAATAATTCGCCCAGCTTGGACTGCACCACGGGCGTGCCTTTGGTGGGCTGATACGCGGCGGTCACTTCCAACGCCTCGGCATTGAGCAGCAGCTTGATGACTTCCGCATCATGAGTCGTAAGATGCTGCGCGGGCTTGAACACGTACTTCACCTTTTTCGCGGCCTGAATGTTCCCGGCGCGACGCAGGTTGCGGCCCTGCGTGATCAGCTCGTATTTCGCATCCGTCATTTCGAGGTAGCAATCATCCAGGCCGTAGTGGCCTTTGAAATCATCGTCCAGCGGCAGGGGCCAAGGCGCGTTCATGATGGTCTGGCCGCCCTGATTCTCCGGCATGTCCGTGGCATAGCCCATGCCATGCCAGAGTTCCTCCGTGATGAACGGCAGGAACGGATGAAACAGCCGCAGCGTGTGACTGAGCACGAAGTCAATGACGGCCAGCGTGTTGGCCTTTTGGGCCATTGACTCGGTGGAAGGCGTTGCAGCGGTCGCCGCTTCAACGGTTTCACCCTTCAACGTTTCACCGGGCCGCAGGGTCGCTTTGCTCGCCTCGACATACCAGTCGCAATACTCGTTCCAGAAAAAGCGGTAGAGCGCAGCCGTAGCCTCGCTGAACTTGTATTCGTTCAGCGCAATCGTCACTTCGCGGATGGCGGCGTCCAATTTGAGCAAAACCCATTTGTCATCGGTGGTGAGCAGGGTGCGTTCGATTTCCGCCTGCACCTCACCGCCGTGCATTTGGCGGAACCGGCAGGCGTTCCAGAGCTTGTTGCAGAAATTGCGACCCAGCTCCACGTCCTTTTCGTCAAACAACACGTCCTGGCCAAGCGGCGCGCTGCGCATGGTGCCGAAACGGAGGGCATCCGCTCCATATTGGGCGATGAGCGCGAGCGGGTCGGGCGAATTGCCCAGCGTCTTGGACATCTTGCGGCCCTGTTTGTCGCGGATGATGCCGGTGAAATACACATTCTGGAACGGCAAATCGCCCATGAATTCGTACCCCGCCATGATCATGCGCGCCACCCAGAAGAAAATGATGTCCGGTCCGGTGACCAGATCGGTGGTCGGATAAAACTTCTTCAATGTCTCCGTCTGTTCCGGCCAGCCCATCGTGGCAAACGGCCAGAGCCAGGAACTGAACCAGGTGTCGAGCACGTCGGGGTCTTGGGTGAAGCCGTTTTGTTGAAGACCGACTCCGATATTCTCATTCACCTGCGCAACCTGAATTACAACCTTAATTCCATTTAGGCCGTGATTGAAGTCAGTGACAGTCGCATTCAGTAATGCACCCGTTTCAGCATTTACAATGCGAATTGATTCTTCACGACCTTTGCCTTCGAGCAGATCTTCGAGAGTCTCTTGGAGTATTTGGTCGAGAACATGAAAAACTTCCGTGGTTTTTGTGCCTTGGCAAGTAATACTCCACACCGGAATCCGATGCCCCCACCAAAGCTGGCGACTGATGCACCAGTCCTGAATGTTCGCCAGCCAGTGGTCGTAAACCTTCGCCCACCGCTGTGGATGAAACTGCATTTTGCCGGAGCGCCGAGCATCTGCTCGGCCAGTCTCTACAGGTGCGTTCTTGCCGAGCGGATGCTCGGCGCTCCGTTCCCCCTGCTCCACGCACGCCTTGGATTGCGCCACCGCCGGATATTTCAAAAACCATTGCTCGCTCAAGCGCGGTTCGATGGGCACGTCCGCGCGCTGGCTGAACCCGACGTTGTTCTCGTACGGTTCCTCCTTCACGAGCGCGCCGAGTTCTTTCAATCGCTCCACCGCAACATCGCGCGCCTCGAAACGATCCAAGCCCGCCAGGCTTTCGCCGGCCAGTTCGTTCATGGTGCCGTTCGGATTCATGATGTCCACCACCGGCAGCTTGTGGCGCTGGCCGATTTCGAAGTCCGCCTTGTCGTGCGCCGGCGTGACCTTGAGCACGCCGGTACCGAATTCAAAATCCACGTGTTCGTCGCCGATAATAGGAATGAGTTTCTGCTCGCGCGGCAGTTGAATAGGCAAGGGCCGCAAGATGTGCTTGCCGATGAGGTGCGCGTAACGAGTGTCTTTGGGGTTCACCGCCACGGCGGTGTCGCCGGAAATTGTCTCCGGGCGCGTCGTGGCAATCGTCAGCCAAGTGTTCGGATCTTCCGCCACCTGCACCTTGAAATGATACATGAAGCCCTTCTGCGGCTTCATTTCCACCTCCTCGTCGGAGAGCGCGGTCTGCGACACGGGACACCAATTTACCATGCGTTTGCCGCGATAAATCAGGCCCTTTTTGTATAGCTCGACGAAGACCTTTTGCACGCAGCGCGAATACTCCGGGTCCATCGTGAACCGTTCGCGCGTCCAATCGCACGAGCAGCCGAGTTTCTTGAGCTGGCTGATGATGATGTTGCCGTGCTTTTCCTTCCACGCCCACACGCGCTTCAGGAATTCCTCGCGACCCAGGTCATGCTTGGTTTTGCGCTCCTCCTTCTTCAGCGCCTTTTCCACCTGCACCTGCGTCGCGATACCCGCGTGGTCGGTGCCGGGCAGCCAGAGGACCTCCTTGCCGTCCATGCGCGCCTTGCGGCTCAGGATGTCCTGGATGGTGTTGTTGAGCACGTGGCCCATGTGCAACATGCCGGTGACATTCGGCGGCGGGATGACGATGGAATAGGCGGGGCGGCGGTCGCTCACGCGGGCGGGATCAGCGGTGAAACAACCGTGCTGCTGCCAGAAGTCATACCACTTGTCCTCGACGGACTGTGGTTCGTAGGCTTTGGGAATTTCGTTCATGGAAATTGGTCAGGGATGATTTCAAATTCGCCAAATTGGCGGAAATGGTGGTCGAACGCCAGCGCTTGTTTGAGTTTCAACCGGCGCATGACGGCGAAGGAAAGAGTGTCACAGAGCGAATATGTCTTATCCCGATGAGTTTGCAAAAGTTCCAGTGCTGCGGCTTGGTCCTGATGCGAAACCGCTTCTACGCCGACAATCGGATTGCCAAAAAGATCCTTCAAAATTTGTTCGCGCTTGGCCCGTTCACGCGCAAAATAAGCATGAATTTCGCAGACCACCGGCAAGGTGGTCACAAAATGACTGCGCTGCCGGAAAAGCTCGCTCATTACCTGGCGGGCGAGCCTGTGGCTGGGTTCATGCTCATCGCGATAGGCGATCCAGTAAGAAGCGTCGATAAACAGTGAATTCATCGCGTTTCATCCATTTGCTTGATCTCCTGGTCGTAAGCGTCGGCACTGGTGCGGTTTGAGTAGTAATCTTCGGGCAACGGTGGAGCTTCCACATATTTTCCTTTGACTTTGATCCACTTCTTCGGGCAGCCGTAAATGTAATGGTCGTGGTTAATCGCTCCGTCTTCGTGACCTTTCCAGTTTGGATCATGCGCAGACGGCTCCAATATCGGATTGTTGGTCCAGGCATCGTCGGGGATTTCCATCTTCTCGTCAATAAGTCCCCGGATCACCGCCGCCATCGGCTGGTCGCGCCGCACGGCCTCGCTTTGCACGAATTCATACTCGCGCCGGTTCAAATAGATTTGCGTGCGAACCATTGACGTGGCTTCGGTTCCATAGATAACCGTCGCATCCTTCAGCGCCGACACCGGCTGATCAGCCGGCGTTAACTCAACAGGTTTTCGTCTTTTCATGCGCTATTGAAAAAATGACGGTTTGATAGTGTGAAGTTTGTGTTGACGTATATACATCACGATG
>Ga0364874_10821_pt1 | contig 12804 bp, 7 predicted proteins | sample ExccelAu500001D4_2_FD_206922 | JGI IMG/M metagenome (GOLD analysis project Ga0364874, IMG submission 206922) | Enriched cells from Trout Bog Lake Hypolimnion, Wisconsin, USA - BchlTB.Aug07.5000.01.D4 | ecosystem: Environmental > Aquatic > Freshwater > Lake > Hypolimnion/Profundal zone | place: USA... | reverse complement strand
TCCCGGGTTATATCAAAGTGACGGTCAGGGTAATTTAATTTCCGGAGGTTACAGCAATACAGGAACGCAAGGCATGGTAGCAAAAGCTGCACCTGACCACACTCAACCTTTAAATACTTCAACAGACGGGAATGGCTTTTACTTTTTTGTATTGGAGAAAAATGCAAACTCACAATTGTACGGTGGTTTTTTTGGAGACAGACAAATGACTCAGAATGGTTCATTCCAGGGTGACTATAATGGTGTGCATGTGGATGGTGGTACAAGCCGCTTTGATGCTAACGGAACTGTTTACCAATCTATTTGTGCCTGTGGACCGGATCCTAATATGTCAACCAAGAATGTTCCATACCCAAATAATGGAGCATATCAAAGTGTACAGAATAACAATAATGTTGGTGGTTTCAGTTGTAATTTATTTGCATTAAAAATTGCCTTCAATTTGTCAGGAGTTAATACAAGTATAGTAGCAGCCATAAATGGAAGATTCGACACAGTTGGTTGTGTACCGATAAACATTATTTTTACGGATACGATTGCGAAGGGTAAAACATATATTTGGATATATGGAGATGGAACAGTTGATACAACGACAGTTCCAACTTCTTCTCATCTTTATAATAATGTTGGTAAGTATAGAGTAAAATTAATTTCTATTGATTCTTCAACCTGCAATATTTCAGATTCAGTTTTTGCTAACATAAAAGTTGGAAACAATATAATTACACCCAATTTTGGTTCAGTTAAATTGGGAGGCTGCCAAAGTTTTACGTATCAATTTACCAATACTACAACGGCGATTAAACCCGTATACCAGGATACAAGTTTTGTCTGGAATTTTGGAGATGGATCGGCACCTGATACAACTGGGTATGCTTCAATCACCCATACGTTTCCAACCTTTGGAACATATTTTGTTACAATGAAAGTTATCGATACAGCATTTTGTAATGAGCCTGATTCTATTACATTTGCCATTCGTATCAGTAATAATGTAAAAGCCGGATTTACGACTTTCGCACAGGGTTGCGTACCCTATACGGCTACTTTTAAAAACACATCAATCGGTGGTACTAATTTTAACTGGAGTTTTGGAGACGGAGGAACAGACACTGCTTATAGTCCGACGCACACTTTCACCTCTGTCGGGACGTATAATGTGCAACTTATTTCAACAGATCTATCTACCTGTAATAAGCATGATACATTTACTTACAAAATCAATGTAGTAGGAATTCCGACAGCAGATTTTTCTTATTCACCCATACCTGCAAAAAAAAATACACCTACTCAATTCATCAACCAATCAACCAATGCGGTAAGTTATATTTGGGATTTTGGGGATGGTTCATCATCTACTTTGTCGAATCCAATACATCAGTATAATAAGACCGATACATTTACAGTTTGTCTGCAAGCAATCAATGCTGCCGGTTGCATTGATTCTGTATGTAAACCAGTACCTGCAATTGTTCAGCCATTGCTAGATATTCCGAATGCCTTTACGCCCGGAAAGAATGGAATTGACGCAATTATAAAAGTAGTCGGATTTGGCATTAGTAAAATGGATTGGAAAATTTACAACCGATGGGGTCAACTTGTTTTTGAATCTACTGATCCAAACATTGGCTGGGATGGAACCTTCCACGGGCAACTTCAACCAATGGATGTTTATACTTACACATTGGATGCCGAATTTATAAACAATAAACCTGTGCACAAAACCGGGGACATTACATTGATTAAATAGTTTTTTTTACACAAATAGTTTGTTTCATACAAAGCTACAATGGATACAAAGCAACAAAGAAAGTTTCTTGTAATTTTTTTTGTGCATTGTTGATTCGTTTTCATTTATTTTCTTCGTGCTCTTCGTATCCTCTGTTGCTTTGTGTGAAATAAAAAACAAAATTATTTCATCACACCACAATTTTACACGAGTTTTACATACTGATTCATACATAATTCGCTTGCCAGTAACCTTAATTTATTCCTTTTTGAAATGAGCCACTATGAGAAATATTTTCCTGTTTTTTATCTTAATTTTTTGTACAACCATGAGTAAAGCACAAAGCAACATTCAGTACAAGGAAGTTGGAAGAAGTATTGTCTTCACGAATGCGAGTGGTGAAAAATTAAGATTGACACCTTATGGCAATCAGATTATAAGAGTTCAGAAAGTTAGAAAGAATGAAGATTTTTTTTCGGACAATCAATACGAAATGGTTGAAACGCATCAGTGGCCCGGTAAATTCAATGTTGAAGATCAACTAAATTCTTTTTCAATTTCTACTGAAGAAAAAAAATCAATTGTTGTACAAGTAAGCAAAACAACGCTGCAACTTTCTTTTTGGGCAGATAAAAACTCGGCACCTTTTTTAAGCGATCAGGAAGGAATTCGTTGGAATGGCGACACTATCAGCACTTCATTTGTTCATGACCCGAACGAACATTTTACAGGCATGGGTCATGGCTATTATGGCAGAGAAGAAAGCATTGATTTAAAAGATAAAATTGTTTTAAGAAATTACGGAACTCAACACGGGCAGCAGGCTCCGTTGATTGTGCCTTTTTATTTATCCAGCAAAGGATATGGTGTTTTTCTAAACAGCACATTTACCAATCAATTTAATTTTGGTAAAAATGGTTTATACAATTTCTCAATTCAGGGAGATGGGCGAATGGATTATTTCGTATTGCTTGGTCCGGATTTTTCTACCATGCTGAATCTTTACACACAACTAACCGGAAGGCCTCGTTTGCCTTTGAAAGCATTTTTTGGATTGGGACTTTCTGATAAAGTAAATGATGAACATTCCTCAGATCCTTCTGACGAAAATTGGTGGAAACGAAAAATTACGGAACATCGGAATGCAGGTTTTCCGTTGGATCATATTATTAACGACAATCGCTGGAGAGCGGGTGGTGGACAGCGTTGTGTCTCTTATTTTGCGTGGGACTCTACAAGATATCCGAATCCGAAGGAATATGCAGATTGGGTAAAAAAGAACGGACTCATCTTAACGATAGATTTCAATCGTTGTATCGCTGAAAAAAGCGAAGGATGGAAACCTTCCTATAACATAAAAGATAATAAGGGAATTGATTTTAATTTAAGTGCGCCTGATTTTACAAAAAAAGAAGTTAGAGAGTGGTTTTGGACATTGATGTGGAAAAAATCCTTAGACCCTGCAATTGGTTATCCCGGTGATGCATTGTGGATTGATGAATTCGATGAATTCGGAGAGGCTCCGGATACGATGAGATTTGATAATGGCACAACCTGGAAAGAAATGAAAAATTACTGGTTTTTTCTGATTTCAAAATCATTGGTGCAGGAAGGATGGGATCCATATTTTCATGGTACAAAAAGACCCTTTGTTTGGGTACGTGGAATGACTGCCGGTGCTCAACGATATGCAACGCTTTGGAGTGGTGATATTCAGTCAACTTATGAAGATATGAAAACACAGGTGCGGAGTTTGCAATTGGCAGGATTATCGGGCTTCCCTTTTTGGGGGCATGATGCAGGTGGATTTCAAAAATCAGGTTCAAATGATAATCCGAACGATTTGTTGTATCGTCAATGGTCAATGGCATTTGGTAGTTTTACAACTTTTTGGAAACCGCACGGTGTTGGACAATCAAGATGGCCGTTGGATCGTTCGTTGGTTGTACAAGAGGATGCAAAAAAATATTGCGATTTGCGGTATAGGATGATGCCATACATTTATACCTATGCACATCAGGCTAATGAAACCGGCATGCCGGTTGCCCGTGCAATGGTGATTGATTATCCAAAAGATTCTATTGCCTGGAAATCTGATCTGCAATATTTATGGGGAAAAGAATTGTTGGTTGCGCCCAATTGTTCTGATTCAGACAATGTTGCTGTTTGGTTGCCAAAGGGTGATTGGTACGACTTCTGGAATGATGATAAAATTGTTGGTGATAAAATAATCAGTTATCCTGCGCCCACCGGCAAACTTCCTTTGTTTGTAAAAGCCGGTTCCATCATACCGATGGCAAATTTCGCATTGAGTACAGCGATGATACAATCAGACAGTCTGACGATACATCTATATCCCGGGAAAGATGCAACTTTTACATTGTATGAAGATGATGGAATTTCTGAAGCATATAAATTGAAGAACGAAAAGAGAACAACTGTAATTAAATTTAATCAATCAGCATTTTCTTTAAATATCGCTGCCGCAAATGGCGATTATAAAAATGCGCCCAACGAACGGGCATACAAAATTATCATTCATGGAATTTCAAAACCCTTGAATTTTGAAGTAAATGGTGTTTCAATAAAAACAAATCTTTCTTCGGAAAAAAATATTGAATCAAAAGAATCTGCCTATTGGGATTCGGTGAATAAATTGATTACGATTTATATTCCAAAAACGGCGGTTACTAAAGATGTTTTGGTGAGAAGGGAAATGTAAGTGAGGATGGGTGTCTAGCTTCGTGGCACACGAACCACGACAGAGAAAAAAAATATTATCTTTACAGCAGAAATTATAAATTGACTAAATGCAAATATTTTATTTCGATACTTCTGTTTTTGGTGGTGTGTTTGACAAGGAATTTGACGAAGCGACCCTGCAACTTTTTGAAAGAGTTAAATTAGGTCAAGTTATTTGTGTGTTTTCAGACCTGACAGAAACTGAATTGTTGAAAGCTCCCGAAAATGTTAAAGAGCACTTTAAGAATTTGCCGAAACAGAATATTGAAAAGGTTATTGTAACAGATGAAATATTAAAACTTGCATCTAAATATGTAGCAGAAAAAGTAGTAGGGCAAACTAGTTTTGACGATTGCATCCACATTGCAACAGCGACAATTTACAAGGCTGACATTTTAGTAAGTTGGAATTTTAAACACATCGTAAATGTTTATAGAATTCGTGGATACAATTCAATCAACATTCGTTCAAATTATCAATCATTAGAAATACGTTCACCAAAAGAAATTTTAGAATATGAAGACTAAAATTAAAAAACCGGTACAAGAGAAAGAGTTCGACACAGTCAAAACTTTTAGAGCCATCAAGGACAAAATTTCTTTAGATATGGCAAATATGAACTTTGAGCAAATCAAGGATTATTTGAAAACGAATAGTGCGAAACTCTACACTAAATAACATCGCAGGCAACATTGGCCTTTTACAATTTTGTCACGGCGGGGTTTTTGCACAAATACACTTTGAATTATAAAATTATAACTGCAAAACCCCGACGAGTAAAAATCCTCAAATAATTCTTCGACTTTAATGATTTACAGAAAATAAAAAAAATATCGTTAGCAGTATTTAGATTTGTGGAGTCACTGTTTTGTTTGGATAGATAATTTATTCGTCGGGGTTTCGCAGTTAGATTCCGAAATTTTGTAGAGCTTTAAGGCGAAAACCCCGCCGGGACAAATGGAGTCTATGTTTTGCTGTACCCCAATTGGCGCAAAGTTGTAACGATTTTTTTTCAAAATTAAAACTGTATTGGCAAGCATGAGGCGTTGGATTGTGAGGATGCTGCTTGTGCCAAGTAGAAGATCTACAAAGTAATCTTCCCAAACCTATAAGGTTTTTAAAACCTTATAGGTTTTACCAAACTGTTGATTAAGTTTTTTGCAAATCAATCTTCAACTAATACTGAGTTGCAAACTCAGTATAGCTAATAAACATTTTATCATTATTGAGCGATGATGGAAGTAGACTACGGACAGAGGGGTGGCACACGAACAACAAAAGATACCCAATAAACTTTTCCTTGATCTATATAAATGAAACCTTGACAGATTTAAAGTCATTTCCTTCCTTTATAAACTAAAACATGACCTATATAAAGTTTACCTTGACAGATATAAAGTCATTTTATTCCTTTATAAACTAAAACATGACTTATATAAAGTTTACCTTGACTTATATAAAGTCATTTTCGCCATTTATAAACTAAAAAATGGCTTATACAAGGTTCACATTGATGTATATAAATGACAACATTGCAGTTACAGAGACTCAAGTCAGAGAGAATCTTCCATTCTAGTGAGTTATCGTCAGCTTTGCATTGGCATTCACCGTAACTGTAGAGCCGGGACTAGCCAGCAGACTTCTGCAAATTGCGTTGGTACTAATAAGAACGGTTGCATTGTTGATGATAACATCTGTATTGGCATCCGGCACTACGCCGCAGCTCCAGTTTGAAGCCGTTTCCCAGTGTTGGTCTGTTGCTCCGGTATATGTATTGCCTATTTTAAAAGTAGAAATATAGCTGGCTGATCCGCCAACGATACATTGATATTGGTATCCATATAAGCCGGATGGAATATTCCTGATAGACAAAGTATCACTATTTACGCCTGAATAAATGGAATCAGATACCAGATTGGTAAATCCACCCAAACCGGTATTCACCTGCCATTGATAATTGGGACCGGTTAGATTTGAGATCAGGGAAGTATCGCCGCCGACACAAATACTATTATCTGACCCGACATTGTTTTTTACAATGCTAAAACTATTGTTCATAAATCCGATGATATCCGATTTGCCATCACCATCAATATCGGCAATGATTGGGATAGAAATATTGGTAGTGTTGTTGATGTTTACTGCTGAAAAACTAATGGCATTTGCACTGCTCGTATTCTGTAAAAATAACCCGGAGCCTAACAAATATTGTCCAAGAAATATATCCGGCAAATTATCTCCATTCAGATTGCCCACCGAAACATTATCCGGATATTCCATGCAATTTATATTTTTCAAAGAAGATGTACCCAGTAAGATTGAATCGTTTTGGTTTTGCAAAACAGTCATTTGTGTACCCACATTATCAATGTTGTTGATTACATTTTGCTGATAAATACCTGTATTTGAAAAAGCCAGATCGGGAATAGAATCTCCATGAAAATTACCTGCTGCTACACCACGGTATTCACCCGGTATGCCATATTTTATTTCAGGCGCAAATGATATTGCAAATGGCGTAGATGTATTTTTAAATATTGAAAGAGCCGAAGTCCCTGTAGGGAAACCGGTTGAATACAGAATGCCTTTGTTTGAAATAATCACATCCGGCCTGCCATCTCCATCTAAATCAGATACACAAAATGAGCTTGGATTCTCCAGCGTATTCACCGTTTTATAAGTGACATATACGGGTGGTGCAAATGAAAATGATCCACCTACGCCCGTGTTTTTCAAAATAGTAACTCCCGTTGAGTTCATCAGCAATAAGTCCATTTTCCCATCCAAATCCATATCACCTAATGCGGATTTGGTAACCGGATTTGCCAGATTTAGAGCGATTGCCTGTTGGAAAGATATATTTCCAACAGTGCTCGAATTATTTAAAATTGTGACGGTACTGCCTGAAATGCATATAATATCAAGCTTTCCGTCTCCATTGATATCGCCAACATCAGCCCGGCTATTGAGTACGGGAATATCAATCTCTGGTGCAAGTAAGATAGAATCGGTTGTACTGATATTTCTGAAAATTGCAACTGTGTCAACTTTGGTTACAATAATATCGGGTTTGCCATCCCCATCCAAATCTCCATACGTTACCGCATAGCAAGTACTGCTTAAAGGGAAATTCATTCTTGTAGGGAAACTGTTTGCATTTATATTTCCTCCGGGAAAAGTAACAATAAACGGGATTCTTGAAGCAGCCATTAAATTGTTGTTGGTAGTAACAGTGATGGGTTGATAGCTTGCACAAGCAGGTACAACCACTTTAAGTGTATCTGCGCTTGTGTAAGAAACAACTGCTTTTACTGCGCCGAAAATTACCATATTGTTTCCGGCAGTTGGACTAAAATTATTTCCGATGATTGTTACGGTAGAACCAATTGGTCCGGATGTTGGGTAAAATGAATGAATCGAAGGTGCAGATATAACCCTGAATCCAACAGCAGAAATTGTACCTGATGGTGTTAAAACGGTAATGCTTCCGTTGTTAGTTGAATCTACTATTGCTGTAATTGTAGAATCGTTGACAATGGTAAAAGAATGTGCTGCTATTGAACCAATCTTTACGGATGTGGCACCGGTAAAATAATTTCCTGAAATTGTAATTGTCCCACCAATTGTTTGAGATGTAGGCGCAAAATATTTAATGATCGGCGGGGGTGGGATATAAGTAAATCCTGTATCGTTTCCTGTGCCACCTGTTGTAGTTACAGAAACAGAACCCGAATTGCCTGTACCAACGATGGCTGTAATGGTATTTGCAGAAACAACCGTAAAAGAACTTGCTGCCAGTCCACCAAAACTCACTGCGCTTGCTCCACTAAAATTTGTTCCGGTGATGGTTATCAGTCCACCCGTTACGCTGGATGTTGGAGTAAATGATGCAATAGCCGGTGGCGGTGGTATGTAAATAAATCCGCTTAATATCGCCGATCCTCCGGGTGTTGTTACAGATATATTTCCGGAAGTACCAATGCCAACAACTGCCTTGATACTTGTATTTGAAACCACTCGAAAAAAACTTGCCGGTGTTCCGCCGAAACTAACAGCCGTGGCAGCAGAGAAATTATTCCCGGTGATCGTAACTGTATCTCCTGTTAGTTGATTATTTGGAGTAAATGATGTTATAATCGGTTGTGCAATATAAAATCCATTGGTTGTTGCTGTGCCTCCCAATGTTGTTACAGATATTGCGCCGGATAAACTATTTGCACGAACAATCACAGTGATGGTTGTATTAGAAACAACTGTAAATAAACTATCAGGAATGCCACCAAGTTTGACAGAAGAAGCTCCATTAAAATTTGTTCCTGTAATTGTAATGGTTCCACCGATATATTGCGAATCAGGTGTAAAAGAAGTAATTGTCGGGGCTGCAATACTGAATCCGCCAAGTGTTCCGGTACCGCCCAATGTTGTGATGGAAACAGATCCTGCTGCGCCTGCCGAACCAACAACAGCCGAAATCACTGTGTCAGAAATTATCGTGAAAGATGCTGCTGCAATTCCTCCAAATTTTACAGCACTTGCTCCGTTAAAATGTGAACCGTTGCAAATTACGGTTCCTCCAATATATTGAGCTGCTGGTGTAAATGAATTGATGATGGGTTGAGCAATTGTAAAACCGGATATAGATGCAGTTCCTCCCGGTGTGGTAACTGAAATTGTACCTGATGCTCCGGTTGAATTTACAACTGCAGAAATACTGGTATTAGAAATGATCGTAAATGAAGACGCTGCAATTCCACCAAATTTTACAGATGTTGTACCATTTAAATTATTTCCTGTAATGATTACAGCATTGCCAGTAGATTGGGCTGTAGGACTAAAAGAAGAAATCGTAGGAGCCAAAATACTGAAGCCTCTCATAAATGCCGTTCCGCCAAATGTAGTTACAAAAACAGTATCAGAACTTATTGCTGTGCCAACTACCGCTGTTATTACAGTGTCCGAAACTACCGTAAATGAACTAGCCGGAGTACTACCCAATTTTACAGAACTTGCTCCGCTGAAATGAATTCCTTTAATAGTAACTGTACCGCCAACATATTGCGATGTTGGAGAAAAAGATGTGATTGTTGGTGGCAACGGACTTACATAAATGAATCCGGAAATAGTTCCGGTAACACCAAAAGAATTTGTAACTGAAACATTTCCCGAAGCGCCATTCCCGACAATGGCTTTAATTGTATTTTCTGAAACAGAAATAACCTGACTGGCTGCCACACCACCAAAACTTACCGTTGAAACTACACTGTTAGTATATAAATATTTTCCTGTGATTGTTACTGTATCACCAGTTTTGGCAGTAGCAGGAGAAATTGAATTGATAATGGGTGTAGCATTAAATGTCAAACCGGTTACAGGAACCATATTGATCATGCAATTCCCAATTGTACTCATTTGAATATTATAATTACTACTGATTCCCTGACATCCATTCGAAATTAAAAATTTAACCTGATTGAAGGAACTGTAAATCATTGAACTTGAGAATGAGCCACAAGTAGAATTTGTAAGTTGATATAATCCTGATGAACCACCACCAGTCGAAGAAATATTCACAACAAGTGTGTCTCCGGGTCCAACTGAGGAAGGACTAATGGAGCTTATTATTGGAATTACTGAAACTGCAAAATAAATATTACTCGTGCCTTTTGGAGTGGTTACCGTTATATTATAAATTGGTCCCGGATTAATGTAGGTACTTAATATTACACTAATGAATGAAGATCCGTTTACGGCAAATGAAGATACCGTTCCTGCGAAGCCTGATATAGTAACGGACGTTGCTCCCGTAAAATTTCCTCCTTGTATCTGCAAATTTGTTGAACCTGCAAATGCACTTACACAAGAGATATAAGGGGTTTGTGCAATACATGCAAATCCTGTAAATAAAAATATCAACAGGTAAAATGTATATCTTTTAAGCAAAAGAGAAAGGTTAGAGGTTTGTTTCAAAAATTAATATCCAATTCGCAACGTCAACAATGAAGATCAATCAAAGACCATTCTGTAGAAAACAAAATAACAAAACAGGATAGGATTGTGCAATTAATATTATCTGGATATAAAAAATACTCTTTAAGAAAATATTTCCTAAAGAGTATTGTGTTTAGAATCAAGTGAATAAATTTAAATTAGATCAAATTTTATATAAAAATATATTACTCTTTTGCAATAGCAAGATGGCTCCAAAAACCTTCTAGCGTGGTTCGTGTCCTCGAACAACGGCGAAGTTGTATTGTTTAAATTTCAGTATAAAACTATTCTGTTTTTGTTTCGATGTGTTGAAGGATTTGTAAGATCAGTTCATTTTGATTTTCTAGATGCATCAGGATTGTTTCAATTTCAATCTCTGCCTTTGTATTGATTTCGTAATCCGCTTCGGCACGAATTTCGGCATGTTGGGATAAAAGATTCTGACCGATCATTATCAATGGCATTAAAAATATCTGAATCATATTAGATAAAAAAAGCCAGAGCACAAATGCCGGATATGGATCAAAACGAGCAGAAACAGGAGCTAGCGTATTCCAGGATAACCACAAAATGGTCCATAAAAAAATGATGATAAAAAATCCCATGGTTCCAACATTTTCTGTAATCCACATGGCTATTTTATCAAGACGGGATAGTTTCTCTTTATGTGTAATGTTTGCATTTCGGACAGGTTTAATGATGTTTTTTATTTCCTGTAAAGACTTTGGTAAATGATGTCCCATTGTATAATATAATTTTGTGAATAAGAATGCTAAAAAAGGGCTACAAAAGATGGACTTCCCTTCGAACAAAATTATACCAGTTTATTTGTTTCTGATTTTTATTTTTCAAAAAAATGGAGAGAAAAAAATGATACACTGATCGAAAAATTTGGATAGGTGATAATGAATTTCTCTGAAAAATTTTATCAAGAACATTAGTAGAGACAGAAATCTTTCGGCATTGTATTTTTTAAAATCTCATTTTCCAGTTCGTATCGCTATCCTGTGCAAAACTTAATACGGCTTGTATTTTGATCAATTTATGTTGTTCATCAACGGTATAGTGGGCAGCGTAAGGAAATTTCTTTACTACCGCAAAGCGAACCTCATCATATCGGAAAGACCTTGTAAGTGGAGATTGCTTAATAATGGTAATTTCCTTCAACAAGTTTTGCTTAAATCGTTCTCCCAATCCGGAGCTTGCATCATTGTACCACTCAACAATACGTTTAATCTCCTGCAATGATTCCGGCGAATAGGCAACTTTAAAACGGGGCATTAAAATTGTTTTATCATTTTTAAAGCCTGTTTTTCATCTACCAGCAAATCAGGTAGTTTGTTGTATTTTTTGATACGTTTGCGTACTTCCTGCTTTTGCCATTCAGGAATATTGTTTGGGTCATCCTGTTCCAATGCTTCCATAAGCTGTTGTTTTTCTTTTTTTGGAAGCGTTTTAATTAAATCAACTAGTTGGTTGAATTGTAAAGGAAGGTAAATATTGTTGGTTGTTGACATGATCTAAAGTTTAATAGAGAATACTTTTTTACTGGTATAGTTACGAATAAGATATCCGGAAAACTGACAAAGAATTTTTAGTTTCAACTTTGGTGAACTCTTTTCTTCAAGTGCTTCTTGTCTAACCCCTTTATTTTTTCCGGCATCTAATTCGAGAATAAAACTAATATGAATCGTATTAAACAGTTTTGTAGCTGTTTAAGCAAATTTACGGATTGATTATGTTTCATGCAAATTATAAAGGGCCTATAAAACATGATACGCTGTTCGAAAGTTTTGGATAGTTGATATTAAACATCCAATTTTACATTCCTTATCCAATCATTAAATAACTGCGCTATGTTAAGTTTTTGCCTGTTGAGAAAATGGTATTTTCTATTAATCCTTTCAATCAATTTTATGAGTTTTAAAAATCTTCATTGTCAATCAATGAATGAACCGGTTCGGGTTGGTATCATCGGACTCACACACAATCATGTTCAGGGACTTTTAGGTAGAAAAGATTTGGGCGATATAAAAATTGTCGGAATCGTAGAAACCAATCAGGAGTTGGCAGAACGATATTCCAAAAAATTTGGTTTCCCGATGAATATTGTTTTTAAAAACATGGATGAAATGATTGCTGCAAAGAAGCCGGAAGTTGTTACTGCCTTCGGAACAATTTACGATCATTTGAAAATTGTTGAAACCTGCGCACCGCTTGGAATTCATGTGATGGTTGAAAAACCATTGGCTGTTAGTCTGAATCATGCAATCAAAATGAAAGCACTTGCCGAAAAATATCATATTCATTTGTTGGTAAATTATGAAACCACCTGGTATGCTTCC
>Ga0364874_10788_pt2 | contig 12845 bp, 11 predicted proteins | sample ExccelAu500001D4_2_FD_206922 | JGI IMG/M metagenome (GOLD analysis project Ga0364874, IMG submission 206922) | Enriched cells from Trout Bog Lake Hypolimnion, Wisconsin, USA - BchlTB.Aug07.5000.01.D4 | ecosystem: Environmental > Aquatic > Freshwater > Lake > Hypolimnion/Profundal zone | place... | reverse complement strand
ACATATTCTGAGATATCATCGTCACCATTCCCGTATCATGCGGACGGGGAGATACTTCGCTGAAGTAAACATCGTCACCCTTGATAAAGAGTTCAACGCCGAAGATTCCGTAGCCGCCGATTCCGTCTGTGACAGTTTTTGCAATATGTTTCGCTTCTTTGAGAGCTTTTTCGCTCATAGGCTGCGGCTGCCATGATTCTCTATAGTCCCCATCATCCTGTCTGTGCCCTATCGGATCAAGGAAGATTGTTCCGCCTCTGTGTCTGACTGTGAGAAGAGTAATTTCGTATTCGAAAGGAATGAATCCTTCGATAATGACGCGTCCGGCTCCGGCTCTTCCGCCGCACTGCGCATAGTTCCATGCTTTTCCAACATCACCCTGTGTGCGGATAATGCTCTGACCCTTTCCTGATGAACTCATAATCGGTTTGATGACGCATGGAAATCCTATTTCTGCGACGGCACTGGTGTAATCTTCAAGGCTGTCTGCAAAGCGGTATGGCGATGTTTTGAGGCCGAGTTCTTCAGAAGCGAAGCGTCTGATTCCCTCACGGTTCATGGTGATGTTTGCAGCTCTTGCATTCGGCACAACTGTGAAACCTTTCGATTCGAGAAGAAGAAGCTTATCTGTTGCGATGGCTTCAATTTCAGGAACGATATAGGTCGGCTTTACTTTTTCTGCAATAGCGACGAGAGCATCGCCGTCGAGCATGCTGAGTACAAAGGATTCATGAGCAATCTGCATTGCAGGTGCGTTGGGATATCTGTCGCAGGCTGTGACATGAATGCCGAGGCGCATTGCTTCAATAGCAACTTCTTTGCCGAGTTCGCCGGATCCGAGGAGCAGGATCTTTGTGGCGTTAGACGCTGTCGGGGTGCCGATTTTGATCATAGAAAATCCTCCGGTGAAAGTTTGAGAATATATTTCGCGGAACTTGAGAGTGCTAAACAGATTTTTGGTACGTCATACTCACTGCTATTTTGAAGAATCGTATGCGGCTTAGCCGTCTCCCGCTTATTGCCGGGATATCAGATATTTTCTGCTACAGCTTTTCCGAACTCGGAACACTTCATTAGAATTGCCCCTTCTGTCTGGCGCTCGAGATCGTAGGTGACTTTTTTCTGTGAAATTGTTTTTTCTATCCCTCTGATGACTGCGTCTGCCGCTTCGGTCCATCCCATAAATCTGAGCATCATCTCTCCGGAGAGAATGAGTGATCCCGGATTGACTTTGTCCATGCCTGCATATTTCGGCGCTGTTCCGTGAGTAGCTTCAAAAACTGCTTCTGATGCTCCGATATTCGCCCCGGGAGCCATACCCAGTCCGCCGACCTGCGCTGCGAGAGCGTCGGAGATAAAGTCTCCATTGAGGTTCGGGGTTGCAATAACATCATACTCGTCCGGGCGGAGGAGTACCTGCTGGAACATTGCGTCAGCTATGCGATCCTTTATCATTACCTTTCCGGCAGGAATTTGCCCGCCGAATTTTTCCCACACTTTCGCTTCGGTGATAGTGACATCTTCAAATTCGTCTCTCGCAATTTCGTAGCCCCATTCTTTGAATGCGCCTTCTGTGAACTTCATGATGTTCCCTTTGTGCATCAGGGTGACACTTTTTTTCTTATTTGCAACTGCGTACTGGATAGCGCTGCGGACGAGGTTTTTTGTATTGGTGATGGAGATAGGTTTTATTCCGATTCCTGAGTCTGGACGAATTTCCTTTCCGAGTTCGGTTTTGATGAAGTCTATGATCTTTTTTGCTTCAGCAGTTCCCTGTTTCCACTCTATGCCGGCGTAGAGGTCCTCAATATTTTCCCGATAGATGATCATGTCAACTTTCTCTGGTTCCTTGACAGGAGCAGGAACACCCTGGAAATAGCGCACCGGGCGTACGCACGCGAAGAGTTTGAGCTCCTGGCGGAGCGCTACGTTGATGCTTCTGATTCCGCCGCCGACCGGAGTTGTGAGCGGTCCTTTTATCGCGATCTTGTATTTTTTGATCTGGTCAAGAGTCTTATTTGGAAGCCATTCCCCTGTCTGGTTGAATGCCTTTTCACCAGCAAGAATTTCTTTCCACTCAATTTTTCTTTTCCCGCCGTAAGATTTTTCAACTGCAGCGTCGAGAACGATTTTGGTTGCTTTCCAAATATCCGGACCGGTTCCGTCCCCCTCTATAAAAAGAACAACAGGATGATCAGGTGTATTGATAATGCCGTTTTCAAACTTAATCATTTCTTCCATATGATTCTCCTTGCTATGATCATTCATGGGGAGAAGAAGAGGATGGGCTGTAAAGAATAAATTTTCTTCAATCTCTGCATGCTTGAAGAAAAGACGTTTGCTTTTTTACCGCATGCATTGATTCTGATATGCGAGGGAATGATGAGCAAAATCGCATTTTTCCTAGTGGTTGCCGCAGTTTCTGTGGTTCAGCCGTTTCTGTATGCGGATGAGCAGTAGATGGCAAAGGTTTACCAGATTGATAAAGCCCATAAGGTCATCGTGATATCCGGAAAGATTCAGGATAAGATTTCTACCGGAGATAAAGTTTATGCGAAAACCTCCTCCACTTTGTCGAGCTTATTGTCAATATGCCTATACGGATGGCTTTCTTTTGCGAAGCTAACTGCTTTTGATGTGAAATAACCTGAAGCTCGATAGGGCGGATAAGACTTTTGAAGGAACAGCTACGACTTCGAATAAAACGGTTCCTATCAGATAGGAAAACAAGTAATTTCACTTCTGTTTTAGCAGCGGTTTATGGGATATGCCTGATTTTTCAGTGAGTTTATGACGAAAGACCGCTAATTATCATTCACTCTGTACCCACCCCCGGAAATGAACTCTTATTGGACGGTCTTATCTGCATATGCCGCGGTTGATAATAGTGCAAACAGATCTGCTGTTGAGGATCATTTGTGTTCAGACTGATCCGGCCCCGGGCGCTCGTTCGTAAATTAATTGACATATTATATTGCCGCGCTATTATGTCGTATACGCGTTTTGTGCCATTGCTCTTGCGCGGGAGCGAATGAATCGGAAACTTTTGCAAAAAAATCATGCATCAAGCTTTCAAAGCGAAGGTTTTTCGCATAAGAGACCGATATTCTATGGTAGATAGAAGACCATATATCGTGATCGGGCAGGAGCCGCTATGGGCGACGAAGAAAAAGTAGATGAGATGGAACCCGAAGAGGGTTCCGGCGAAGGTGAAGCAAAAGGCGGGGGCGGAAGCTCCGGCGTTGCGGGTCTTGCGGCGTCACGTATCGTTAAGATTCTTATATATGTAGTGAGCGGGATTCTCGCGATCTTCCTTGTTATAGGGATATCATACCTTGTTTCCAAATATGTTCAGGAACGTTCATATCAGAAGGAGCAGGATATCGTTGTTGCACCGCCCCCTCCCCCTCTGGCTCATTATGATCTTCCTTCGTTTCAAACTGCGACAAACGATGAGGAACCTCATTTTGCAAAGCTGTCCATCTCTCTCGGTTTTGAGGATAATCCTGAACTTCTGAACGAGCTTATAGCGCGTCAGGTTCAGATGCAGCATATGGTGAATATTATTATGCGGGGAAAGAGATTTGAAGATCTCAACTCTGTAGAAAAATCTGTGGGTCTCTCGGAAGAGATCAAGGCTCATATCAATGTGATCCTGATCGCAGGAAAGATCAAAGAAGTGTATTTCAAGGAATTCGTCGTTAACTGACGCGAAGGTATTTCTGGAGGATGTCATGGGTGATGGTTCATTATCACAAGATGAAATAGATGCGCTGCTTCAGGGGGCGGATGATATGCTTTCCTCCCCCGGGCCAAGCCTCGGGGGCGGATCTTCTTCATCATCGTCCGGTCTCTCTCCTGTCGAAAAGGATACGCTGTCTGACCTGTTCGGCGGCGTTATGGGTGCCGTGGCCCCTTCAATGTCAGCCTATCTTCAGAAGCAGCTTCGTATTTCAAATGCTATAGTTGAAGTAAAGAATCATGATGCCCTTGTCGGGGACTTTCCGAAGCAGTATGTCCAGGTTTCGCTCGGCTATACGGGCGGTGTAAACGGCAAGAATCTTATCATTCTCAATATGAATGACGCCGGCGTCATTTCATCCCTCATGATGGGAGATGAAACGGGGAAACCTCCTGCGGAACTCTCAGAGGCTCATCAGAGCACATTGCAGGAGTTCGTCAATGGTCTTCTTTCTGCCGGTGCGACTCAGATTGCTGACCGAACCGGAAAAAAGGGGATCAGTGCGACATCGCCGTCTCTTTCGATTGCAAACGGCGGTTCTGATCTCGAACTCCCCATGGGCGACTGCGTAAAGATCACCTATAACCTGAATATTGAAGGGCTGATCAACTCCAAGATCTATCATATTATCGATATTGCCATGGCAAGCGACCTTTCGAGAGGAAACCGTTCCTCCGGAGGCGGCGGATCTATGGGCGGAGGCGGAGGAGGCTTTCAGAATATGCCGATGGGCGGCGGCGGAATGGGCGGCGTCGGTATTGCGCCTGTGAAATTCCCTCCTCTCGGCGAAGGCGTTCCCCAGGGTGTGAGCCAGAATATCAACCTTCTGCTCGACGTTCAGCTTACCCTTACAGTGGAGCTCGGACGCACGAAGCAGTATGTTAAGGATATTCTCGGTCTCGGCGAAGGCTCGATTATAGAGCTGGACAAGCTTGCAGGTGAGCCGGTTGATCTTCTGGTCAACAATAAGCTTATTGCGAAGGGTGAGGTCGTGGTTATCGATGAAAACTTCGGTGTGCGCGTAACTGACATCGTAAGTCCATCTGAACGTTTGAGCAAGATAGGGACAAACGGCTAGAAACAGCCATTTTATGAACAAAGGGTCTTGACGTAGAGCGAGACTTTTTTTATAACGGTATGAATGAGACATAATGGTTTGGAAACCATTATTTTCGACCATTGCAGGTCAAATAGATGGTAAGATTTCTTTTTGTTTTCGAATGGGGAACGAAATCATTAAGAGTCCATAATGTGGTCTTTTGGGAATAACGGAGTCTTTTACAGGAATAGAATATGATAAAGACAGGAAACAGCCGCGGATTACGGATAGCAGGAGGGGTTCTCTTTTTTTACCTCCTTATCGTGTTATGTCCCATAGTCGGACAGGTTTCCTCCATATATATTGGGTATTCTTTGCCAACTTTTGGTCTGCTTTACGCTCAGGACGGGAAGAAGAAACCCCGTCAGATGACCGACTTTACAGCCAAGGTCGCACCAGCCAAAGCGGAGCCGGACGTTCCAAGAAAAGCTGATGCAGAACTTGCTACGGATGTCCAAGCTGCCGATTCTGAGAAAAAAGATTCAGATATTTATACCTATGAGAAGCCGAAGGAAGAGGAATCGTCTTACGGCTGGCTGATTTTCAAGACTATTATTGTGCTGATACTTTTCGGTGTGGCATTCTATTTCTTCTTCAAATTTATATCCCAGAAAGCCGGTCTTCCCAATGTTGGACGAGGTGTTGTTCAGGTTCTTGCTGTATCGCCGGTGGGTCAGGGGAAGTTTCTTCAGATTGTTGATATAGCCGGTAGGGTGATGATTCTCGGTGTTACCGATGCTTCTGTGACGCTGATTTCAGAAGTGACAGACCGCGACGAGATCGATCGTATCCGTCTTCTGAGTTCTAAATCAACGCCGTTGCAAACTCATGGTTTTCAGGATTTTGTATCGGAGCAGATGGGTTCCCTTATCGAATTAGTCGGAAAGGCGAAGTCATCACTTGAGAAGAAAAAAAATGTCCGTCAAGAGGAACCTGAAGAATATCTCGATGACAGGAAAGTTGATTATATGCGTGAGCAGCGTGAGCGGCTCAAAAAGCTGAACGGGTACAAAGATGACAACGAAAAGTAAAGTAATAATCTGCACCGCCGGCGCTGTCTTGTTTTTGGCGTTCTTTTCGTCAGCTGTATCAGCTCAGACTTCGAATACCCGTATACCGATCCCCAAGATCGCTTTTGACATCGGCGAAGCTAAGAGTCCCAAGGAAGTTGCGCTTTCCCTGCAGATTCTTTTCCTCCTCACAATTCTGACACTTGCACCTGCTATTGCGATGACGATGACCTCGTTCACCCGCGTGGTGATTGTTCTCGACTTTGTGCGCAGAGCGCTTTCGCTGCAGCAGATGCCTCCGACTCAAGTGATTGTAGGCCTTTCGATATTCCTGACCGCCTTTATCATGGCTCCGACCTTCAAGGATATCAATGAGAACGCGCTCCAGCCCTATATGAACGGCAAGATATCCAATGAACAGTTCTTCGACAAATCGATGGGTCCGATAAGGGTCTTTATGTTTAAAAATACCCGAAAGAAGGATATCGCACTCTTTCTGGATCTGGGCAAAATTGAAAAACCAAAGACGCAGGATGACGTTCCCAGCTACTGTCTTATTCCGGCATTCATGATAAGTGAGCTTCGCAAAGCTTTTGAGATAGGTGTTTTCATTTTTATTCCGTTCATCGTGATAGATATGATCATCTCGAGCGCCCTGATGTCCATGGGTATGATCATGCTTCCCCCTGTGATGATATCTCTACCGTTCAAGATTATTCTGTTTGTGCTCGTTGACGGTTGGAACCTGATCATCTATGAACTTGTCAAATCGTATAATATGTGAGGCAGATGTGACTGATGTAACTGTTATACAGATTCTCCGCGAAGCCATGATGATCACCCTGATCGTCAGTGCGCCGATTATGGCGGTGGGCATGGTTGTCGGTCTTGTCGTATCGATATTTCAGACAACGACTTCGATTCAGGAACAGACCCTTACTTTTGTTCCCAAGATAGTAGCGATTTTCGGGGCAACAATATTTTTTGCGGCGTGGATGATTCATATGGTTGTCAACTACACTAGAGGCGTGTTCATGGCGATCTCGAAAATCGGTCTGGGGTAGGATGGAGTATTTCGTCTATAATTTCCAGGCGTTCCTTCTCATTATGATAAGGATGCATTCGATGTTCATGGTCGCGCCGTTTTTTTCCAGCGACATGATTCCGTTTCGGACGAAGACGATGTTGGCCTTTCTTACATCTGTGATCATTTTTCCGATTGTGATGCACAGCGGCGGTTTTACTGTATCAGGGAATATGGGCGTTTATTCGCTTATGGTGATAAGGGAAGTTGTGATAGGGCTCTATATAGGATTTCTGACCTCTATCATCTTCTCTGCATTTCAGCTTGCGGGACAGTATTTTGCGGTGCAGATAGGGTTTGGTTTTACTGAGGTTCTTGACCCTCTTGCGCAGGTTTCGATTCCGATTGTGGGTCAGCTGAAGAATATGATCGGTCTTCTGGTGTTTCTGGTCATTGATGGACACCATTTCCTGATCAGTGCGATATGCAGCTCATACACCCTTGCTCCGGTGCTGAGTTACAGCTCTCACAGCATGGGAATGCTGCTCAAGTGGTTGGTGTATATATCGAGCGGAATGTTTGTGATAGCTCTCAAGATCGCGCTTCCGATTGTCGCAACGGTGTTTCTGATTTCTGTAGCAGAGGGGATGCTTGCAAAGGCAGCTCCTCAGATGAACATCATGATGTTTGGTTTTCCGATCAAGGTTGCAGTTGCGTTCGGTATGCTTGCTCTCACTGCGCCGCTGGTTATAAGGATAATGAAAGTTTCGTTTGAACGAACCTTTCATTTTATACACGATATTCTCGTTCACTGGCCCGGGTGACCATGAACGCAAGGACTGCAATGGAATATTTTTCGACGTATAGTGTATGTGCTGTGGAGGGGGCTGATCAGTTCGGCCTCCTGTTCCCGTTTGATCTGCAGCTTTTTGCAGCTGAAGATGAGGGACGTACAGAAGAACCTACTGAGAAAAAAATCCGCGAAGCACGCGAGAAGGGACAGGTTGTAAAAACACCTGAGCTCCCTCAGTCTATGGTTGTAATATTCGCCTTTCTTGTTCTGTTTTTTCTCGGATCCTGGATATGGGATACGATCGCCCGCATGACGGTCTTCTATCTCTCTCACTTCTCTCACTTTACGCTTACTGAGAAAACATTCATGCAGGAGTTCATACGGTCGACCGAAGTGATGGGAAAGACCCTTCTTCCGGTTTTTGTTGCATGCATTGTTGCTGCGATTTTGGGTAATGTTGCACAGGTAGGATTCCAATTTACGACGCATCCTCTGCAGTTTGATCTTTCTAAAATAAAGTTCAATCCTACAGAGATTATCAGGAAGATGTTCTTTTCCCCCCAAGTGGGAATGAATCTGCTTAAATCTGTTATAAAAGTCGGGACTATAGGATTTGTCAGCTATCTAGTGATTTCTGGCAGCATTACCGAGCTTTTAAAAACGCCCGATATTTCAATATCAGCATCTCTGGTGATTGTATCCAGCATGACAGTCAAGATCGTGATATGGGCATCAGTTATTGTCATGGTTCTCGCAATCCCGGATTATTTATTTCAGCGCCGTGAATTCATGGAATCATTGAAGATGAGCAAGCATGAGATCAAACAGGAAATGCGCGAATCACAGGGTGACCCTCATATGAAGGGGCGTTTGCGTCAGATGCAGCGGGATATTCTCAACCGGAATATGATCAAGGAAGTCCCTAAAGCCGATGTTGTCGTGACTAACCCGACACACTTTGCCGTAGCGCTCCGCTTTAATCGCAATGAGATGAGTTCTCCCATGGTGGTTGCAAAAGGAGTCGATTCGATGGCTCTCAGAATACGCGAGATAGCGAAGGAACACGATATATTGATGATTGAAAACAGGCCCCTTGCCCAAGAGCTTTATAAAAGGCTCGAAGTAGGGGATTCCATTCCGGAAGACTTATATAAAGCCGTTTCTCTTATCTACGCTGAAGTGTATAAACAACGGCCCCAGATCAAAGAGGCGATGTGATGATGAAAATTGCAGTATTGTGTAATGTGCTGATGAACCCCCTTGGGAGGAAATAGATGGCGACGTTCAGAGAATTATTCATAGAAGATCGTTCATGGATGAGCAAGAAGGATATTATGCTCGGTATTGGCGTGATCTCAGTCGTGTCGATGCTTGTTCTTCCCATGCCGACATTCCTCCTTGACTTCTTTCTCGCTATCAGCATCATGGTGGGCATGCTCATACTTCTTATTGTGATGTATGTGCCGAGGTCGTATGACTTTTCAGTTTTTCCGACGCTGCTTCTTATCACGACAGTTTTCCGCCTTGCTCTTAATGTTTCGTCAACACGTCTTATTCTTCTTGAAGGAGCTGCGTTTGACGGCAAACTGATCCGTGCCTTCGGCAACTTTGTCGTGGGCGGCAACTATGTCGTCGGTTTCATCGTATTCATCATTCTTGTTGCAGTGCAGTTTATCGTAATCACAAAGGGTGCAACCCGCACAGCGGAAGTTGCAGCCCGATTTACATTGGACGCTATGCCCGGAAAGCAGATGTCCATTGACTCCGATCTTTCCAATGGTCTGATTTCAGAAGAGGATGCGAAGAAACGAAGAAAGGATCTTCAAAAGGAAGCTGACTTTTACGGAGCGATGGATGGTGCCTCAAAATTTGTTCAGGGCGACGTCAAGGTCGGTATTCTCATTACCGTCATCAATGTCATCGCAGGTTTTGTTATCGGTATGGCTATCCGCGGAGAGAGCTTTGATGCCGCGATTAAAACATATACTCTTCTGTCTGTCGGCGACGGTCTTGTAACTCAGATTCCTTCTCTTATGATCACAACCGCTACCGGTATCATCGTTACCCGTGCAGTTTCAGATGAAAAGACGCTCTCTGCCGATCTTTCAAAACAGTTTAGCTCTCAACCTAAAGCTCTTCTTATGACAGCCGGTGCGCTTGCCGTGATGTCTATTATTCCCGGTTTCCCTACGATTCAGATTCTCGGTATCGCAATCGGTCTCGGCTCTCTCGGCTATGTGATGATTCGACACCAGAAGGATGCTGACGTTAAAGAGAAAGCTCAGGCTGAGCAGAAGACGACGAAAGAGAAGAAGCCGGAAAATATCATGCCTCTTGTCAGCGTGGATCCGCTTGAAGTTGAGATCGGCTACGCGCTGATTCCTCTTGTTGATCCCGAGCAGGGCGGAACACTTCTCGACCGTATCACTAATATTCGCCGCATGAGCGCGATTAGCATGGGACTCATTGTTCCTCCGATACGCATTCGCGATAATATGGAACTTGAATCCAATCAGTATTCCATTCTTATAAAAGGTGTTGAAGTGGGAAGCGGTCCTCTTGAAATCGGCAAACTTATGGCGATGGATTCAGGCGACGTTATAGAAAAAATTGAGGGAACCGAATTTACAGAACCTGCATTCGGTCTCAGAGCTATATGGATTGATGCAGAAAAACGTGACCTTGCTGAAAGACGCGGTTACACAGTGGTCGATTCTCCGACAATCATAGCGACGCATCTTACGGAAATCATCAAGGCTCATGCTTCAGAGATTCTTGGGCGCCAGGAAGTTCAGCAGCTTATCGACAATATCAAGGCCGATTACCCTGCAGTAGTCGACGATCTTATCGGATCCAAGCGTCTTTCTCTCGGATCTATTCAGAAGGTTCTTCAAAATCTTCTGCGCGAACGGGTTTCAATCCGGAATATGGTTTCTATAATGGAAACACTTGCAAACTACTCAGAGCACACAGTTGACCCTAATCTGCTTACCGAATATGTCCGTGCAGCTCTTTCCCGTCAGATTTGCCGTGAATACTCAGGCTCAGGCAATGCTCTGGCTGTGATCACTGTGGACCCTGAAATTGAATCGATGATTATGAATTCTATTCATGATGACCCTGTAGAAGGAAAGGTTCTTGGTCTTGATCCGGAGTCTCATGAGATGATCATGAAGGCTCTGCTTGATTCATACAAGATTGCGCGCAATGCCGGTCACACTGCACTGTATCTTGTTTCGCCTCATATACGAAGTGTCACGTTTGCTCTTCTCGAGCGAGAAGTAAAAGATGCTGTCGTTCTTTCATATAATGAGATTGTTCCGACAGTTAGAGTCAGCGTGCTGACATCTGCGATTATTGCAGCGTAAAAGATAATTGTGAATGATGAAATAAGCTGTTGATTTAAAGACTTAAAACACATTTGTAATTCAAAATTAGTAGGTAGATGGAGGAGTGCGATGAAATATGTAAAGATCAAGGCGAAAGATTTCAACTCTGCTCTTATGGAGCTCAAGATGAAATACGGTGAAGATGCGATTCCAATAAGCCATAAGAAGGTAAAGGAAGGCGGCTTTCTCAATACGACGCTTTTTGCAAAGGAAATCGTTGAACTTACTGCAGCTATTCATGAAAAGGGACTCAAACCTAAGATTGCAGCCACTACCCCCGAAAAGAGTGCACGCATTGATGTACGTGTCGACAATGACGTTACGAAAGCGCTTCTTTCTTCCCATGATGACGAAGACCGCCATTCATTTGCAGATGACCTCCGCAAGGCGCAGTCTTCAGTCTACGGCGCAAACGGACGTAAGGCTTCCGATTTTGCCATTGCAGATTTGACGTCTGCGCGTAAACCTTCCTCTGCGTCTTCTTCCGGGGACGTTGTTCTCACTAAAGAAGAATACCAGTCCCTGAAGAAAATAGAACGCAGCTTCAATGATGTTCAGGATAAGCTTGAAAAACTTCAAACTTCTCATGATTCGGACAGAAAGAATCTTTCTGCCGGTATTGAAGAGGACGAGATGTTCAAGCCCCTTGCTGAAATTCTCCGTAGCAATGATTATGACTACGTTCAGCGCTGCGATATGCTCACAACAGTCCGTGATTCTCTTTCCCGTGAAGATATGAGGGACAGAACCCGTATTGAAAAGAGTCTCAGAGAACTCGTAAAGAGCAGGATCGTGGTAACCGGACCTATTCATTCATCGTCACGCCGCAAGGTTGTGATGTTTGTAGGTCCTACAGGCGTGGGTAAGACAACTTCGATGGCAAAGCTAGGCGCAATATTCTCTCTCAGAGAAGGGCGTAGCGTAGCTTTCATCACGATCGATACCTACCGTATCGCGGCAACAGAGCAGCTCAAAAAATATGCCGATATTATGAAAATTCCAGTGCATGTTGTCGGCGATCAGAAGGATTTCAAAGCTATAATGGAGAAAGAAAAGGCTGATATCATCCTTGTGGATACATCCGGGCGTTCGCACAGAAATACGCTCAAGATCTCTGAGATCAAGAGCTATGCAGAACAGGTTGATTGCGATTTTGAAAAGATTCTTTGTATTGCTGCTACGACCAAAAAACATGATGTCGAATCAATTTTTAAGGCCTTTGACCGGGTCGGGGTCTCCAGCGTGATGATTACTAAGACTGATGAGACCTCTTATCTCGGGAATGTCATTGATATTGCCGATAAGTATAATAAGCCGATCTCGTATATCGCTAACGGACAGGAAGTTCCCAATGACATTATGGTGGCTGACTCCGGTAAAATTGCAGATATGATGATCGTCGGTACCAGCGATTGAGGGGAGGTTTCAATGTCGGCGACAGACCAAGCTGCTAATTTGAGAAAACTAGCAGCAGAAAAAAAGATGAACGTCCCAGACAGACGAGGACAATCGCTATAACAAGCGGGAAGGGCGGTGTCGGGAAGACAAGCCTTGCCGTAAGTCTTTCTATAGCTCTTGCGAATGGAGGGAAAACGAAAGTTACCCTTCTTGATGCGGATCTTGGGCTTGCTAATATCAATGTGATTCTGGGCATTATCCCTCAGTTCAATCTCTATCATGTTATTAAAGGGAAAAAGAAGCTCAAGGATATCGTCATAGATGTTCCTGAGGGAATAAAGATCATCGCAGGTGCATCAGGTTTTCATCAGCTGGCGAATCTCGATCTCA